>Ga0114933_10001625_pt1 | contig 24714 bp, 24 predicted proteins | sample 4SBtaG_FD_89691 | JGI IMG/M metagenome (GOLD analysis project Ga0114933, IMG submission 89691) | Deep subsurface microbial communities from Kolumbo volcano to uncover new lineages of life (NeLLi) - 4SBTROV12_W25 metaG | ecosystem: Environmental > Aquatic > Marine > Volcanic | place: Kolumbo... | reverse complement strand
TACTCCCTCATCAATCCATGGGACTATTCCTGCCAATAATCGCTGGCTGGATTTATGACAGATATCAACCTAAATGGCTACGACCAATGTCCTTGCTGTTAATCGCAATAGGAATTGGTCTTTTAGGGCTGTTCGCACACCAAATACCGATATATATCCTACCAGTTTTATTATTCCCGGCTTCAATTGGATCTGCACTATTCAACTCCCCGAATAATGCACTGGTAATGAATACTCTGCCTCAAGATCGTAGTTTCGCATCTGGCATGCTAGAAACAACTAGGCAGATGGGCCATACAGTGGGTACCATAACCGCAGCCGCTATAGTTGGCCTGTCCGTCCCCATTGTAGCTGACGCAGTCTCGATTATTGAACTTCAACGATCCTACATCCAAGGCTTTCGAAATTCCGCTTTGACAGTGGTATGGATAATGTTAGCAGGAAGTTTGGTGGCTATGTTTCAATATAAAGGCAACACACAAAAGAAACAGGAGACCTAACATTGGCAATTATATTAAGCGACCAAGAAGTAAGAACTTTAGTAAATCCCGAAGATATGCTGACCTCCATAGAATCTATGCAAAAGCAATTTGGCAAAGGCAACGCCGGTAATTTACCAAGAAGGAAAATTATTAGTGACCGCGGAATGTTGGCGGTTATGGGAGGCGCATTATTTTATGATGACGTTATGGGAGTCAAAACTTATACTGTATTTAATGGTAAATACTCATTTCAGGTTAGTTTGTATGACACCAATACAGGAGAGTTACTCTGTTACACCCAAGCAAATCGATTAGGACAATTAAGGACGGGAGCTACTACAGCAATCGCTGCAAAATATCTTGCAAATCCCCAAAAGACTCCCACAATAGGAATTATCGGATCAGGTAACCAATCATTTACCCAAATTGAAGCCTTATCCTTGGTTACCACCCCCAAAGAAGTATTAGTTTATAGTAAGACACCAGAAAATAGGACCAGACTAGCTTCAACCGTAGATGCTGACCTAGGCATATCCTCAAAAGCCGTATCTACAGCTGAGGAATTGGTTTCATCTAGCGATATAATTGTATGTATTGCAGCTACCATGACCCCCATAATCAAAGGTGAGAGTATACAACCTGGCTCGACTATAATAGCAGCAGGGCCCACCAGCTGGAGGGCGAGAGAACTAGATGATCTAACCATACAGCGCTGTGACAAATTCGTCGTAGATTCTATTGAACAGGTAAATATAGAATCGGGAGACTTAAGCGAGGCCCAGGACCGAGGATCCTTGCAGGTAAGTCAATTAATAGAGTTAAGACACATTGTTGCAGGCAACATTCAAGGCAGAGAATCCTCTTCTGAAGTCGTTCTCGCAAAAGTGATGGGCACAGGTGTAGCAGACGTAGCCGCTGCTAAATTAGCATACGATAAAGCCCTAGAAGGAAACGTAGGCACAAACCTTAACTGGTAGATTGAATGTATTCCACTGTAGTTTTTACCTGATATTGACCTAAATTATCAGACATGCTTTCTACCGCAGCCATTGCCGTATCAATAGAAGTGAAGCAAGGAATTCGTTTTTCAACTGCAGCCCGTCTGATGTAAAATCCATCTCTAATTACTCTACTGGATTCCGAGACGGTGTTTATCACAGCCTGCACATACCCATCATTAATAACATCTACAACGTTAGGGTGTCCTTCACCCAACTTTTTTGTGATCATAGTTACAGGTATCCCTGAATTTTCTATCATTTCAGCAGTACCCTCTGTTGCGAACAACTCACAGCCACAATCGGACAAAGTTTTTACCAAATTGGTGCATTCTAACTTGTCTGAATCAGATAAGCTTAACAGTATTCCTGACTTTTTAGGAATATTCAGATTCGCTGCGAGTAGAGTTTTAGTAAGGGCCGATTCGAAATTGTTATCGATACCCATAACCTCTCCTGTAGACTTCATTTCTGGGCTTAAATACGTGTCAACTCCGACCAATTTCGACATTGAGAATACAGGTGCTTTTATCCCAATTACCTTAGATTTTGGCCAAAGCCCTCCTTTGTATCCTTGTTCTGCAATACTTATTCCAGTCATAACTTTGGTAGCAACTTTCGCGGCTTGAAGACCGGTCACTTTAGATATAAATGGTATGGTACGGCTTGCCCGAGGATTGACTTCAATCACGGACACTTCGGTATCGTTAACCGGACCAAAGTCCGTGCCCGGACTCCTGTAAGAAGCTCCACCACTTATAACAAACTGAATATTCATAAGACCTTTGACGCCCAGCGCCAATCCTATTTTAGTAGTATATTCAACGATCGTATCAACTTCATTTTCCGTGAGGTTTAATCCAGGATAAATAGCCATTGAATCCCCACTGTGAACCCCTGCTCTTTCAATATGCTCCATAACTCCTGGGATCAACACGGTTTGACCATCACATATTGCGTCTACTTCGCACTCTTTTCCTTCAACGTACCTATCTATGAGAACTTTTTTATCCGGACTCACCTCAGATGCTATTGCCAGATACTGCCGTAGTTCCCCCTCTGTATTAACAACTTCCATTGCTCGCCCACCCAACACGTAGCTTGGTCGTACAACTACAGGGAATCCTACATCTTTGGCCACTTTAAGGGCGTCGCTGATCGAATTTACCGCAGATCCTGGAGGTTTGGGTATATCCAAATTAGACAGAAACAACTCGAATTTGTCACGATCTGATGCAATATCAATAGCCTCTGCAGTAGATCCCAAAATCTGGTAACCATTAGTATCTAAGGATTGGGATAGATTTATCGCGGTTTGTCCCCCAAACTGGACTACAACAGGAGGACATCCTTCGGTTGTTCTTTCATTTTCTAAGATATCCATAACTGACTCATCATCGAGAGGCTCAAAATATAGTCGTGTACTCGAATCAAAATCGGTTGAGACAGTCTCTGGGTTAGAGTTAATCATTATGCTGGAAATACCCGCTTCTGTAAGAGATCTAGAGGCATGCACACTGCAATAATCAAACTCTATTCCTTGACCAATTCTGATTGGTCCGCTTCCGATCACAACAGCCTTGGGGCCTTCCAAAGAAATTGCCTCGTTTTCATCTTCGTAAGTACTGTAATAGTATGGCGTGACGGCTTCAAATTCTGCTGCACAAGTATCCACCATTTTATATACTGGCCTGATATTCTCAGCGTACCTAAGGTTTCTAATTTCTGTGTCAAAAGTACCCGTTGCGTCTGCCAGTTGCTTATCACTGAAGCCTAATCTCTTCCCTTTTAGGATTAATTCTCCATTAAGTTCAGCTTGCCTGCTTTGTTCTCTGAATGCTGATATCTTTTGAAGAGAGTCAATAAACCATGGGTCCACATGGCATTCTTTGATGATTTCTGCAGTAGAGTAGCCTTCCTGAACACAGGCCATTAGCGCCCATAACCTCAAATCATTAGGATACAGCGGGAAAGCATTAATATCTTTGGTCTTTTTATACTCATCTATCCATGTTTGATCCATCCAGAACATATCTCTACCATCAAGTTCCAATGACCGTACAGCCTTCTGCAAGGCACCTTCAAACGACCTATCGATAGCCATTACTTCCCCAGTAGCTTTCATCTGAGTCGTTAACCGCCGATCTCCGGTAGGGAATTTATCAAACGGCCATCTCGGAATTTTTACAACACAGTAGTCAAGCGCAGGTTCAAAAGCTGCTCCTGTTTTTCCTGTGACTCTGTTGCTTATCTCATCCAATGTTTTGCCAATAGCTATTTTCGCAGAAACCCGGGCGATAGGATATCCAGTCGCTTTGCTAGCCAAAGCCGAACTTCTACTGACCCTGGGGTTCACTTCAATCACGTAATATTCACTATCATGAGGCCACTCGTAACCTAAATTTGCTTCAACCTCAGAATGTGGTCGTAAGGCCATCTGAATATTACATCCACCCTCAATACCTAGGCCACGGATTATCCGCAAGCTGGCACTTCTAAGCATTTGATAATCTTTATCACTCAAAGTCTGGCTAGGAGCAACAACTATACTGTCGCCTGTGTGAGCTCCCATTGGATCTAGATTTTCCATATTGCAAATAGTAATGCAGTTGTCATTCGCATCTCTAATCACTTCATACTCAAGTTCTTTCCATCCGACCAAAGATCTTTCTATCAAGACTTGGTTTATCGGGCTAGCACTCAGACCACTTTCCACTATTTCATAGAACTCATCCTCTGTTGTAGCTATGCCCCCGCCAGTCCCTCCTAACGTATACGCAGGCCTAATTACGACCGGTAAGCCAATCAACTTCAAGGCTCTATCACTATCTTCCAAAGAGTTAACAATAGTATTCGGGGGTTCAGGTTCTCCTATATCTTTTAGGAATGTGCTGAACATCTCTCTGTCTTCGGATTTTTTGATCGTATCTAGAGAAGTACCCAAGAGCTTCACTTGATATTTCTCCAGAATACCTTTTTCATGTAACTCAACAGCCAAATTGAGACCTGTCTGACCGCCTAGCGTAGGCAATATACCGTCAGGGCGTTCTCTGTCGATAATTCTTTCAAGAACTTCTGTATTTAAAGGCTCTACATATACTCTGTCCGCAACACCATCGTCTGTCATTATTGTCGCTGGGTTGGAATTAACTAGAATCGTGTAAATCCCTTCCTCCATCAATGATTTACAAGCTTGAGTACCCGCGTAATCAAATTCTGCTGCCTGACCTATCACTATAGGGCCTGAGCCTATAACCAAAACTTTCATGGCCTCTACCACTTTAATACTCCCTAGAACCTAAATATCTATTCAATTGGCAATCTCCCTGGCAAATCCAATAATCCTCGTTCTTGAAAAGCATTCAGCATAGAAAAAACCATTCTGCCATACATCTGCCCCTTAGGATCGAACTCAAAACCCACAAGGTCAGTCCTAGGAGGCACTGAAAATAACACCGTATTCTCATCCTGGGCCATTAACTGGATTATTGCTACCCCAGAATTGATACTCTCATCATCTGTTATGTTTACGTTGATTTGCCATTGTTTGCCAAATGATGCCCTGTTAACACTGTCTATATGATACCTCTTACCATCTATCGGAATGGAAGGTATTTCATCATCTAAAATGCCTAATAATTCATCCATACTTATAGGCAATTCCAAATCTACTCCTTGTTCTAATAGCACTTCAGAGAACAGCATACTTTATATAATCGCCTTCATTGTTTTAACAGTGTGAACAAACTCATCGAACAAATAGGTATTATCCATAGGGCCAGGAGCTGCCTCTGAATGGTACTGAATAGTAAACAATGGTAAAGTTCCATGAACCAGTCCTTCTACAGTACCGTCATTAAGGTTGACATGAGACACTTTCAAATCTAAAGGCAACGACTTAGGATCAACAGCATATCCATGATTCTGAGCAGTGATATACACTTTTCTCGTTCTTAGATCTTGAACAGGGTGATTGCCTCCTCTGTGACCAAACTTTAATTTAAATGTTTTGGCACCAAGGCTCTCGGCAATTATTTGATGCCCTAAACATATTCCCATGATTGGCATCTTACCGATTAATTCTTTGATGTTATCTCCTATATATTCGAGTAAATTAGGGTCTCCTGGTCCGGGAGAAACTAACAAACCATCTGGTTTTAAGTCGAGAATGTCTTTATAGCTTGTGTCATCGGGAACTGATATTACTTCACAACCTCGTGAGGAGAGCATACGGATGATATTATTTTTCACCCCACAATCGCTTATGACAACTCTTGGAGCATTTGTGTCATTAATCTGAGTTTTTTGGCTTATCTTATTTGTGCTTACACCATTCACAAAATTTATATCACCATATGCATCCAGGTTCTTTAACGTTTTCAATGCTACAGACGCATCGGGCGAGTCTGTTATGAGTCCTCTCATGACTCCGGACGTTCTTATTCTTTTTGCAATTGCTCGGGTATCAAGTTGCCTAATCCCAGGTATATGTTGAGATTTCATGAAATTATCTAAGTTTTCCACGCTCAAAGTATGACTCGGCGTATCACATAGTTCTCTTACCAACATACCAGCAACTTGAATTTTCGAAGATTCGGAGTCCGTTAAATTGATACCATAATTACCGATCAAAGGATATGTCATGTTAACTATTTGGCCTGCATACGAAGGGTCAGTTAACACTTCCTGATATCCTGTCATTGTAGTGTTGAAAACCATTTCCCCACTGTTATCAGAAAGTCCTCCGAAACCAATTCCGGAAAATACAGATCCATCTTCCAGCACTAAATACCGATCCATAACTAATTAACCTCTCCTTTCGTCCATCCCAATTCATCAAACACAACATTACCATTGACAATAGTACACACGACACGTCCAGTTAGCGTTGCACCTTGCAAAGGGGTGTTTTTCCCTTTGGACACAAACTTTTCAGTATCGACTATCCATGTGGCATCAGGGTCTATCAACACCAAATCAGCTACTGAACCCTTACGGAGCGTGCCAAAATCTTTAAAGTTCTGTCCTAAGATTTTGCACGGATTATATGTCATAGTTTGTATCAATCTATTCAAAGAAATTTTCTTTTGCTGTACTAGTCCCATTAGAGATCCTACGGCTGTCTCAAACACGCTAATTCCAAAAGCAGCATCATCAAAAGTCGTATGTTTGCTAACGACATCATGGGGAGCATGGTCTGTGGCGATACAGTCAATTATCCCGGACTCTATCCCCTGAATTAATGATTCTATATCTGAATGGGTTCGCAACGGAGGATACATCTTTGAATTAGTATCGTACGCGCTGTCCGGAGTAGCAGCATAGTAGTTACCGTCAGTCAATACGTTTTCATCCGTCAACGTCAGATGATGTGGGCATACTTCACTAGTCACATTCAGTCCTTGTTCTTTTGCCAATGCGAGCAATTCTACTGATCCAGCAGAACTCACATGAGAAATGTGTACTTTACTTCCAGTAGCTTTGGCCAAAGCTATATCCCTAGCTACCATGATTTCTTCAACTGAATTAGGAATTCCTTTTAAGCCCAAAAAATCTGAAACTTCCCCCTCTGCCATCACACCGTTAGGAGAAATTGTTAGGTCCTGACAATGGTTCATTATAGGGACATCTAACGGGCCAACATATTCCAATGAAAGTCTCATGATTTCAGAGTCGTGCACAGGATCCCCATCATCACTAAAAGCTACAGCACCGGCTTCATGTAATTCCAAAAAATCTACGATCGAAGTACCTTTACGTCCTTTGGTAACAGCACCAATCGGGTAGACTCTACAGACTCCTTCAGTTGCACTTTTCATTTTGACAAATTCAATCATCGACGGGGTATCTATCGCAGGGGATGTATTTGGCATCGCACACACGGAGGTAAAACCTCCTTTTACAGCGGCCATCGTTCCGGTTTGGATCGTTTCTTTGTGTTCAAACCCTGGCTCTCTTAAATGAGCGTGTAAATCAACAAATCCAGGACTTACAATTAAGCCTTTCGCATTTATCTCTTTACCGTCAGACATACCTTCTAATTCAATATGGTCAGACACTTCGAGAATAATATTGTTCTCCAGTAAAATATCACAAATTTTATCAATTCCAGATCCTGGATCGATGACTCTGCCTTGCTTGATCAACATTCTATTCATATCCATCTAATATCCCCCGGATGAGCATACAGAATTCAAAACTGCCATCCTGATAGCGACACCATTTTCTACTTGAGCTTGAATCAGTGATTTAGGTCCTTTTGCTACAGACTCACTGATTTCGATACCTTCGTTCATAGGACCTGGATGCATAATCCAAGCATCAGGACAATTCTTCTGAATTCTGTCTCCATTAACTTGCCAATACGAAATATATTCTCGTTCACTTGGGATAAAACCAGATACTTGCCGTTCACTCTGCATCCTTAACGTCATCACCACGTCGGCATCTTTAAGAGCTTCGTCTAAATTAGTGGTTAGTGTCAGGCTTCCCTCTGACTCATAATACTTTAACCATGGAGTAGTGTTCGGTAACAAAGTGGACGGACCTGTGAGCCACACATCAGCTCCTAATTTAAGGAAACCATGGATATTAGATCTAGCTACCCTGCTATGAATAATATCGCCTACTATAGCGATTTTGAGGCCTTCTATAGTCTTAACATGTTCTAAGATAGTGAACATATCCAATAATGCCTGTGTGGGGTGGGCGTGGGTTCCGTCTCCAGCATTTATCACGGATGCATGGGCAAATTGTTCAGCCAATATGTAAGGTGCTCCTGAATGTGGATGTCTAATTATCACGACATCCACATTCATGGCTTCAATGGTTTTCGCGGTATTAACTAAAGATTCCCCTTTTTCAACACTACTCCCACTACCTGAAACGTTAATCACGTCAGAACCCAGAATTTTACCAGCCTCTTCAAATGACATCCTAGTCCTGGTACTCGCCTCATAGAAAAGAGTGACGACTATTTTACCTCTCAGGTCATTTTGTTTTTTCATGTCTGAATTAAGGATTTCTTTGTATTTCACAGCAGAATTTAACAATTCTTTGATCTCAGAATTGGATAGCAAATCCAGATCTAGCAAATGTTTGATATTCAGTCCCGTCATGGCTAAAAAAAATCCCCTTGAAAAAGGGGATTACACAACGCATTTACGTTGATTTTAAATACTTCCGCTTTAATCTTTAATGTATCTTCTACTGAAGCCACTTACTCACCATCTAACCAAGGATTCTATCACATTAAACCGAAAAAATAAAAATATAAATGTCTCTATTTCCTGCGACTATCAAACTACAATAGAACACTAGCACGGTGTTATAATCCGACGATAACGACCTATTGAGAAAGGAGGCTAGTAATGATTAATCTAGATGTCCTAACATACGGATTTGCACTCAACTCTGATCAAGGATCCTTCGGATATTCAACAAATTCTTTGATCACTGTAGATAACACGCGAATATTAGTGGACACAGGTCCTGGTTCTAGGAGAGGACTTCTCCACAAACAATTATCAGATCTAAATTTGACCCCTGATGATGTAGACATCGTACTCTTGACTCACTTGCACTGGGATCATTGTCAAAACACAGACATGTTTCCGAACGCTCGTATTTTAGTTAACCCTATCGAATATGACTATGCCCGAAATCCAAAGCCACAAGACCATGCAACTGTAAAATACATAGCAGACATGTTAGAAAAAATGAATTTAGAATTAGTTAGCGATGGCGACAAAATCATTGAAGGGGTAAAAATCCTGGAAACTCCAGGCCATACAAAGGGTCACATTAGTGTCCTTGCAGATTTGGGAGGAGAATCTATTCTGATAGCAGGAGATGCTTTACCAGACAGTGGCACTGTCCTGCGCAAACTACCATACAATGTTTTTTGGGATGTTAAAGACGCTCAAAACAGTGTTGAAAAAATGATCGACACATCTAACACGTTTTATCCAGGACATGATCGCCCTTTCTCATATACAGATGGTGACATAGCTTATTTAGAGGGACCAGAACACATTGAAGTTGTTAATAGCACAGACGGCGGCGGCTCTGTATCACTCACTTTCACCGTGCATGCACAACGTCCCGTAAACATCAATATCGTGCAAAAATAAACCATTATGGAGCATTATGAGTAATCTACATTCAGTAAAACTAAAAGCATGGGAGCCTATAGATTGGGGCGCTGATGAGGCATTGAATCCGCTAAAAGGCTGGCTTTACAAAACACATCGTTATGAGACCGGACTTGAAACTTCGTTGATTATATTAATAGACGAGAATCTACAAAATTCTGTAGAAAACCTCCTAATTACCTCCGCTGAGCTATTTAGACAGCACGTAAACCCGCTAGTTATAAGACTGCTAGTAACACCTGCGTCCACCATTCGCTCAGATTTTTCTACCCCTTTAACAGACTTTTATTATGGAGACAACATATCCGAGAAATACCTAACCAAGCAGGTCCTGAACAACGCACCTGACGCTATAATAATTTTATCTGACTCAAAACTATCTATACAGTCAATAGCCGGCGTACCGGTTCACTTGTGCTTTAAGGATGAATCACAAGTTATAGTACAAGTGCAAACATCGCTTACATCGCCAAGATCAGAGTGCAGGAAAGAATTGTACTCTAAAGCCAAGCGCAGCTCTGTTGAACTGGTAGAACAAATAACAAACTCATACGGCCGAGATTTAACTCTAGTGAATTATACTCAGGGGGTAGGTATTTATGGCCATCTTCTTATTGCAGAACAACTAAATTCAATTTCAGAGGTAGGCAGAGAACTAGATTCAGCATTGTCACAAGGGCCTTTAAGTGTTGAAAACCCTTTCGGAGAAAATCCTACAGGAGCTAACTTAGCTTCATCAATATGGGCTTACGAGTTAAGCAAGCATTTAAACTCTGATAAATGGAACCATTTATTAGATGTTGCGGCAAACATGTACAAAATTAACCCGGATCCGAGTTTACCGCCTATTCCATGTGACCCTATAGTGAGAACAGAGGACATGTTCTATTCAGCCGCAGTGCTGGGCAGGGCTTTCGAACAACATGGGCATTCCTCGTATCTAGACATGTTGGATGCTTTTTACGAAATGGTAGATTTACAACAAGACAACGGATTATTTTGGCATTCTAAGACCTCTCCATATTACTGGAGTCGTGGTAACGGTTTCGCAATCCTTGGGTTAAGTCAATACCTGACGTATGTGCCATCTGATCGCTATTTATACAATACTATCCGCGAGCAATTTGTTAACTTCTTTCAAACGATCTCCAAGTACCAAGACATTTCAGGAGGGTTTCATGAAATCATTGATATCCCGGCAACATATATTGAATTTACTTCCACCTGTATCATTGGGTTCGCAGCACTGCGTGGGAAATATCTGGGTATCCTCAACGACTCTGTCGATGAATTGATTCACGGCGCATGGTATTTCTTGAAGAATCGAATAGATACCCGCGGCAATGTCACAGACGCTTGTTTCAACACTGGATTGCAACCAGACTTAGAATCCTACTATCTCAGACCTGCTGTTACCGGGCAGGATGATCGCAGTGGAAGTATGGCTCTCCTATTTTGCTCCGAAGTCTTGAGAACAGGGTTCAGCGTGGATCAACCATCTCAGTAAAAGGTTCTAAATCATCTAATATAAAGCAATGAGGTCCTTCTGGATGGTTCCATTGATCACCTCTCCAGTCTTCAAAAAAGCCTTCGTCAGAACTTAGATTGAACACAGCACATAATTCATAAGTGTCCTTGTCTACTATACGATAAGAGTATTCTAATCCGTCACTATCAGTTTTTTGTTCGTCAGAAAGAAAATATGAACCAGAATTTAATTCGGTCAAATCGAGAGGTAATCGCCTTTTTACATTCCAGTATTCTTTTATTTTGTAATCGATATCAGACAAATCATCGATTCGTTCCATATCATTATTCACAGCTCTGCTTTGCCAAGGTTCACTCAGGAAAATTCCGTAGGCTATGCTCAATACTACGAGGCTACTAATTATAATACTCAGAGTCTTAGGATTAATTCGAAATACTGAGACTTTCACGTTCTTCTCCTTTTTTCAGTCTCCATCTATAAAACAAGAATATAGTTCCTGTTATCAGAAGGACTACAAGGACTTTGAGTACAAATGTAAGGGCCAATCCTCCGGTTATAAATGAGAATATCAATGCTATCAAATCCCCTATGATTACTGAGGCTGTTACCACTAGGGTTAAATAAGTAAGCCATCTTCCCACGCTAGACATATTTCTAGAATAATCTTGTCTTTCTTCCTTGAATAACCTCCAAGTGAAATACACATAAATCGGATATGCAACAATCAATGCCGCAATAGACATCGGGATGCCGGCTCCAGGAACCCCAAAATCAGATGAATCATAAAACGCTATATCAATGAACGAGTAAAGTAATGCCCCAAAACTAAAAGCAGATATGTATAACGTTATAAATGACACCAGATATTGAAAGGCTTCTTTAGCATGAAATTCGCTCTTAGGTGCTGGCACAGGAACGACGAAAGTGACGTCAGAATATGATTCTAGAGCATGGGCGATAGCATCTCTATTCCAACCTGCTTCCTCGAGTACTCTATTAATTTCATCTTTGGATTGACCGGATTCTAAACAGTCACGCACAAATTGGTCCAATCGATCCTTCATACTAGTCTGCGCCTTCATTAACTGCATTAATATTATTTGGTGTTGCTTCGGATTTCCAATCCGGAATTATCACCTTGCTTGTATCTTGCAAGAGCAATATAAACACTAAGCCGAAAACATTGAACAAAATTGACACTACAAAAATCATTAAAAATGAAATGCCTTCATTAAAAAACAAATTGAACAAACCTAACAACATCCCGCATAAAATAGTCGCAACTGCATGACCTAATAATGCTCCAGCCTGTTCAACCCCATACACGTGTCCCATAGGCCCATCACCGTAATACTGTTTATTTATTACTATATATGCAGTCCATTCAGCTCCAAACCCTAAGCCGAATACCGCAGCAAACACATAAAAGGCCCATGGGTCTACTGCGAACATTAGCCAAAATACGGTCAAACCTTGAATAGTGAGACTTAGAAACATCATTTTCCGAGTACCAAATGACTCGGCTAAAATAGGGGCTGTTAATCTACTAACGATGCTTACCAATGACAACACAGTCAATATTGTTCCCGCAGCACCCAAGGATTCAAATGCTCCTTTATATATTGCAAATGGCAATATATAAATTAATATTACTCCGTGCCCTGCGCACCCAAAACCATGAATCATGGGTAAATACCAAAACGGAGAAGTTTTGCGCACTTCCCTATTAAATATCTTAGCATTAATTTTATTAAGTTCTTTATCTTCAGAACTTGGTTTCTTAAAAACAAGTCCTGGTTCACTGCCATATGGAGTGAGTCCCAAATCTGAAGGATGATTGCGAACAATAAATAGTAAAGACAATAACACTGTTCCGCCTAGACATCCTAATGCCATGAACGTGGTATTCCATCCAAACGTTTCTATGGAGCCTCCTACAAGAGGAGCAAATAAAGCAGCTCCTATACCACCAGCTGCATATAATATACCAATTCCGATACCTAGTTTCTGTCTGAACCAGCCGCTAATGGTCGCCATAAGTGGAACCATAGCCAAAGATTGAGTGACGGCTAACATCATTCCAAAAATCATAAAGAAATGCCAAATCTCTGAGATCTGTCCTAGTAAATTCATGCTGATTAAGTACAATAAAGCAGAACACAAGAGCATTTTCCTCGCGCCATATCTATCCCCTAAATACCCAGTTATTGGCGCCATGATAGCTCCGGTGAGATAATACAGACCTATTCCAGCTCCTACCAGAGCAACATTCCATCCGAATCCAGTCGAAGAGTTGGTCAAAGGAGCAACCATTATGCCCGCGGAAAAACTTATAGAGGTACCGAAAATCTGCACAACAGACAGGGCAAAAACTATCAGCCAACTGTAGTGGATACCAAATGGTAATTTCACTGATTCTGTAGACTGCAAATTGATTTAACTCTCTTCAAATATTTGACGGTATTATCACAATTTGTGAACGTAACATCAAGCGATCATGCCGCCGTCCATTGTTAACACCTGACCAGTTATATAACTCGACTGCGGACTACACAGGAATAGGCATGATTCGGCAACTTCTTCTACTGTACCAAACCTACCCATGGGTATCCGTTTTAAAATATTGCTTTTTGCGTCTTCTGACAACTCATCTACCATACCGCCACTGGTAATAAAACCAGGCGCTACAGCATTTACTGTTATATTCCTGGAAGCTACCTCTCTAGCTAATGCTTTGGTAAATCCAACTAATCCCGCTTTTGATGCTGCATAATTTGCTTGACCAGGATTACCTGATAGGCCTACAACCGACGAAACATTTACAATATGGCCCTGACGCTGTTTTACTAAGTACGGTAACACCAATTTCGAACACAAAAACGTTCCTCTCAGATTCACGTTCATCACATCGTCCCAATCTGAAGGATCCATTCTCATCAATAATTTATCTCTATTAATACCTGCATTATTGACCAATATATCAATTTTGCCCCATTTGTTTATTACTTCCTCAAAAACTCTTTCAGCATCGGCTTGAACGGATACATCTCCTTGAACCAGTATACCCGTGGAAAATGAGTCAACAATTTCCAGAACTTCGGTAGCTTGTTGCAGGCTGGCATTATAATTAATGGCAACTTGGGCTCCTTCCGAAGACAACTTTTTGGCTATAGCTGCACCAATACCCCGGGAAGCTCCAGTCACTATGGCCACTTTATCTTTTAGAATATCACCCAACCAAATCACCTGTAGACTGATGATTAGCTAATTCAATCAGTGATTTCTCCAGGTCACTTTGTACATCCAAATCCACTAATTTCAAGGCAGTGGAAATAGCTCCTGCGATTTCTTTTGATCTAGCAGAGCCATGCCCCAATACAACCGGCGCTTTTACGCCAAACAATGGTCCACCTATAGATCGAGCCAAATTAGTTTCGGTCCATAGTTTTTCACCTAAATCCCCTGCTTGGTCATCAGGGAGCATTTTGGATAACTGAGCCTGAGTATATTTCCTGAGAACATTACCCATGCCTTCAGCAAATTTCAGTAATATGTTCCCAATAAATCCATCACATACAATGACGTCAGCTCGACCCGTAAAAAAATCCATACCTTCTACGTTGCCAATAAAATTTACAGGGCTTGATTCAAATAACTTGTAACTCTCTTGAACCTGCTTGTTCCCTTTCGTAGGCTCAGATCCGACGCTTAAGAGCCCGACTCGAGGGTGCTTTATTCCTAAAAACTTTTCAGAAAAGACACAGCCAATCATAGCGAAGCTCAGGAGTAAATTAGGACGACAGTCAATGTTACTACCCATATCCATTAGGATAGTATCCGGGGCCAATCCTAGAAAAGGCCCGCCGATACACGGCCGATCCAAACCAGGTAACAATCCAAGTATCATTACCGAAGCAGCCATGGAAGCTCCTGTTGAACCCATAGAAACGGCCGCGTCCGCATTTCCGGATTTTACCAATTTAGTCGTCACCACTATAGAAGAATTTGGTTTTTTCCTTAGCCCTTCTATAGGGTGTTCATCATCCGTTATCTTGCCGTCTGACTGGACTATCGATAACCTTGGGTTATCACCCTCATTTACTAGTTTGTTGATTTCATTAGTATCACCCACTAATAAAATCTTTAAGTCTTTTAAGCCTTCATACTCTTCAACAGCTATTTTTGCTCCAGTCACAGTTTCTTCGGGGCCAAAATCCCCACCCATGCAGTCTAAAGCGATGGTTATTGACTCAGGCTGTTTATTTCCTGTTGGCATAATATGGTATCTCCAATATCAATCCTTATTTAATTCCTAAATACTAAGGCAAAACTACTATTAAAACTACAATTTAAGCCTTTGGTTTTAGAAGTTTTGGCACTTCTACAGTACAAGTGCCTCCTATCAACAAGTCCTTGCTATTCATGTTCACAACTGACACATCATAAGTCAAACGTAAAATATCGTCCATTTCCTCATGCGATTTCAAGAGCCCTATGCTGCCCACGTGATCATTCACAGACGCAGCTCCTCGGAATTTTGATTTAAGTACTCCTGTCTGAGACCAATGATTTTTAAAGGTTTTCGTCATCATCTGATCGATCAAACTCAGAGTTAACATGCCGTGAGCAATAATATGACCAAATGAAGTACTTTCAGCAAATTCTGTGTTGAGATGAATTAGGTTATGGTCACCTGATGCTTCTGAGTAACTGTTGATCAACGGCTGAGTTATCACAATAGATATACTTTCTAGTTTTTCATATTCTTTTAAATCAAGCATCTTGCTGCACTATTACTACGCTTCTAGACTCACAAATTATCTTAGCCTTTTGCGTCTCGAACTTGCACGATACAAAAATCATCTCAATATCTTTCATAATCCGACTTTTCCCTTTCTGGGCATAGCAATTCACGACTTCTCCAAAATCAACTGTATCGTAATTACTTATTTCTTGCGTACTGTGAATAGCTCCATCTTTTATTCCGAAGGTTTCAAGCATCATCGCGATTGATCTGGAAATTATAAGCATATTCGGGATGCTATTTCCAAAGAATCCTGGCAGGGCGCCTACAGCGTCCGTATACTGATTCAAAAGCTCTTCAGTCATACAGATGCTACCTATATTTATATAACCACTATGCATCATTAGTCAAAAAAATTCTTTTCAGCAAGTTCACTTAAGTGCTGCCCAATTGCTAATGAAGAAGTTGCCCCCGGGGACGGAGCATTAATTACATGTAACGCATTCCGGCTTTCCACAATTTTAAAATCGTCTAAAAGGAATCCTGTTCTATCAACGGCTTGAGCTCTGACTCCCGCTCCACCGGAAACCAATGACTCTGCTTCAATCGAAGGAATCAAACGTTGCAGGTCAGAAACAAACTTCGACTTGTTGTATGATCTGTACAATTCGGACATTCCTGTCTTCCAATTACTCTTGAGCATTTTCCAAAAGCCTGGGAACATAAAAGTACGTGACATCTCTTTAATATTGATATCAGTTTTTTTATACCCTTCTTGCTGAAAAGCTAATACCGCATTGGGGCCAGCTTCTACATAGCCATGAATATTCCTGGTGTAGTGAACCCCAAGGAAGGGGAACCTAGGATCTGGAACTGGATAAATTAGGCCTTGAACTAGATACTCAGCATCTGACGATAGTTTATAGTATTCTCCTCTAAACGGGATTATATGAACGCCTATATCTTGGCCCATCATTTCCGCTACTTTATCAGAATACAAGCCAGCGCAATTAATAATATGCTCTGTATGGATACTACCGTTATTAGTTTCCAATGTGATACCCGAATCTCTAGTATCTATGTTTATCACGGCCGTATCCAAGAAAACAGTACCTCCATTCTCCCTAAATATATCAGCATACCGATTAGTAATTTTCACATAATCCACAATGCCAGTTTTAGGAGACCACAATGCTTGTATCCCAGATACATGTGGCTCAATTTCATTGAGTCTCTCTGGGCCAATCATTTCTAACCCAGGAACACCATTAGCTATCCCCCTCTCATATAAATCTTGGAGTCTGCCTAGTTCCTCTTCAGATGTGGCTACGATAGTTTTCCCACATTCCACATATTCAATTTCATTATCATCACAGAATTCTTTGATTTTAGTGACACCGCTCACACAAAACTCAGACTTCCACGATCCAGGTTTATAATATATTCCTGAATGAATCACCCCACTATTGTTACCTGTTTGATGCTTCGCCAATGTATGTTCCTTTTCAACTACCGCAACATTCAAAGTTGGTGTTTTCTCAAGGATATGCATAGCTGTTGACAAGCCAATGATCCCACCGCCAATGATCACAATATCATACTGAGCACTATTCATATGTCACCTCTCACTTTTATGTTAACACGAAGAAGCGTACTTCCTAAGATACGCAATACAGTTTAAGTATTAACGGCTACAGAATTTACAGTTATACTGACTAAAAATCAAGTGGAGATACCAATGAAAATAGCTATTTTAGATGATTACCAGAACGTAGCACAGCAATACGCGGATTGGGACCGATTGAAATCTGGCCATCAAGTGTCTTTCTTTTCAGATCACATTTCCAATGCGGACGAGTTAATACAAAGGCTGGAACCTTTTGACATAATTATGGGAATGAGAGAAAGAACTCCTTTTCCGGAGTACGTGTTGTCGAACTTACCTAATTTAAAACTCCTGATAACTTCTGGGGCACGGAACGCTTCATTTGACGTAGCTTCAGCAACGAACTTAGGAATCACCGTGTGTGGTACGGGTGGTAGTGGAGAGGGTCCCACAGAACTCACCTGGGGGCTGATAATCAATTTACTAAGAAATATCACAGAAGAATACGCTTTGACTAAACAAGGTTCCTGGGGAACAAGCATGGGGACAGGACTCAAAGGAAAAACTATCGGATTATTAGGCCTAGGTCATATAGGGTCTTTGGTCTCTAAAATTGCAATCGCATTTGATATGAAAGTGATTGCATGGAGCCAGAATATGACTGATGATCAAGCATCTCAAAACGGTGCATCTTTAGTATCTAAAGACGAGTTATTTTCATTAGCAGATATAATATCTATTCATGTGAGACTAAGTGACCGCACTCGTGATTTGGTTACACACAAAGAATTGTCATTGATGAAATCAACATCATATATAGTAAATATATCCAGAGGCCCTATCATAAATGAACCTGACTTAATTGAGGCGCTTGCATCAAAATCAATCGCAGGAGCTGGATTAGATACTTTTGACGTGGAACCATTACCCGAATCCCATCCCTTCTTAAAACTAGACAATGTCCTTGTCACTCCTCATATAGGATACGTGACGCACGACGCATATGCGGCATATTATGGTGGCACCTTGAACGATATTGAGGCTTTCATTGAAGGCAATCCTATAAACATGATTAACCCTGAAGTATTTGAAAAACCTAATTTCAGAGGTATCTCACAATAACAAAAAACTGACTGTCCATTTTTGACAACGTCTCGTTGTCTATATAACATTCAAAAAAAGACTGACCATATAGTAGGAGGAGCATAGTGAAAGCCGTCAGAATAAATGAGTTTGGGGATACTAGCGTCTTAAAAATCCAAGACATCCCAGATCTTTCAGCAAAGCGCAATCAAGTACTAGTAAAACTACAATCAAGCGGCGTCAATTTTGCTGATGTATTAAGGCGAGAAGGAAGGTACCCGGGCCCAGATCTGCCTTGCACCTTAGGGTTAGAAGGCGCTGGTACCGTCTTGGCCTTAGGTGACGGTGTAGATGGCTTCAAAGTAGGTCAGCACGTTTTAGTTCTAGGACCTCAATGCCACGCAGAAATGGTTTCAGTGAACAAACACTTTGTGTTCCCGTATGACGAAAACAAAATAAATCCTAAAATCGCAGGAGGAATGCCTCTTACTTTTCTGACCGCATACCACTTATTGCGAACCCGCGGTGAAATGCAATCTGGCCAGACTATCCTCGTCCATTCTGGCGCCTCAGGAGTAGGAACCATCGCCATACAAATGGCCAAACATTGGGGTGCCACTGTTATAAGCACAGCATCAACCGAAGACAAATTAAACCTGTGTAGTACCTTAGGAGCAGACCACACAATTAATTATACGTCCGATAATTTTGAGCAGATCGTAATGGATATGACCAACAATGAGGGAATAGATATGGTTCTAGATGCTGTTGGAGGGCCCACGTTAGAAAAAAGTCTTCGATGCGTAAAAAGTTATGGTAAGTTACTTAGTTACGGAAATGCATCGGGACAACAAGCAAATCTGCCTGCGTCTGATTTCACTAGCCTTAACAGAACAATTATCGGATTCAGTATGGGAAGATCTCCCTTTGGGACTCTAGACCATCAAACTGCCATGAAAGATATATTACAAGGGGTCTATACAGACGATTTTAAACTTATAGTGGATCAAAATTTAGACTTGAAAGATGTAGGGAAAGCACATGATCACCTAGCGGGACGTCAAAGCAGAGGCAAGGTGATATTGGACATTTAGCCCCCACCAACAGGCTTTACCAATTCCACAGAGTCTCCATCTTGTAGCGATACAGACTGGTAATGTTCCTTCTTAACAACATCTCCATTATGGCCTACGGCAACAAACTTAGTGTCTAGCTTATAATGGTCTATAAGACCCATTATATTAATGCCATCATCAAAAGAGATCTTTTTACCATTTACTATTAAGCTAATCATTTATTCTAGTCACAGCCTCATTTAATTTCATCTTTAATTCCCTGGCAACTGACTCTGGGTCTGCCGAACATAATATCTCACGAATCACAGCTATGCCAGTGGCTCCAGCTTTCAAAACTTTTGGAATATTACTTATGGTGATACCGCCGATTCCAATAATAGGACAATTAACATGAGACCTAATTTCCGCAACTAATTCAGGGCCTTCAGGAATTTTCCCTGGATGACTTTCTGTTTCAAACATAGTGCCCACCACGAGTGAATTGATACCTTTAGAGAATAGTTCCAATGCCTTACCGAGACTATGGCAAGATCCGCTCACAAATGCCTGGGAACCTAAGATCCTTTTAGCAACCTCTGGGGACACAGATTTTTCTGTCAAATGGACTCCGTCTAAGCCTGAGGATACCGCGATATCAGTGCGGTCATTGATTATAACTAAAGAGTTCCCATTGGCTATAGTTTTGATATCTTTACATAGTTCTCTTATTTCTGATTCAGGAAGATCATTTTCTCTTACTTGCACTATGTCTACCCCACCCCTCACAGCAGCTTCAATATTTCTTAAAAGTTTATGCCTCGAGGAAACAACATGTCGGTTGGTAACCAACATTAAAAGTGGCATTAGTGGTTCTGATGGAATCACGTATTGGTGGGAATATTTGCAGATGGAGAGCTAGCAATTGCCGTAGTCCTAACGTCTATCCTCCCTGCCAGATAAGCTGACCTACCTGCTTCAACTCCTTGCCTAAATGCATGAGCCATTAATGCAGGATTCTCAGCTTGGGCTATGGCAGTGTTAACTAAGACCGCATCTGCTCCTAACTCCAATGCCTTGGAGGCATCTGAAGGAACTGCCAAACCTGCGTCTACAATCACAGGTACTGAAGCCTGTTCAATAATTATCCTCACTTCTTCGACTGTGTGTATGCCTTGACCAGAACCAATAGCAGACCCAAGAGGCATAACTGTAGCGCAACCAATATCTTCTAATCTTTGTGCTAGGACGGGATCGGCATGTATGTAAGGTAATACAATAAAACCTTCAGAAATCAACTGCTTAGCCGCTTCGAATGTACCGACAGGGTCTGGGAATAAATATCTACTGTCAGCAATCACTTCTAGTTTAACGAAATCAGTTTTAGTGATTTCTCTTCCGAGCTTTGCTACGTAGATCGCCTCTTCCACGCTAGAACAACCTGCCGTATTAGGCAGAATATTGTATTTATTCCAATCAATTTGATCTAAGATTGTCTTCTCTCCAGGGTTATCCAAATCTAGTCGTCTTATGGCAACAGTAACCATGCCCGTACCGGATGCCTCAAGAGCCTCTATCATGTCCTGGTCTGTTCGATATCGACCAGTCCCTACGATGAGCCTTGAATCAAATTCCTTGCCGGCAATTACTAATTTGTCTGACATCAATATCTCCACTTAGATTCAAATATAATCTGTGATAGGTTGGAATTTACCATGCAGCAAACCTCTAAGTCAACGAGAGGAATTCTACTTTAGAGTTCATACTCTTTGACTTCACCCGAGGTAATCAACTTAGCTCCAGTAATTGATTGAACTTCGGATTCTGTCCAACCAGGAGCTATCTCTTCTAGAACCAATCCTTCGCTGGTAGGCCGCATTACTGCAACATCGGTCACTATTAGAGTTACGCATTGTTTCCCGGTAAGAGGGTTAGTGCACTCTTCTACTATCTTCATACCGCCATCTCGACTATTATGCTCCATTGCAACTATGACCGCACCAGCTCCAGCAGCCAAATCCATCGCTCCTCCAATGTTTCCTACGCCTCTTTCTGGGAGCATCCAGTTTGCTAAATCTCCCTTTGCAGACACCTGGTGAGCTCCTAACACGGTAACGTCCACGTGTCCTCCCCTGATCATAGCAAAACCCTCAACTGAACTGAAGAATGCCATTCCTGGTACTTCTTTTAAGAACTGACCTCCAGCATTGATTAAATCAATATCACATTCTTCTTCTTCTTCGGCTAAAGGACCACAATTCAAGACCCCGCTTTCACTGTGATAAAAAACAACGCTCCCCTCAGGTACGAAACTAGATACCAAAGTGGGAATACCAATTCCAAGGTTCACATAGCTTCCGTTTGGCAACTCTTTAGCCACTCTCATAGCTACAATTTCCCTATCCAGTCTAAAATCATCCATCAATTCACATCCTTTAATTGGTTCACGACATTATTCGTAGGGTGAAAAATCACTTGGTCTTACTACTATCCTATCTACAAACACTCCTGGAGTCACTATCAATTCTGGGTTTAATGCACCATCGTCAACTATTTCATCTACTTCCACAATGCTAATCTTTGCAGCTGGTGCCATAACAGAATTAAAATTTCTAGACGTGCCTTTGTAAACCACATTCCCGAATCTATCAGCCTTGTAGCCCCTGATAATACAATAATCGGCGATCAAACCAGATTCTTCCACGTATTCTTTCCCATCCAGGTTATATGCGTTTTTCCCTTCGGCGATAAGAGTTCCAGCGCCAGTCGGAGTATAAAAACATTTAACTCCTGCACCACCTGCACGTAACCGTTCAGCAAGTGTTCCTTGCGGAACCAACTCTAAATCTACTTCCCCCGCCCGATATGCTAACTCAAAAGAACTCGGATTAGATGCTGACGGAGAAACTGGATAAGAGGCTATTGCTTTGCCTACCTGGCCATTGTCAATCAGTATGCTGTGATCTATCACCAATTTCCCTGGAGGGGTACCAAAATTGACAACCCTAGCGATCCCCGCTGTATTGCTAATTATTGTCAGGTTTTTAGCTCCCTGATCTCTAAGAGAAACTAGTAAATAATGAGCCATACCACCCGGCCCAGCAAATCCATCGATCATAACCACTGATCCATCCGAGATATCAGATACAGCTGATCGACCATTTTTATATACCTTTGAAATCTTGCTATTGCCACCCTTATTAAAGCTAAGTGGATCATAAAACCTGCAGGATTCGCTAATCAATACATCTGCACCTAATTTGTTTTTAATATCATTCGCATCATAATCTTTTCTAATTTCATCGACTATTAAGCCTTGATCCGTTACCGATAAGACGCACATGTCAGTGATAATTTTGTCCATTTCCCTAGGGCTACATACGTCTTCACTCAAGGAATCCACAAATTTATCCGATTGGTTTTCAAGTTCTAATAAACCAATCAAACGCTCTGAATGGTTCATTAGTGAAAGCAAGTCTCCAACATCTGAACTCACAGGGGTCCATCTACCTTGTCTGTCTAATGACTTTGGTTCAATTACAACTGCTTCAACATAACCGCCAGTAATTAAGGATGCTCTTTCCCCGAAACCTAAAACGGAGCTTCCTGGGCGCAATTTGACGTGGTTTTTATTGCCATCAATAAAATCACTGGGAGATCCTGCATTTTCCCAATCACCTACTAGTCCGGAAGACGTAAGAAAAACATAGGGATATTTACCTGCTAAAGCCATGGGTAGTTCGCCTGGCAACCCAAAACCTAAGGATACTACCTGTCCTGGAGTCAAATATTCCGCACATTTTATTAACAGGTTTTCCTGTGTTTGCGTTATCCGCATCCTATCCTCCTATCGTGTGTTTCATGAATTAACACAAACGATCCTATTAATATAAATACCCGGAGTGATAATACCTTCTGGATCAATCACACCAGGTTCAACATACGAATCTGATTCCGCAATAGTGATACGGGCAGCCATAGCCATAACTGGAGACCAGTTCCTACTGGTTCCTTGGTAAACAGTGTTACCCAAATGATCGCTTTGAAATCCTTTTATAAGAGCGACATCCAGTCTTATTCCTTCATACCGCATAGCGTTTTCTGATGGGCGCACAAATTCCACACTACCCAGTCCCGCTCCTATAACTCGTAACTGTTCCGCTAAAAGGTTTCGTTCAACAAATGTCAATTTAACCTTGTCTACTAATTCTGAGCTAACTCCAACATATTCACTGGCTCTGTTGCAGGTGATAACTTCTTGGACTCGCCCAGACAGACACAAATCATATAAAACGCTCGACCCTTCTGAAGAAATAGATGTCGGAAAATCAAACAGTAGTGTCAACTTTTGAATATTCATCTTGCTCAATTCCCGAAGCAACGCAATTGGTTCTCCTTGTCCTTCAAAGCCAGATACACCTATAACCTGACCATCTGACAAACAAGCAAGTGCTTCTTGAGGAGAGTTAAATAATTTATCTACAGGCATCACTACCTCTTCGTATGTAATAATTTTTACAACAATTCAAAAGTATAAAAAAAATATGCCCCTCCGTTTTTGGAAGGGCATATTTACCGTGTAACACCAGATTTAATAATCCATTGGTGGCATAGGAGGAGCTGCACTAGCAGGTTCAGGAATCTCTGTGATCATAGACTCTGTAGTAAGCACCATAGCAGCAACGCTTGCGGCATTTTGCAAAGCATATCGAGTCACTTTACATGGATCAACTATACCAGCCTCTAGCATTGGCCCGTATTCACCAGCATCTGCGTCATAACCATAATCATCTGAGTGCTGTTGCACCTCATTAAGAACTACTGCTCCTTCTCGGCCAGTATTCTCGACGATGACTTTCATAGGCTGTTCTACACTGCGTCGAATAATATCCACACCAACTTGTTCATCCCGATCTAAGTCCTGTAGATTATCCAGAGCTCTTTGAGCCCGTACCATAGCAACTCCACCGCCAGGAACAATTCCTTCTTCCACAGCGGATCGAGTAGCTGATAAGGCATCCTCAACTCTAGCTTTTCTTTCTTTGAGTTCGATTTCCGTAGCAGCTCCCACTTTGATGACTGCAACACCACCTGTAAGTTTTGCCAT
>Ga0114933_10001624_pt1 | contig 24721 bp, 21 predicted proteins | sample 4SBtaG_FD_89691 | JGI IMG/M metagenome (GOLD analysis project Ga0114933, IMG submission 89691) | Deep subsurface microbial communities from Kolumbo volcano to uncover new lineages of life (NeLLi) - 4SBTROV12_W25 metaG | ecosystem: Environmental > Aquatic > Marine > Volcanic | place: Kolumbo... | reverse complement strand
GGGTATTTTGCAGCAACTATTCCTAGTTCTTCATTATCAGGAATAGAATTCTTACATTTCGTACAAGTACGGCTCATAGAATTTGTGCATAAGGAACTCCTTTTATCTTTTTTTGAATGTAAAGGGCAGAAAACTTTCCACTTTACCGTTTCTTATTACTATAAACCCCTTGAGAAATTATAGTGTCGTATTTAGAAAGTCAAATTAGTATAGAACAGTATCTAGGCAGTATCCAAGATAGGGAAAAAAGGAACTTTGTAGGTTCAATTTTGAATCAATTTGATATATTTTGCAAACAAAACTACAACAAAACTCATCAACAAGTTTTCAATGATCTTAAAGAAGAAATTGGAAAAACCCAATCAAATGATAAACTCTATGTTCTATTCAACAATTATAGAAATTGGTTAAGTGAAGATCATCCTGAAATTACATATCTTACTGGAAGATATTCCAAACATGAAAAATCAATAAAGAAAAGACATCCAAATACTATCAAACAATATCTTGGAAAAATGAGAAATATTATTGAAGAGATTTGTAATATTGAAATCAATTCAAGAGTATTCAACAAAAGAGTAAAAGTTCCAAGGGCAGAAGAAGAAGATCCAGAACCATTTACTAAACAACAAATGCGATTATTGTTAGATAGAAGTTCAAATCATAACAAGCTAAAGTACATGGTTCTCAAAGATACTGGTTGTAGAATTGGAGAACTAGTACAAATTAGAAAAAGAGACATCGAAATTTCAGAAAATGTTGTGAAAATCAAAATTCAGGCAGGATATACCAAGACAAAAAGAGCCAGAACTGTTTTTGTTACAAGAGAAACAGCACCTATGCTGAAAAGATTACTAAACAAAAAGAAAGATGATGAACTAGTTTTTGGAACAAATGAAGATCCATACATAGCAAAAGGAACTGAAAAGGCAGAATTTACCTACTATAGGAATCAACTAGCAAAAGATTATCCAGAATTTGGAGAAATTTACCAAAGTAATGGAAGACACAAGAAAACAGTTCACTCCATAAGATCATTTACTGCAACTCAATGTACTGAGGCAATTGATGAGGTTTGGGGACATGGATACATTGGTCACAAAAAATACCTTGGACAATACATTAGAAATCAAGATAAAATGTATGAAATGTTTCAAAGAAGTGAAAATTATCTAATGATTTACGAATCAATTGAGGTAATTGACCAAGATGAACGAGTTAAAAAACTAGAAGAAGATCAACAGAAATCCAGACAAGATATGATTGCTTTAACCAACATAATGACAGAACTAGCAGAAATCAAAGCAAATAATGCAAAAAAAGATCTAGAGATTAAACAATTACAGAATCTCCTTGGGAGTAAAGAATGGCCATAAATTCCCTCAATACACTAAATCAAATTTTAACTGGTTATCTAAAAGAGAATAATTCAAATTATTTGAAATTAGAAGAGATTCCACAGTTCAAACAATCTTTTTGTGAATTTCTTCAAGAGTTAAGATATGTGTCTGATGATAATGTAGATGAAAGTTTCAAACGATGGTGTTATCAACTGAGTAAAGGTAGAGCATTTCCTGAAACACGTAGAGTTGCAGTGTATGTACTTTGGTTTCATTGTAAATTAAGACAATATCACATTGCACGATTACTCAATATGTCAACTAGAACAATTAGAAGAGATATGAGAATAATAGAAAAACAAATGATATCTAGATACTAATCGGACATTTTTCCAGTTATTTTGTGCCTACATAATGTCCGATTTTTAAAAAATTCAATAGAACAATTTCTTACAAATAATTATTCAAAATTTAATTTTAAATGCGTAAATGTAATGTTTGATAATCTAAGTTATGATTCCCAATAGTGCCGTACATGCTTGTTTGAATTGTGGATGTATCTATCATGACCGTTCACGTCAAAATAAAATGCATTGTCCTGTATGTGGTAAAGGATTATCTTTTGCACAAGATGTAGAAGGAATACATTATTAATTTTTAATTTGTTTTAATAATTCAGATACTGGTTTATCGTTTGAATTTTGTGGAATTAGTTTTCCTTCAAATGCTTGTTTCAATACACCCATTTTCATAGTATCTAAAATTGGTAGTATTGAGGTCATTGTATTTTGAGAATTTTTAATTAAAGAGAAACCATTTTCTATTTGAGATATGATTTGTTTTTGTTCTTCTAAAGAAGGAATAAAAATAGAAAGTTGAGATAGATCACTATTTCTCAAAGATTTGAAAGTAGTCGTTTTAGATTTTGAAAGTAATTTATTCATATTTTTCCTATATCTTAGCCAGTGATATACAAATTTAGATATGCATAGATCTTTTTTTAATTTTATTCCCATCAGATTTTGATTGATATTCATCTCTTTAGATCCTGTAGGAATTATTGCAATTTTTTCAGGAGAGCCTGCAGTAGCACCAACTTTTGCCAATATGATATCTCCTGAAGTGACAATAGTTCTTTTGTTAATTTCGTTTATTTTTTTAGAAATATATTTACAATTTGATAATTTCAATTCCCCTCTAGATATATCTGAAATTCTTAACAAAGGAATACCATTTTGAATGTAATTATTAGGCGATAGATCAAAAATGCCTTTGAAGATTTTTTCAGAGATTTCACCAATAGTAGATTTTTCAGATTTTATAACAATACTTCCTTCAAAAATAGATTTTAGAAAAGATTGTTTATATTGTTCAAGTTGTAGTTTAGTGCATTCTAATAATCGTTTAACTAAATCTATTTTTGAAAATATGATTTCAATTTTTTCTATAATTTTTTTTTGTTCATTTAATGGGGGTATTGGTATTGATGTTGTTTCTAGCATTTTTTTGCTTATAACACCCTGAGTTGTACCTTGTTGTAAATTTTTTAATTTTTGAATAGAATGTAAAAGAAAGTAAAATAGAAATCTAGATTCTAAAATATCATTGTTTGGACGGATTGATGCCACACTACGTCCTATTGCACAATCAATTCCCATATTGATTTTTCCTATCGAACCTACTACACATACCAACACATCATTTTTTTTAGCCATGCTTTTTGGTTTTGTTGTCCAATAGACTGTAGATGGATAATCATCTCCAAATTCGGTTACTTTGATAAAAGGTGTACCAATTTTATTTTTATTATAAGATGAACTAGGAGGGGCTTGACCCATAATTATTTCACTAATTTGATCTAAGGTAGAGTTCATCCACAATGTTGTAAGATTATTTTTTTCCAAGATTCTCAATCAACTCATTTATTGAGTCTAGTGCAGATTCCAAGTTCTCTTTTATCTCATCAGCAATTACTTCAGGTGCAGGTAAATTCTCAATGTCTTCTAAACTATCATCTTTGAGCCAGAAAATATCCCATGAAACCTTGTCTCTTTTGATTAAATCATCATAAGAATAGGCATGAAATTGGTCTGTTTCCTTTCTTTTTAGGATATTTTTTGCATTATAGCACTTTACAAAGTCATCCAGATGTTCTCGGGATAGTTGATTCTCTTTTAGTGTAAAGTGTTGATTTGTTCTAAAATCATAAATCCACATTTTTTCAGTCCATGCTTTACCATCAGTTCTTGCTTTCTTTTTATCAAAGAATAATACATTTGCCTTTACACCACCTGCATAAAATATTCCAGTAGGTAATCTTAACAAAGTATGACAATTCATTTGTTCCAACATTTTTCTTCGTACAGTTTCACCTGCACCTCCTTCAAAGAGAACATTATCTGGAATTACAATTGCACATCTACCAGTAGAATTTAGAATTGATTTGACATGTTGTAAAAAGTTTAGTTGCTTGTTTGATGTAGTGGTCCAAAAGTCTAATCGTCCATAATCTAATGATTCACGTTCTGCTTTTCCTTCTTCATTAAAAATAACAGAACTAGATTTTTTTCCAAATGGAGGATTAGTCATTACAATATCAAATGTCTCTTTTGGTGCTGAAATTAACGAATCACCTGCAACAATCTGACTTTCTTTATCTCCAATGCCATGAAGGTACATATTCATTGCACATAATCTAACTACTTCAGGAACAATATCCCAACCCTTGAAGGTATTACTTTTTAGAAATTTCTTTTGATCAGGATCTAAACTTTTCTTTGTAAGGTATCGGTGAGCAGATAAGAAAAATCCACCAGTACCACATGCAGGATCACCAATGGTCTCTTTTGGTTTAGGTTGAATCACATCAACTATAGTATCAATTAGCGCTCTTGGTGTAAAGTACTGACCTGCGCCTGATTTTACATCTTCAGCATTTTTCTCTAGTAATCCTTCATAAATTTCTCCTTTAGTATCAAGAGGCATTCCAGTCCAGATTGGTTTGTCTTTGTCTTTGTCATCACCATCAATTAGTTTGATTAGTTTTGCAAGTTTGGCAGGATCTTGAACTTTGTTTTGAGATTTCCTAAAAATCACGCCTAAAAGACCAGGTTCTTTGGCTAAATTCTCTAAAACATGTCGATAATGAGTCTCTAAATCATCACCAGTTTCACCAGTTAATGTAGTCCAATCATATTTTTTTGGAATAATTGATTTTTTGTTAAATGGTGGCTTTGTTTGCTCATCTGCCATTTTCAAAAATAGTAAATTTGTTAATTGTTGAACATAATCACCATAAGATACTCCATCATCTCTTAATACATTACAAAAATTCCATAGTTTTGCTACTATTACTTGTGCGTCATTTGACATTTTTCTTACTCCTTGATGCTTTTTGCTTTTGTTTTAACTGTTGTTTTTCTTGTTTAATTTTTTCTGCATATTCTTCTTTTTCTTGTTTAATTTTTTGTAATAGAATTTCTGCAGGTTCATCATTTGGATCTTGTGGAACTAATTTTCCTTCAAAGGCTTGTTTCAGAATACTCTGTTTTAAACCGATTAAATTCAGTTTTGAAAATTTTAAGATTTTTTGAATATTTTCGATTAATGAATATGTTTTTTGAATATTTTCAACTAAAATATTTTGTTCTTCAATATGGGGTATGGGAATAGCTAATTTTGCAAGAGATTGTGTATTAAAATGTGTAAGAGCAATCCCAACTTGTTGTTGACGTACTCGAGATTCTCTAATTGAATTAAGATAATATGCTCCAAAATGAGGATTAATTCCTAAAGGGTTTTTTACAATTAAAAGATCAGAGCAATTACTATTTTTAAGAGTGTCAGGAATTACACAAGAAACACCAACATCACCTGAACGAACTGCCACTACATCATTAGGAGATAATTTTGATTTTGATAGTTTTGCATGAAATTCTTGAGAAACAAATTTCAATCCTTTTTCATCAAATCTATTTTTTCGGACATTTTGAGATCTTAAAAACGGAATTCCTGTTTCCAAATATTCATTCCTCATAGAACTTACAAAACCAACAGTAACTCTTTCACTAATTTCTTCAAACGATGCCCATGTCCACATATCAGGAATTTTAGGCAAATTAGACAAAGAGGGACGTATAGGAGGAATGTATTTTGTTGGTTTTTTGTTCGATTTTTGTTTTTCGTTCCATAATTCATGTCGTTTTTCTAGTGATTTCTCAAGAGTTTCATCACCTTTCATTTCGGGATGTTGTAATCTCCAATCATGCGTCAAAATACCATTAAATGCAGAAAATAAAATAGATTTTTCATAAGTATCTATTTGTTTTTGAATGTTATCTAATTGTTCCATTTTAGAATCAATTAAAGAAAATAATTCTTCAATTTTGTCTACAATTCTTTTTTGTTCATTTAATGGAGAGATTGGAATTAAAATTTGCTTTAGTTTTGTTGCATTAACATTTTGAACTGCAATACCTATTTTTGTTTCAGAAATTGCTTTCCAATAGTAAGGACTCTGTAAAAAATAACTAAAAAATTTTGAATTTATTATAGCATTAAATCTGATAAGATATGATGCAAATACTGCTTTTGGAGGAGACTCAATAAGATAACTGTATCCAATAGAGCCAGCGCGGGAGATTACCACATCATTATTTTTTAACAAATATTTTTCAACATCTTCAGGATTTTTTTTACAATATGGAACTGTGTTCCAATTAATTTGTCCTGATGTAATATCGGTAGTTCGTAGGAATTTTATATCCCCTCCACTTTTTGCGCTAGTAGTATAACCATATTGTGGATCATGACAAATAGATTCAATGTCTGTTAGAATCCAATTATCAGGTAACTCATTTGTATTTTCTAAAACTAATTCACTCATTGATTAATCAACACCTCATGCAACTCTTCTAAAATCTTCTGATAGTTATCGCCAAATGTTTCATAGAATTTTACTTGTCCACCTTTTTGATTAAATGGTACATCATCGAGATCTTCCAAAGTAATTGAAATAGAAGTAGCTATAGCATTTTTTATCATAACTAACCATTCTTTTTGCTCAGGAGTGAATTTACGTCCAGAAGACTCTTGAGAAACTAACCATTTTTCAAATTTAGATTCAATAATTTCTGAAAATGGTAATAGTGAATTTTCATTTCCAGCAGAATATCGAATGATTGGAATAAGATCAGTCAGCATTTTGACTGGATTACTCTTGACTTTGGATTTATCAAGTCTCTGATAGGCACCCCACAGAGCCTCAGGCGTGAGATTATACGGTGGTTTCTCTATAGCATTTGCCAATTCTTTGATATCTGAAAATGTAATCTCTCTCATTTTGTATGGTTTTGAGTAGATAATATCAAGGGCTGTAATCTGGTCTTTGTTTTTCTCTAAAAATTCTTGCCAGTTTTCAACTGTCTTTTTATCAATATTATTTACTTTATCTACAAATCCTGCTTCAAGTAATTCATCAATAGATACATCATCAATAATTTGTTCATTTCTAGACTTTACATCAAGAATTGTTTTTCGTAACTTTGCAGAATCAAATACTTTGCATGCTTCATCAATCATTTGTTTTGATATAGTTCTAATTTGTTCTGTAGTTGGCTCTTCTGTTTTAAATTGTTCTTTTGCTTTTTCAATTCTTTTATCAGCGTCAATTCCATCAAGTAATGTATTTCCAATATCCACCAAAGTTTTTCCATCATTAACATCAGCAATTTCTTGTTTTTCTTCTGAAGATAATTTGTTATTTAGTCGAGATAAACGATATACTAAACTTTCAACATCACCAGTATCTGCATTTTTATCAGTTGCTTTATCTAATAATTTCTTAAATGAAACATTTGGTTTTTTAGATAAAGAGTGAGTATCACTCATTGCATGTTCACAAACTCCAACTGCGTCAACTATAACAAAATGGGTTTTAGCTTTAGCGTCAGGAGTTACTTCCATTAATTTTTCAGGATTAATTGTTCTAGTACCTCTACCTTTCATTTGATCAAAGTAATTTTTTGTTTTAATATCTCGCATAAAGATAATACATTCTAGTGGTTTGATATCAGTTCCAGTTGCAATCATATCAACAGATACTGCAATTCGAGGCATTGCGGAATTTTGGAAAGTTCTAATTAGATCACTAGGCTTTTCTTTAGTACGATATGTAATTTTTTTACAAAAAGTATTTCCTAAATCAAATTCTTCTTGGACAATTTCTGTAATATCTTCTGCATGAGTATCATCTTTTGCAAAAATCAGAGTCTTTGGAACATTTGTTCTATTTGGGAAAATCTCAGGTAGTCTTTCTTTGAAGGTTCGAATAACCATACGAATTTGGTCTTTTGATACTACCGACCTATCCAAGTCACTTTTAGTGAAAATCAAATCATCATCTAGCTGTTCAGCCTCAGGTTTACGCGTGAGACGGTCTCTTTTTTCAATAAATTGTCCTGCCTCTACAGTACTACCTTGTTCCGAGATTTTTGTGCGTATTTTATACACGTGATATCCAACATTTACCTCATCTACTATTGCTCTCTCATGAGTATACCTCATTACTTGATTGTTATTGAAAAATCCTATAGTATCATTTGATGGAGTAGCAGTTAATCCAATTAGAAATGAATCAAAATAATCTAAAACTTGTTTCCATTTGTTGTAAATGGAACGATGACATTCATCAACAATAATAAAATCAAATTCTCCAATTGGAATATTTTCATTGTAGACTACTTCAACAGGAGTTTCATCAGGTCTTTCTTCAAATGCTGAAAATTCATCATTTTCTTCATTGTATTCTTTTTCACCTTTTAATGCTGAATACATTCTTTGAACTGTAGAAATTACAACATTTGCAGCAGGATCAATTGTATGCGATTGTAAAGGTTGTACATTATACAAATCAGTAAATAATCTATTATCATCTGGTGGAGTGTATTGTTTAAATTCATCATGTGCTTGAGTACCTAAATTATTTCTATCAACTAGAAATAAAATTCTCTTTGCCTTTGCAAATTTTAAGAGTCGATAAATCGTAGTAATTGCAGTATATGTTTTACCAGAACCTGTTGCCATTTGAATTAGTGCACGTGGTTTATTTTTTGAAAATGAATCTTCAAGATTTGTGATTGCTTCAATTTGACATTTTCTTAAACCTTTAGGGTCTAGTTCTGGAATTTCTTGTAGTCTTGCACGTAATGTCTTTTCTTCTTGTAGCCATTTTTGTAATAGTTCAGGTCTGTGAAATGAAAATACATATCGAGAACGATGATTAGGATCACGTCTGTCTGCAAATTTAGTTTCAATTCCTGTTGTTTCATATGAAAATGGTGGACGCATTGGAGCTGATGTAAATTTCTCATGTAATCCATCAAGATATTTTTCTGATTGCTCAACTACACCACTTAGTGTATGCCCGTACTTTTTTGCCTCTACAACTCCTACAGGTTGTGAATCAATGAATAGTGCATAATCTGCATTATCTTTACTAAGTGGATATTCTCTTACTGCTACACCTAATCCTTCACTGAGATTTCTATCCTCATAATCTTGAATAATCCAGCCTGAATCAGTCAGCATTTTGTCAATATCTTTGCGTGCTTTGTCTTCAGGATTCAAGGTGTGCCTCCAAGTTTTATGGTATCAAGCCATGTTTGTAAAACTTCTCTAAATTCATGAATGATTACAATCACTATACTGATTAAAACAAAGATGTTTCCCGAACTATTAGTAGAATTTACAGGTTCTGTAATTTCTCGATTTAGTTTTTTCAACATATTTCTAGTTCCAGTATCTTTGATGTGAGAAACAGAATTTCTAACGGACTGAACTAAACTAACAACACCAGAATAGCATTCCAGTAATTCATCCATTTTTCCCAATTGCCAATTGTAATTGATATCTCCAGTATCTTTGAATTTAGGAGGATTTGAAGCAATAGAAGGATATCTCAAGTCAACATTATACTTTGCAAATCCCATTGCAAGTTTAGAAATATGTTCATCTCTCTGAGTATATCTGGAATTTTCTAAGTATGCATAAAACAAATCATTGAAAATATCAGGTAATGCTGAAGCAATTTGTTTAAAGAAATTTTGCTCTCTTTGCTTTATGGTATCTATTGTCTTGAGAGTTCTATCTTTTTCTTCTAAAATTGATTGAATAATTCCATCAGATAACAGGTCATATGCATTTTTTATGTATGCAAAACTAGACGAATCTAATAATTTTTCATTTTCTGCAAGTAATACTTCTAGTTGTGGTTTAGATTTATTCCATACATATGAAAGAGATTCAATTGAAAAATTTCTTGCTTGGAGATAATCACTTACGTCGTTAGAACTCATTCTCCTACTCCAGTTTTTGTAAGTTCAGATTTTAGAGAACTCAATTCTTCTTCCAATAATTGTATTTTATCTACAATTTTCATGAATTTTTTAACAGTTTTTTCTTGTTCAGAAATACTAGGTAATGGAATTACCAAGTTTTTCAGTGATTTTGAGGGTAAAGCTTTGATAAAAGAACCCCTTGTTAATTGAGTTAGTTGTTCTTGGGTTGAATCTAATGAAAGAACATGAAGAAGATATTCTGGTAAAATTTTCTTAGTAGGTCTTAATGCAACTAGTTGAGGGCTAAGAAGTGAACCTTCATGTTTTGATGTAACAATGGCAGTTTTTCCAATAGTTGCTTGACGTGAAATAATAATGTCATCCCTTAGGATTCTTTGCGGAGTAAGTTTTTTTAGAATTGAATCAGAAAGATGGACTTTTTTTGATATGTCATCTTGGATTAATTTATCTTGAAGATCTGAAATTCTGAGATAGGGAACTTCATTTCCTATTGTAGATTTATCTAAAATGGATTTTCCTGGAATTATTTCAGCAATTTCAGATAGTTTTACTGCATTTTCAATAGCAGAAATCTTTTCTTTTAGTTCTAATCCAAATCGGAGATTCCAATGTTCTTGTAAATTATCAGGTGATGATAAAAATCCTAAACTGCTAGGATTTTTCAAAGTATTATTTTGTCTAAATATTTTGTATTCAGATAGTAATTTTTTGATTTGAGTTTCATTTGTTGAAACATCTTTAGAATATTTTCCATCAAGTTTACCAAAGAAAATATCATAATTTTCATTTTTGACAGAAATTTCAGGTTTAGGACTCTTTTTCTCTAGTACAACAATTGCTGTATTGACCATTGCTGATGGATAAAACACTCCTTGAGGAGGTTCAATTACTGCATGTAGGTAAAATTCTTTAAGTAAAATTTCTCGTAATCGTTGTTTACTCTTATTTGTCTTGAATAGAAAATTTGATGGTAGTAATGCTACGATTTTTCCTCCAAGTTTAACATTTCCAGATAACTTGAAAATTAGATTATCTTCATAATCACTACCAATAGGGTATGGATTAGGCTTAATTTTTCTTCCAAAAGGGACATTAAAACATAATATCTTATCAAATTGATTTTCATTTTCAAAGTATATTGGATCTTCACAAATTACTGAAGGTTTCATTCCAAGCAAAATCATTATCATGTTACATTGATTTGCAATTCTTTGATTATTTTCTACAAAAATAATTTTTGAATTTATATTTTTTTCATTAAATGAAATATATTTTTCTAGTGAAAGTAATATGTTGCCTGAACCACAAAATGGAATTAATATTGAGTCTTTAGAATGAATATTGGCAAATTCTAACATTAAGTCTATTATTTCTTGATGAGGATCAGTAAATCCTCTAGTTTGTTTTGAACCATATGAAAGAATCGTTGAAATTATTTCATGTAAATTTGATTTAGATACTGAAAAATCTTTTAATGAATGAATCAATAATGTTGCAAATTTGGGATCTATTCTAACTTCTTCATCTTTTAATATTGGGTATCTCTCTTTTGTAAAAGTCCACAAGTCTTGTAGTAATAAATAATTTTCATGATCATCATTAGTTAGAAATTCTTTCATGTGGTTTTTAGATTTTGGATCATTCTCATCTACAAATTTACTTACAATGATTTTCAAGAGCTCATAATCAAATTCATTTAATGGATAGTAGAAATCTCTAGATTGATTAAAAAATTGCCAGATTAAATTTGATGGATTTGGAATTAGTTTTAATTCAGTTTTTTTATCAGATTTTTTCTTTTTAGGAATATCTGCAAATTGTATAAACTCACCATCAATATTTTCAAGAAATATGTATTCAATACTATTTGTTAAAATTCCATATTTTGCATTAGATAATTTCATGTTTTTTTCCAATTGGGCTAAACCCAATGTAACAATGAAATCCTCGGATTTTGCTTCTACAACTATCAAAATTTTGTCTTTTTTTGCGGAGTCAAATACAACTAAATCGGCTTGATGACCAGCCTTTGTGAGAGAATAATTCTCTTCGATAAGTGAAACGGGGTAACCGTAATCCTTTACGAGCCTGTTTTTAACGGCTGAAAGGATTCTATTTTCATTTTTATTCATATCTTCATAGTTTGGTAGTTTTCTCATACTTAAGATACCTCATTCTTTATCATAAACTTAAATTTGGATAGTCCAAATTAAATTTGGATGAAATGATACACATATCTTTGATAGGAAAAACAAAAGAACCAGTCATTGAAGGAATTAGACATTATGGAAATCCAACCAAGGTGTATTTGTTACATAGTAAAAATGATGATGATTTTAAATTTGAAACTTTAGCAAAAACAGTAAAAAAGAAAATTGAAACTAATTGGTGTAAAACAGAACTTGTGGCACTTGATATGTTTAATGCAGATGAATTACTTCGAACTATCCTAAAGATTATTTCAAAACATAAAAAATCAGATTCTAGAATTCTTGTAAATGTTACAGGTGGAACAAACTTAATGGCGTCAATTGCCTCTACTGCTTCTTTCATAGGAGGTGTTGGAGCTTATTATGTATTAGATCCTAAAAAAACAGATACTAAAGAATTAGTTTTTGAATTACCAATACCTACAATGCCAAGAACAAACACTTTACGAAAAAGACAATCAATAATTTTAGAAAAAATAAATCAATACAAAAAAGTTAACAACAAAAAGATAGAAAATGAATTAAAATTAAGACCCACAGAATTAAATTATCATTTAACAGAATTAGAAAAGAAAAATTTAATTAAAATTTCAAGAGGATGGGAATATAAAAAAGAAGATAAAATAAAAACAGATAAAAGACAAATTACAATTGAAATAACAAAATCTGGTGAATTTATTTCAGAATTTCCTACATTAATCTAAAGCGAATATTTTATTCCTTCTTCAATTATTGTAACTTTCTTTGAGACCTTGTTGTATGCGTCAGGATGTTCAGTATGAACTGGAAATAACATTTTGGCATTCATTTCAGATACTGCTTCTAGCAAATCTCTACCTCTAGCATGTCCTGAACAATGACTTTGAACTCTATTCATTCCAAAATGATCAATCCATGCATCAGCCCTATCATTACTAATTACTTGTCCTTCATTGTATGGTTCTGAAGCTGAATGGATGTAAGTAGCACCAGGTTTTGGTTTTATATCAATTAGAGATGTAAAACTGTAAAATCCCATACAACAAAGAACCTTACTTTCTCGTGCAGCAATTTGATCAGCAGTCCATGCATTGTTTAGGTTCAAAAATTGCCTTTCTGATGATGTATAGTCTGAATCAGAGTAAGTTCCACTTCCTTTCTTGGGTAAATACACAACAATATGTTCATCATCAATATCTGGAACTGAGAGATGTTTATCTTGGGACAAATATTTCAAGAAATGAGCGTCATTGATTTTTACTACTAGTTTTCTTCCTGTCTCTTGTGCAATTTTGTAAAATGTCAAGAATCTATCTACATCTTTGAAATTAAAATCAGCAAATACCAATCTATTACTTTCTGAGATTGTTTTTTTGCATTGTTGATACACTAGTTGTTCTGATTCTTCTTTTTCAACATCTGCAATTCTTGTACCTTCAGTGATTAATGCAATGGGTTTTACTTCTTTGGCTTTGTTTACAAAATCTTCAGTCATTTCTGGATGGGTTCCATGTAGTCTTACATCTCCAGTATATGCAATAGGACCTTCAGAGGTGTAAATGATAAAACCATATGCTCCAGGAACAGAATGATCAACATGAATTGGTTCTACTTCTAATGAACCAACTTTGAATTTGTCACCAGTTCTAAATTCATTGATTTTTCTTGGTACTGGCTTTTCTCCTTTATGTTCTGATGATGGTCTTTCTTTGTAATCTAGTATTTCACTATCTAAACTTCGTGAACCTCTATCAGCCAATGCTTTGAGAATGTAATGACATCCTGAACCCATATGAATTGGAATATCCTTGTTTAGAAATGAAATATAATTTGCATGATCTGCATGGGCATGTGTTAGTAATACTGCGTCAATATCAGTAGGTTCTGGTTTCTTTCCTGCCATTTCTAGTAAATCATCTCGGTAAACTCCTTGAATATCTGGAATTAGTCCCATAGTAAGATAATCTACTATTCCATTTGAAACTCGTGGAGTAATAAATTCCTCAAAAAACTTCCCTCTTTTTCCAAAACTCATTCCAAAATCTAGAAAAACTTTGGTATCTTTGTCTTCAAGTAGAATTTTATTTCCTCCAATTTCATTTACTCCACCATAAAATGTTAGACTAGTCAAACTCTAACTCCAGTGTTTTGAAATATAATCAAATGCGTCTTCTACATCATATGGCTGACAAGTATTGTTATTTCGAACATAGAATTTTTTATCGTTTTTAATTTTGATGTAAACTGGACTAGGAGATGGAGTTATAGTTCCTAGACAGATTTCTTTGCCATCTATTTGATGAAAACTCCAATCTAGGCACGAATTTGCGTTTTTTCCCAGAGTTTTATTGATTAAATTAGTAATATGTTCTTGAAAATCACCTGAATTATTTTTCTTAAAAGTTTGATAATCTCGCTCTAATCCAAGTGGTACTCCATCATCATCAACTCCAATCAAGATTTTCCCACCTTCTTTATTCATAAAACTAGCAAGTTCTTTCATTACAACTTCTTCTAAGATTGGATTGATTTGGTTTGTTTTGATATCCCAACGTAATGTTTGCTTATACTCTACATTTTGATTTTCACCTTTTAGTAATTCCTTAAGGTCAAATGATGTATCACCAGTTTCAGGATACACTAATTTTTTAAATTCTTCACGAATTGTTTTTTCTCTTTCTTTAATGAAACCATGAAAATCATCATTAATTAGACATTCAAATGCACTAGGTGAAATCAAATGAGTTGATAAACGATTTTGTAGTTCAGTCTTGTCAATGTTTTGTTCTTTCATTATTTCATTTAGATATACTGAAGGATCTCTGTTTGAAAAGAATTGATTTGTTTTATCAAAAATTAATGTTCTATTAAGAACTGAATCAATCTCATCACCTGCATTGAATTGTTTTGCTTTGGAGCGAGGGAAGATATGATGATCTTCTAGATTACTATATTGTGGTGGATCTCCTCGAATAAAATCAAGTGCTCCTTTTTTTGCAACAACACACATGACTGCTTTGTATAATGCACTGTTACTTTTCTGAGTGTTGAAATTATTTCTCTCTTCTACATCAAATGGATCAGTTGTATGTCCATCAAACCACTTCTTCATTATTTTAAAATCAGATTCTACTGTAGAATCAGTAGAGCCTGAATATCTATCTCCTAGAATATTATTCCAATACCAAAATCTAATTTTATTTATACATGAAGTTCTATTTGGTTTGTTTTCAATTTCTTTAAGAAGTGAGGCTATTAGTGGAACCATAATGGTGTAAGGAATAAAATCATAGTTTACTGCACCAAATCCTTCCACACCTGTAGAAGTAATTCTGGTAATTGTTTCCTCTACATAGTCAGACATCTCTTCCCAATCATTCAAAAATACATCAGAATCAAATTGTCCTGAAACTTTGTAGAGTTCATCAAGATTCAGAACTGTTTTTCTTCTAAGGAAGCCTGATTTTGACAAGGCTAGAGCCTGAACAATGTATAGAGGAACTTTGTCATTTTTGAACTCATCAGACCATTTTCGTATATTTTCATGACTATCTTTGACTTCTTCCCACTGATTTCTCAGTACAATATCATGAATGATGAATCTAGCATTGAGAAGATCAAATACGCCTAGAGGAGTACCCTTACTGTTAATTCTCTCAAAAACTGTAGCCACATTATCCAAAAGCAGACTTTCAGGTAGTTTTACTATAGGAATTTCATATGAAGTCCAGACATTTCCAAAAATTTCTTGGAGTTTTTTATGGTATTCTTTAGCGTCTTCATCATCATATGCTTCATTTGTTTTCAAATGATCATAGAATCCAAATAGCCAATCAGAATAATTTCTGTTTTGAAATAAGGTTAATGGGAAAATTTTCTTCTTGTATTGTACTTGAGTATCATGTAGATTCTTTGTTTCAACTTTTCTAGAACTTTCTGAATCAATAATTTCTGATGAATCTCGAGAAGGATCTAATAATGCATTAATGTTTAAGAAAAACTCGTACGGTCGTTCAGTGTTTGGTAAAGGATTTTGAGGAGCTTTTACTGCATAGTATATTGCAGTAATTCTTTGTTGTCCATCTAAAATCAAATCAGGGTTATCATTAACTTTTGGTCCGCCCACAATTGGAATTTTTCCTAACTTTTGTTCTGAGGAAGGCCAAGTAAGCAAAGAACCAATGTAATATCCTTGAAAAATAGATTCCCATAATTCTTCAATCTGTTTTTTATTCCATGTCCAATATCTTTGAAAATCAGGTACTGCACAACGACCTTTTTCTACATCTTGGAAAATTTCTTCTAGAGTTTTTTTATCAGGTGGTGGAATTCTTGCGGGTTCAAATATTTTTGTTGGTAATTCAACTAGTTCTTCAAATTCATTTTCTTCTTCTTTTATTTTCTTAAAGTTAGGTTCTTCTTGTACTAGAATGAGTTCATTTAAAATTAAATTGTAATCTTCATCAGATATTGGTTTTCCAGAGTTTGCAGGACCGTGTGGAGTTCCACGTAAATACAAACCCTTGACACCCTCACTTTTCTTTTCAATAAATTTTAAAGAAGGTAAAAGTTTGTTAACGCTAGCAAATCCTTGTTGAACTTCAATTAAATCAATTTCAGCTGCAGAATATTGTCCTACATGTTCTTCATCAGGCCACTTAAAATTTGGAGAATGCCAGTCATTTTTTACCTCATAAATGGCATGAAAGTGAAGTGTTCCATTTACGTAGAAGATGATTTTGTCACCCTTTACAACACGCTTGCCTTTACCTTCTGTACCTACAGCCCAAACCTTGTTTTCTTTGACTGAAGGCCAATTCTCAGGCGTACATGGCCATATCCAGTTACTCAAGATGATCATTTAGTATGAAAGTAATAGATAAAGTGGATCTTGATTATCCAGACCAAAATCATATGAAAAATGACGAGTAAAATAATCAATGACTGTGAAAAATGCATTAAAAATTCTGGATGGATATTATGAAAGAAAACTTTCTCTGAAAAATGGACTACAAGATCCTACAAAATCTTGGAATCTTGGACATGATTTAGCCTCACAAGTGGCAGAAATGTTTGCTGATCATATGGAACTTGATCTTGAAGTCTTAGATTCTATCAAAAAACAAATTCAGCCAAAATGTAAACATCCAAAGAAAATGCAAGATATAGATTCTAATGGCAATCGTTACTGTATGGATTGTAATTTGGATCTATAACCTTATTTTTTAGAGATTCCAGATAATTTTATGTTAACAAAGGAAGAAAAAAAACAGAAAAGAAATAAATTTTTAAAATCAAATGAATTTGGAGAAGACGCATATACATCACTCTTTGGATTTCGTCATAATTCGATTGGATTTCTAAATACAGCTAATTTTTACTACAAACTGATTGAAAAAGTAGAAGACAAATCATTTTTTGAACATACTTTAGATGAACAACACGTAGTAGATGTTAAACAAAGAATTTTTCTAGATATTATATCTAAATCAATTAATCTTTCTGAAGGGCTATTCATATTAATAAAATCATTAGATGAAGGATACTCCACGATAGCAAAAAACATGGTAAAATACAAATCTAGAATGGTTTGGAATACAATTAGAAATATTCAAGAAAATAAATTAGATCTTCAAAAAATTTTAGCATTACCTGAAATAGAAAAATTGGAACTTGATGATGATGAAAAAAAATTTTTAGAAAAACTTTCTTCAGATACTAAATCTAAGATATCAGATCAACTAAAGGAACTTTGTGATTTTTATGAAAATTATAACATTGTATATAATAAAACCAGGCATGGAATGACAATTTTCACAGGAGGATTTTTTGTAGATAGACCTAAAACATTAGAAAATTCATCATTAATTGCATTTGATCATAAAGCACTAAAAGAACATATGCCAAAAGGATATTTCGAAACACAAATTCAAGTGATCGAAAAAAGATGGTTTAATGCAAAAGCACAACTAAATTTTAACAAGAAATTTCATACAGAAATAGGGAGAATTCTTAACATTTTACATTATCTTTCAGATTATATTGTTTCAAATCATTTTACATTTCTAAATAATTGTGGTGAAAGTTATGTTCCATTTAAGCAAAAAGGAAACAAAGCTGGAATATGGTATAATTCTGAAGAAAAGAATAAGCCAGAAAATAAAAAAATGGTTATTTCAATTGAAAATAAACTGTTTCCTAATCTTTTAGGTTCTCCATTTTCATTTAATATCAATGATGATTACAAAGGAACTAGTTTAGAAAAAATTGTTCCAAAAAACTCTATCACAAATATCTGGATTCAAGATGAACCATTGGAAAAGCATAATTAATTTTTATGACAAAATATTTGGTTTAAAGAATTTCTATAATCTACATTTTTTTGTTCAAAACTATCAATCTCTTTAATCCAATCACCATACCAAGGCATTATGTCTTTATCAGTTTTAAGAAAATCAGCCCATTTAGAATCTTTGTCAGTTTCAATAAATTCATCCAATATGGAATCGTTCTCATTTTTTTGATAAATTTGAGACAATAGAATAGAGTAGAATCTAAAAGACAAACTATCAGTCTTATTTTGTTCATATTCATTCCTATGAAATTGTTTTAATTCGTCAGGAGCAGAATCCTCTATAGAATCAATCTGAGTTAAAATTCTTAATTTATCTAATTCTGTAGTCACTAATTGTAGTGATTTGTCTACTTTACGTACATGATTTTTTGAATTGGGGTCATTTAAAATAGAAAGAGAATTAAAAAAGTTTTCAATATTTTTAGTGGTTTTTGAACGAAATGCATCAACATTAATTATTTTTTCAGAACGAATTTCAGAATACGTAGTATATCCAACTTCATATTCATGTTTAATCTTACTTCTACATACAGATTCTAAATTTCTATGACTATCCAATACTTCTTGAGATCCAAAAGTTGATTGGAAAGGAAGTTGTCTACTATCGTGGTCTATAGAATCAATTAATGCATTAAATAATTCTCTATTAGAAAAATATCTTGTTAACCATTTCCATTTCTTAAAAATTAATGGAAGTATAGTTTTTTGATTTTTTAAAAGAATTTCTAGTTTTTCCATTTGTTTATCAGGTTTTAATTGTTTGAAAATAATAAACATCAAATATTGCATTCCCAATACAGTGATGGTATATTTTTCAGTCTCAAGATTTTTTACAATAAAATTTAATTTAAATAATTTTTTAGGGAGTTTAATGTTGGATTTGGATAGTTTTTCAGATATTTCATTTACAGATAATGAATCATATAATGCAAGTGTTTCAAGAATTAATTTTTCAGATGAAGTTAATTTACAATTAGTAATTAATTGGATATCTGATGTCTTTGAGGATACATTAGGTATTACACGTTCTCGTTTATATCCTAAAATAGTATTCTCGTATTTCTTAACAAGTTGATCAATCGTAAAATTTTCTAGAACAAAATGTTCTTTTTCAACATACTTGTTTTTAGAATCAATGTAACCATATGTCATATAATGTCCACTAGAATCAAATATTCGAATTAACATTTTCCAAAATTCATCTAGAGTGATTTTGATCTCATCAATCAAAATATTGATTCCATCTTTTGTTAACCTGTAAAATTTTTCAGGCTGACCAGGTTTTCCATTTGGATCCCCACCTGCGTTAGTAATGAGATTCTTTTTGAATAGTTGATTTACTGCATTATCAATTACAGGATGATATTTTTCTAAAGTTTTCTCAAGTGATTTTTTGGAGTGTTTCCCATCTGTAGCAATTTTACGAAGTACTTGAATTTGGATTTTATCCCTTTGTTTATATAATAAAGTACTATGTCCTGTCATTCTAATACCAATTCAATACTATACTATAAAGAAGATTCGTGGGTATAGCATGAGCGGAAAATTAGAGCCAAATCATATTGGCAAAAATATTCAATCATCATCAGACCACAAGATATCTGATGTAAAACAAACCAACCTTGGGAAAGTTGGGAGAAATAATACTATTAGAATTGAAAATGAAATAGATGATACTTACGATATCACTATTTCGTGCCTTAATCAATGGATTTTGGCTACTGTTGTAATGGATACTCTTCTATTTAAAAATTAAAGATGTCTATAGACATAGTCAAAGAAAGACTTGCACAAGTTCTTGACTCTAAATCAAAAAATGAGAATAGAATTTACGAGTTAAACATACAGGCAAAAATTCTAAGAAAACGACTTCAAATCGACATTGTACAATGACTTGGTGTTTTGAATGTAAAATGGTGCAGACAGGTGATCATCTTGCATTATGCAAAACACTTGACCATGATATTGATGCAGAAGGGTTATTCTCAGTTTCCAATCATGAAATAAAAAAAATGAAAGGGATTACAGAAGAACCAAAAGAGAGTCCAGTACAGAAACTAGCAAAATTTGCAACATCAGAGATGATTAAAGTTTGTACATCACAGTCAAATGGTACACAAGTATTTGCCATAGTCAAAATGAATAACCATTTTGAAACCATTGAACTTGATAAGAAAAATCAAAGAACAGTTCACTGGATAATGGTACGGGCACATGAAAAACTTCATGAGATGTATTCTGAAGAAACCTGTGCTAATGCAATAGGATTTCTAAGGGCAAAAGCATTAATGAATGAGGAAATTCAAAGTGAAGAAATTCACCTCAGACTTGCATATGTGTATGATGAAATTTATTATGATCTGGGAAGAGCAGATTGGAAACTTATCAAGATTGCAAAAGATGGGATAAATATTGTAGATTATTCATCAGAGACTCCAATATTCATACGAACATCAAAAACTGCAGAACAGATAGTTTTGAATTTCACTCCAAAAGAAAATGCACTAGATGAATTTGTAAAACTGGGCAGGATTCCAAATCCTGAACTATTCAAAGTTCATTTGATATCCATGTTCATATCAGGGATTCCAATGCCAATTATGGCCGTTCATGGTCATGCTGGAGCCTCAAAAAGTACTACATCATCGATGATAAAGAGGATAATTGATCCTTCAGGAAGAACAAATGAAGATAATCTAAAGTCATTTCCTCATGGAGAAGACAATTTTGTTACTTCATTAGCAGGATCATACTTTTCAGGATATGAAAACATCTCTCACATCGATGTAGATATCAGCAATACACTATGTCGTGCAGTAACTGGTGGAACTTTTGAGAAAAGAACTCAGTATACCAATGGTGATGTATTTTCAATAACTGTGAAAAGAAAGATACTCATCAATGGGATTGACTTTACAATTAGTCAACCAGATCTTGCAGATAGAAGTATCATCTACGAAATGGAAAGAATTCCTGAAGAACAAAGAAAGACTGACATGAATGTGGAAGAAACATTTGCAAAGATATTACCTGATTTGTTGGGTGAGATTTTTCGTATACTTGAAAAGGTTTTGTCATCAATAGACAAAATCAAAGAAGAATGTACAAGACTTCCTAGAATGGCAAGTTTTGGAATCTTTGGTGAAGCAATCTATCAAGCAATGGGTCACAAACAAGGTGAATTTCTAGAGATATACAACAACAGTATTCAAAAGAATTTGGAGAGTCTCTATGAGAACAATCCAATAATTCCTTGTTTGGAGAATCTGTTAGAAGACAAAGATGAGATAGAGTATCAAGCAAATGATCTATACAAACAAATCAGAAGTTTTGTTGAGATTCAAGGGTATAACGTAAAGAGAATTCCTCAAGCATCAAATGGTCTATCTAATTGGATTACAAGATCAAAAACACTACTTGATGAAAACAACATCATTGTGACAAAATACATCAACAAACAAAGCAAAGAAACATCTGGATTCACACCTAATTCTGCAATATACAACATCAAACGGATTGTTATGAATCAAAGTAAACTCGACAATGAGTTGGATGTGTAAAGGAATGTGTGAAATGGACTGTTACAAAGAAGGACAATATAGAATAGGCTATGCCAATGGTCAGCGATTCTGTAGTACCTGTCAGAGATACTTTGTAACTGATTCATTCAGATGTTCATGCTGTAATCAAGTTCTTAGACGAAGTAAACGACATCGAAAATGTATTATTTCTTAATACCTCCTTTTTTCTTTTTTTAAAAATCAGTTGAAACTTCATATGTTATGATTTAATCCAATGAATTAATGCCTGATTTTTTTATGGATCCAAGAATAGAGATCACAGGTCATGGAGAAATCAAATTAGAGGATGATTCTACAGTAAATGGAGAATTTGTCATAAGACAATATGGAACTGGAATCACTCAAGGGGAATTAAAAGTTGAAGATTATGCAGCATGTATGAAAATTAGAAATTTAGAATCATTTACAATTACAGGTACTGAAGAAGGAGGATCCCAAATCATTGCCGAGAAATGTTTTATTGAAAAAGTCGATATGGGTGAAAATAATCTAGTGACATTTAATCCAAATAAGGTAATTTATGATAAAGAAAATTTAGAATCAAAGCCAGAGGAAAAAATTCTTTTACAATTTGCATTGATGAATGTACATCAAACATTCAGAGTTACAGCAGAATCGGAATTAGGTACTTTGTATTTGAATCAATTCAAAGGAATTGAAGAAGCTGAAGAAACCATAAAAACACATAATATTTCAGCAATTACTTCATCAATTTCTATAGAAGTAGCCTCAGATTATGAGAATTTAGAAGAATTACGTAAAAAAGGATTAGATATTGTATATGACTTTTTAAAAATTACATCGCTTGCACAAACAACATGGCATAGCATAGCAAGTTTTGGGATATACAAAAAGAAAGATGAATCAGATGGATATTCAAGAGTGTACTTTGAAATTTTATCGCCTAAAACAAAAAGTCCTAGATTATTTGGGATAACAAATCAAGCACATTCATCTCAGTTTATTTCAAATGCATGGAAGGGACACTCTAAGGAAATAGAAGAAGATTATGGATTTACTTTTGCATTAGAATGGTATATTGATTCTTGGTCTGCATTTGTATTAGAATCAAAATATCTCAGTGCTACAACATGTATGGAATTACTAATAGAAAAATTTCATAATAAAAATAACACAGAATTTATCTTAGATGAAAACAAATTTTCAGAATTTCGAGAATCCATTAGAGAATATGCAAAAGATAAATTAACAAAAATGGAAATTGAAAAGCCCATCAGAGGGGCAATTTATGAAAACTTCAATGAAGGATTAAACCGTCGTGCATATCGAACCAAAATAGAAATGTTAATTGATTTTTGGAAGATAAAATACGATGATTTAGGCATAGAATTGAAAGATATTATTAGAATTAGAAATGAGATTATTCACAAGGGTCGTTATGAAGACAATGATGATTTGCTAAGAGTGTTTTCTGGATTAGTTACAATTATTCTTAGAATTTTCCTTGCAATGCTAAAGTACGATGGATTGTATTTTGATTTTGTAAGACAAGATTGGATAAAATTTGAAGAGGTTAGAACATCATGATTGAAAACGCAACACAAAATGTGATAAATTCATGTGAACTTTATCAAATTGCATTTCATTGTGAACTATCAAACAATATGACTATGATTTTAGAATTGATGATAGCAGGCATTTTGGCAATTGGATTATCGATATTTTTCTTCAAACGGGAACAAGAAGATAGGAAGAAATTAGAAGGTATTGTCAAAGATGATTTAGAATTTAAAAATAATAGAAGAAAATATGCGATTAATGCAATTGAAAATCAATTATTATGGGCACAAAGAGAAATTCCAGACAAGAAATATGTGGAAGATTTTGACATGCAATATGAACAACAATACAGAGATATTCAAGATTTAACACCAGTTGACGAATTTTACTATGCAATACATTTCATTGAAAATTCAAAAAATATTTCTGAATTATCCTCAGATGTTATTGAAACAGAATTTTTGGGAAAATTAGGAAAATTACAAAAGCGTGTAACGTCCAGAGAGCATCCAAAAGAAGTAAAAGAATGGGCACTATTATTTTATGATGAAATAGTAAAAGAGTTAACTGAATTAATAGAGATGATTAATGTAATGAAGATTCAAGAACCTGATAGAAAATAAATTAATTCTTAATTTTTGGATCCCAAAAAATACCGATAAGATAAACCATCAACATGAAAGATATCAACCCAAATGTACCCATATCTGATACATCAAGACCAAACACTTCTAATTTTTGAGGGATCTTGAACTGATCATATCTGGGAAATTTCTTTATCTCTTCAATTATTTTCTCATTAGGATATAGATTATGAGAAATGAGATTACGAATATCATTTAAGATTTTTATTTCTTGATGGTGAGTTTCATCAATTAATCCTAATTCAAACAAACGTCTATTTTTTGTTGCAAAATTATCCTTTTCAGAATATTTTGAAATTTGATAGAGAATTCCATCCATAAATCCTTGTGCCCAAAGGTGAGTTCTCATTATCTGACCGATCAAATCTTGACTCTCAGTAATGGAATCACAAATTTTCAGCATTACTTCTCTTTGTGGAAGTGCTTTCCATTCTTTGATATTTTCATCAAAAGTAGTCATAATAATAGAAAGCTATTCTATGTATTTTGTATATTGATCTGAGGAACAAAAAATTTCAGGTGCAATTTAGTCAATTTAGGGCATATAGGATACTATTCTTTTGAATCCTAATGCAATAAGAAAAGAAAACGGAAAATGTTGGTCAACTTAATGAATGTAAAACAATAATAATTATCAAAGACCTATGTGGGCATGAAGATAAAATGCCCAAAATGTAAAGAAGATGCAGATTTGGCAATGGATTATTCTGTTGTAAAATGTGGTTCTTGTGATT
>Ga0114933_10001622_pt1 | contig 24769 bp, 22 predicted proteins | sample 4SBtaG_FD_89691 | JGI IMG/M metagenome (GOLD analysis project Ga0114933, IMG submission 89691) | Deep subsurface microbial communities from Kolumbo volcano to uncover new lineages of life (NeLLi) - 4SBTROV12_W25 metaG | ecosystem: Environmental > Aquatic > Marine > Volcanic | place: Kolumbo... | reverse complement strand
AGGATGCGTCTCGTCTTTCACCTCTAATCCACTTAAGCGAATCATCTTCTTAGCCAAATCATCAATACGCACTGGCTTACCCATGTCTAATACAAAAACATCGCCACCTAGCCCCATAGCACCCGCTTGAATCACCAACTCCACTGCCTCAGGGATAGTCATAAAGTAACGAATCATATTCTCGTCCGTTACCGTTACTGGCCCACCCGCTTTAATCTGTTGTTTAAACAGTGGAATCACCGAACCACTAGAACCCAGCACATTGCCAAATCGCACCATGGTAAATTTTGTAGCACTCTGCTTAGCGGCTAACGCTTGCAATACCAACTCCGCACTACGCTTAGTCGCGCCCATGGTGTTGGTCGGACGCACTGCTTTGTCGGTAGAGATTAATACAAAAGTCTCAACGCTAGATTCAATAGCTACCTGCGCACAATTCAAAGTGCCAAAAATATTGTTATCAACCCCCTCAGTATTATTAAACTCCACCATTGGCACATGCTTGTAAGCCGCTGCATGATAGATAGTATCCACACCAAAGCGTTTAAACACATTGGCAAGCCTAGTTTTATTATTAACACTTCCCAATATTGGGTAAATTACGGGGACATGTTCGCTAATTTCGCCGTTTAAATTAGGTACGTGTCCCTTAATTAAAGACAACTCTTTTTCAATGGTATACAGTGCAAGCTCACTCATCTCATACAAAATTAGCGATTTTGGCTTTAAAAATACAATTTGCCTGCACAACTCTGAGCCAATCGAGCCGCCAGCGCCCGTTACCACCACTGTCTTATTAGCAATATTCTTACCTAGTAAGGCTTTATTAGCCTCTACCGACTCACGCCCAAGCAGGTCTTTAATACTCACCTCACGCAAATCACCAATACTCACCTTGCCTTCAGCCAACTCCGCCACACCTGGCAACATGCGCACCAATACTGGATAAGGCTCCAATTGATTAATAATATCCAGTCGCTTAGTGCGTGAAACTGATGGCATCGCGATCAACACTTCATCTACTTTTAACTTGTTAATGACACCCTCAATAGCATCAATTGAGTAAACGCTCAATCCTACAATCTGCTTACCTTGTAATTCTTTTAAATCATCAACAAACCCAACAGGATCATATTCAGAAGAGTGTGCCAAGGCGCTGACAAGCTGAATGCCGGCATCACCCGCACCATATACCAATACCTTTTTACTATTGGAGCCAGATTGGGTGCTATTTTTTAAATCACCATCTCTAGTTAATAACCAGCGTGCAACAATACGCAGCCCGCTAATAGCTAATAAAGATAAAACCCAATTAATTAATATAACAGAACGAGGAATGCCGTCAACAGCGGCCATAAAGCCAACAACGCCCCACACCAATGCATATAGTGATACTGCCTGTACTATAGTCCATAAGGCCTTAAAACCAACATAACGAATAACCGCACGATACAAGCCAAACCGCAAAAAGATAGGAACAGAAACGATTGGAGCACTAAATATCACCCAAATCAAATCACTCTGCGGAAAATACCAATACCCAAGTCGAATTGAGAACGATGCCAAAAGTATTGATACAAGAACAACAGAGTCAACAAACAACATAATTAGCTGCTTGTTACAGCGTGACAGATTAACGAGTTTACTTAACAAAGGGTATAAATCAGTTTAATTTAGTTGGTTTAGTATAAGTACTTTTAGAGTTGATAAGGGCATTTATCAAAAGCTAAGTTCGTTTCGTAAAAAGGTAGTTTTTGCATTCATGTGATGTTTTTAAAATTCAGTTAAAATGAGTTAATAGTTCATTTTAGCATTAATACCATGTCAAGCAAACCTAAACACAGTGGTGGCCCCAAGACCGATAAAGGCAAATCCATCTCCAGTCGCAATTCAACCACTCACGGTCTAACCGCAAGGCGTTGGCTCAATACCGAGGAACAAGCACTATTTGACGAGACCGTCGAAGCATTCAACAACGACTTCGATCCACAAACCTCCATTGAGAAAGTGCTCATAGTCAAGATGGCAGAATGCACTGTGAGGCTAATGCGTATCCAAAATACTGAAAATGCCATGTTTGACCTTACTAGCAGTGAAGCGGGCCACCCAGAGGAATCGATCAAAAGTCTAGATAACGGCAGTGACAGACTAAGTGAAGCGGTAGGCCTAGCTAGCTCCATGGATTGGCAATTCGACCTTAATGCATTTGTAAGTAAAATGACCGTCCTAAATGAAATTGACCGTCAAAATATTAAGGGTATTGTGAGCTGGATCTACGTAGAAGACAACATGCCTATTGTTGCCTATTATGTTAATAAATATTGCACCAAAGAGAATCTCAACTTAGATGATTTTATCTCTCGAGAAACTGATCAACCAGCTCATCAAATAATTAGAATTGTTAACAGAGAAGATTCCTCTTATACAAAAGAGTCACCATCATACGAAGAGTTCATAGAAACGACTGATAAAATATCGCCCTCTTCTTTGCAAAAATACCTTAACAAACTTGCCTTTGGTCTTTCTGAAAATCTACAGGCTCAACTCGTTCTTAAAGATGTAGATCATCGAACTCAGCAGATCAAAGATGCTGCTATGCCTGACACTCAAAAGTTAAGTCTAATTCAGCGCTATCGAACTGCAGATGAAAGGCAGTTTTCTAAAACACTTGGAGAGCTGCTTAAACTGCGAGAGATGCTAAGTGATGTATAGCTAATATTTTTGATCTAGTGATACACCTGGACTCTTAACAGGATCTCCAGAAAATACTATTCCCGCCTCTTCAAGACAATCTTTAATAGCCTTGATAACAGATGCATTAGCATTTGGTATGCCATCTTGAGTTTCATACCTTCTCAGTGTAGTAACTCCAACACCACTCTTATCGGCCAAGTCTTGACCTTTCCAACCAAGGAGTGCACGTGCAGCTTTAATTTGTTTAGATGAAATCATAAAGATGGTATATAATGGTATTTAAAATACCAATTGGAATATAAAATGCATAAAATAAATCTCCTATTCGATTCTTTAGAGGGCGCTTATGCACCCAATACAATCAGATCTTATAGATCAGATTATATGCATTATTCTAACTGGTGTCAGAAATATCAATACGATCCCTTTAATATTCATGAAGATAAATTTGCAGACTACATCCTGCAGATGGGTGAAAGTCTAACTGTTGCAACCATTCAAAGGAGAGTAGCCAGCCTCAGTAGTATATTCAATCTTACTAAAAGCAAAAACCCCACAAAAGAACCTGTAGCCATTCTAACCATTAAAAGACTTCGAAGAAAATTTGGAAAGCCTCAAAAACAAGCAACACCTTTGACTTATGATAATCTGACAAAACTTAAAAATGTTTGTTCTGATGATATAGTCGGCCTCAGAAATAAACTACTTTTACAACTCGGCTACGAAACCATGCGCCGTCGTTCAGAAATTTGTCAATTTAAATTTGAAGATCTACAACATCATGGAAATCATAAACACGCACTCCTACTGAGGCACTCTAAAACTGATCAATACAATCAAGGAAAAATAATTCCAATATCAAACGAACTATCTGAGATGATCTTAAGCTGGTCATTAACAATTGATCAAGGTAGTGGCTATATCCTTAGAAGCTTCAAACGAAATCTGTCTACCAGCCCCTCTCTTACACCTGCATCTATTAACCATATTTTAAAGAGTCTTCAAAAGCAAGCTGGTTTGAATCAAATTGGTGAGCTATCAGGCCACTCATTTAGAGTTGGCGCTGCACTTGACTTATTAAACAAAAATATCCCACTAGAGAAAATTATGCTTAGAGGTGGTTGGAAATCAGAAACTAGTGCAATGAGATATCTTCAAAGTTGGAATGATAGTAACTGGTTGATTATTAATTAACTACAGGAAAACCAATAACCCAATTTAATATTATCTTTGTTAGTGACTCACGCCATCCCGGTTAATAACCTTTAAGAAGGTCGTCCACAATATTTTCATATCAAACCAGAACGATTGGCGATCTAAATACTCAGTATCTAATACTACTTTATCCGGAATTGATAATTCATCTCTGCCATTAACTTGTGCCCATCCCGTAATTCCTGGTAACAATTTATCCACACCCTTCTCGGTACGTAAAGCAATCAAATCATCTTGATTAAATAATGCGGGACGCGGCCCTACGAAGCTCATATCGCCTTTTAATACTGAAAATAATTGTGGCAACTCATCTAAACTAGAGCGGCGTAAAAAATCACCAATTGGTGACAAATATGCATTTGGATTATCCAATAAATGAGTTGCTACAGCAGGTGTATCTACCAACATAGACCTAAACTTTGGCATTTTGAATATTTTATTATTTTTGCCAACTCTATCAGACCAATATAAAACCGGACCTTTAGATGAGAAACGAATAGCGATAGAAATTAATAGCATAGGGGCTACTAAAAGCACAAGAATCGCAACACCTAGTAACAAGTCAATAATCCGTTTCATTCATATCCTTTAAAGATTTTTTTGCTTTAAATCCAAGCGCCTCTAATTTAGCAGAAGAATAACACTCATCACCCAATAACTTGTTAATTTTATATTTAATACGAGGACTCGCCAGGCTAGCAATATCGAATAAAGTTCTTGTCACACTCCATTTTGGAATTAATTTACCTGTCACACCGCACATAGAATTATAAATCTCACGAGAAGAATAAGGCGTGCCATCTGTTGCGATAAATATTTCTTCATTGGCACGCTTATCTTCGGAAACTAACAAAATTGCCTGAATCAAGTCATCTACATGAATCATAGACCGCCGATTCCCCGTCTCAGGCAAGGGTGGAAACCAGCCTGCCTTGATTCCAGACAGCATTAATTGTAAATTACCCTTAACATTTGGACCATAAACTAATGAAGGGCGAACGATTGAAACATGCATGCCTGACTCTTTACCTATTTCTAGTAACTTTAATTCTGCTTCACGTTTCGTTTTTCCATAAACATCTTCTGTATTTCTCTGATCTGTCTCATTCGCACATGTTCCAGGAGGTGGGTTTCCACCTGCTTTGACACTACTAACATACACAAACCTCTTTACACCAGACTTTATCGCAAGATTAGCCAATTGAACTGTAGCACTCACATTAACTTTATAGTAAAGATCTGCAATCTTATTTGCATCACGCATATCATGCGCAAATCCAGCTAAATGAAAAACAGTATTAACATTATTTAAAGCATGATTTGGAATAACTTCTGATTGTAAATCACAAACAATAGTATCATAATCAGAGTGTTTTTCTCTAGACAGAACTCGAATTTCTCCGTCTACAACATTAGCTAACTTTCGACCAATAAATCCTGTGGCTCCTGTAATGAGAGATACTGTCATAATGTTGTTAAAATATGACCAGCCATTTCTTTCATAATTTTTTCACGTGCATACTCTTTAATAAATATATCAATTTGATTGTTATCAATCCTTAAAGACTGTCCTTTTCTAATAGAAACCACACATTGATTTACATTGCCAGGATCAAATACAATAGCATGCGGGACGTTATCTCTCATGAATTTAGCAGAATATCCACTTATACCAGCAATAATTGGTTTTCCGAATGCTGCATATTCGAAAATTTTGGATGGAAGAACTCTACGAAAGGCTGGAATATCATTTAAATGTAAAAATAAAATGTCAGCTTCTTGATAATACCTAATTAACTCACTTCTCTTAACTGGTGGCAACATTTCAATATTGTGAATATCGTTATCTTTTATATCCTTACTAAGAGCGACCCTCATTCCTCCATCACCGACGACTAAAAAACGATAGCTATCACCAAGTTTTTTCGCAACATCTGGCAATATAGATTCTAGCGCTTGCCCGCTACCAATATTTCCAACATATAAAATTGTTCTAGTAATTTTTGTTTTACTTTGTTTTGTTAATTGTAATTTTTGAAACTCTTTATCAACTCCATTTGGGAAAAAAGTCCATTCAGAAGTGTTGATACCTTCTTTTCTAAAGTATTCAGGAAACCCTTCTGATACAACATTAACACCTGCAGCACCATTAAACAACTTCTTTTCTAAAAAAGAAAATACAAATTTAGATGTAGCTCCTAATATTTTATTTTTACGTGAAAATAAATCTGAAATAGTCTCAGAAAATATATCACGCACATCTAGAAAATACTTGCAATTAAGCTTGTATGCAGAATATCCAGTTAATATCCCAGTCATTAAACGTGAAGTAGTGCCAATTAAAAAATTAGGGTTGAGTTTTTTGCTCAATTTACGCGCTGAAAGAAAATAAACGCTAAATGTTCGAACCTGAGACAACATCCCGCTCTTATGCTCAGGAACAACTAAACGGTGAATTGTAATCTTTCCATCTATCTCAATATCTTTTGCATTTGCTTTGTGACTTGCATATCGATTTGGATGTGTAGTGATGACATGAAGCTCATCATCATCATTTAATTTTGTAACCAATTCATGAGCTAAAGCCACTGAACGAAATGAGCCAGCGCAAAGATCCGGTGGATAATAAAATGTATACAATATAATCTTCATGTTTAAATTACTATTTAGTTCTTTATATGCTGATCAGATAAATTTATCTTAACTTTTAATGATTTATCAAAAAGAACTATAATTTTCTTTGCGATTGTGTAGCTATTAAATCCTAATGAATACTGATAATCTCGAATTTTATAATCCACATTATAGGTATCGACAGCTTTCTTTATTGTCGATATATTAACACTTGGATGAAAATGAATATAGAATTTTGCCTTTGAACTATTGCTTAATGAATCTGTAATAACAATATAATCGTCTTTGAAAGACCATTTTCTCGTATGCAAAATATTAAACCTTCTCAAATATCCATCGTGTGTTGCCGATATTTCACTATTGCTTTCTTTAATTTTTGATACAACAGCTCTATTACCAACTCTAAAGCCTCCCCACACTTCACTACTATTAACATCCATTACTTCAACGGTATTATGGGACTGCGTACTCCTCTCTATATGGCGCTTAGAATTTGACTCATAAGTTCCTATTCCACTATCTACAATAAACGGCATACCGTCAATTCTTGCTTCAAAGTTAAATGTATCTGAGTGAGTGTGGCCCGGGATATAACCAGATTGTATATTGCCAATATCTAAAATACATTCATAATTTGTCCTTTTAATTTTTCTATAACCACTTTCATCAAGATTTACTTTCTGTATATGGACGCCCAATCTATCTGCATAAACGAACAGATCCCTAGTTGATGGTGCTATATTATGGGTGCTGTCATTAAACATTGGAATATCCAAAGATGAATAACTTATTTCTTTGAGCCAACCAAGCATGGATGACGCATAATCTATAAGAGCTTGTAAAATATGCTTATCTTTCCAGGTATTGTTTGAAACTAGATTAATACAGTCTAGCAATCTAGAAAGTATAATTTGTTGATACATGGGGCTTAACTCAAAATGACCCCCATCAGGTAATATTTGTTCATCCAGTTCCCTTGTTAGTATCTCTACAGCTTTATTATAAAATTTATCCTCTTTAAAATAATATCCACCAAATAACAAACTAAATCCATTTTCTAAAAGATGATTTCCCATTAAATGGTATTCTAGATTATCTAATAGAATTGCATATTGTCTAAACAGATCTTTATTTATATCGTTGTTATCAACACCATAACGAGACAAAAACTTAACCCAATTAATGCCTCTAAGGCTTGTCGGATAAGGCTCCAAACCAATACTTCTATTGTTATCTGCCACCAAGTAACTTTGTATAATTTTTACACCATCTTCACACCGATCAACGCGGTTTAAAAAATCAAAATAGTTAAGGTTGTATGTCCATAATTTTCCATATTTTTCATAATTCCATTCAATTTCACCCGGAAAAGAATGCTTAATATTTAAAAAATTAAAAACATTTACTCTGAAGTCTCTTTCAGGATATGACACACCACTCTGAAGAGTAACAAAATTACACTTTACACTTTTAGAATCTATAGTATATTTAAAATTAGTTAGTTTTCTAATTTTTGATCTAATTAAATAATATGCTCTAAAAAAAATTTGGGAAAATTTCAAGTATTTTATTGTGGATATGAACAGGTAAATCTTATTCATTAACCTCTATCCAGATACTCAAATAAACAAGGTTCCATAACTTATATGTATTATTAACCTCTTTATGAAAGTGCTCCACAATTAGGCTATCAAGATTTTTTGTATTAATATACTTGCCAAGACTCTCACTTGACAATATTTGCCTAATCTTATCTTCACCAATTCTGTTTATCACCCCATCCATGGGTGGATTAAACCCTGTTTTTCGACGATTAATAATTTTAGCTGGTATTAGATTATTTAACATTAACTTTAAATCTTTTTTCATTGAATGAAAATCAAACATATCTGAATCTTTTCTATGGAAATTTTTAACTAAAATATCTTTGTTAGCCAAAGGAACTCTCATTTCAATGCTTGCCTGCATTGAAGATTTATCAGCAACCATAAAGTTGTGCGATAAGAAACCATACAAATCTAGATAAAATGCTTTTTTGTAAGATGTCTTATCCGAAACATTGTTTAAATATTTATTTATTTTTTTGTGATACTTTTCAATACCGCTAGTATCAATCAATAATTCTTCAATCTCCTCTCTAGAAAAGCTTCCAATTAAACTAGAATATGAATAACAAAAATCCTTTTCTTTGACAAAAGCATAAAATCTATCTAATTTTTTATTGATAGTTTTTCTTTTTTTTAAGTACCCCCTAAATGGGGTCATCAAAAAAGCTATCAACTGGTACGGTTTTTTATACGCAACAGCTTTATATCTATCATATCCACCGAACATTTCGTCAGCACCCATACCGCTTAACATAACTTTATAGCCATTTTTTCGTGCTAGACTCGAAATATCTTTTGAAATCTTATAAGTGAAATCTGAAAGTAACTCTTCGTTATGTACCACAATGTCCCTGATACTATCAACATCACCAACTTCCTCTTCTATCTCAACTTTTTCCAATGACAACTCTAAAATTTCGGATATTTTCTTACTGTACAAGAAATCATTGCCCATTCCACTATTTGTTATATCTTCTTCTTTATATTTGGCTGAAAGACATTGTGCGTGATCAACCTTGCTAGCAATGACTGTAGAATCTACACCTCCGCTAAAAAAAATACCTAATGGGACATCACTTCTGCACTGCTTGAAAATTGAATCTGATACAAGATCATTAATATCATTTAAATCTAAATCTTTTTTAGTCTTGCTGACGTCAAAATAAATATCGTGATTTACACGCATAGATTTAATATCAATAGTTATACACCCACCTGGCGGTATTTTATAAATTTGGGAATAACCAGTATCAGGTTCATATAACCAACCATTAAATAAAAATTCAGCTATAGATTTTTTACAGATTTTCTTTGGAATATTTTCAAAGACAAATAAACTCTTTAATTCAGAAGAAAAGTAAAATTCATGACTATCTTGATCATGGTGGTAGTAAATAGGTTTTATGCCCAAATGATCCCTAGCTAAAAATGCTACTCCTTCTAAAGTATCAACAATACAAAATGCAAACATGCCATCTAGATAATCGACCAACTTAGATCCATAATATTCATAAGCCTTTATCAGCACCTCGGTATCGCTATTTGTTCGAAATTCAAAGCCATTTAATACTAATTCCTCTCTTAACTCGATAAAATTGTATATTTCCCCATTGTATGTCAGCGAATACCTGCCATTATCAGATATAAATGGTTGATTTGCGTGATTATCTAGATCTAATATACTTAGCCTAGTATGACCTAAACCAACATTCCTGCCGGAAATACAATATTTTTCTTCACCAAATGCATCAGGCCCCCGATGAATTAATTTATCCAAATTTTTATCTAATGCTATATGTTTATTTGATACATATCCAACTATTCCGCACATATTATTTATTCATAAAATCCAATATTGCCTGTGTTGCTTTCACATTCGCATCGTGATTTTTTTTTGTAGATCTTACAAGCCCCTCATAATTAATAGGGAGAGTATTATCTAAAATTGTTTTTAAAAATGCTAATTTATCATTTTTTGTTAATTTAATTGTTACTAAATGTTTTCTTAAATTACATATCTCATCAAAAGCTTTAATTTGATGGACGTAGTTATTGTTGTGACCGTAAAAAGCGCCACCAAATGATATAACCGTTTTGTCTTTTATAACGCCTTCTATTCCTGTAGAGGAACTACCTGTTACAAAAAGATAGTCGGCTAAATCAAACATAACGGATGTTGGTGTAGCCACATCAACCAGCATAACATTTTTTCTATTTTGAAATTTTTTATAGAAATCAGGCCTCCTATAGCCATAAATATCTGGATGCTCCTTTACTAAAATCAAAGTATCATCAGGAGTGTTATCCATTATTTTCTCCATTAGCAAATCATACTGTGAAAACTTACTGTCAGAAATTAAATAATTTATTGAAGCCTCTGGATTAAATTGCAAAACTAAATACGCTACTTTCCTAAATTTTTTTGCTTTTTCTTGTATTTTGTTAAGATTGCCAACATACATTTTCTTGACTCTTAAAACATCCAAGGAGTGTATTGTTATGGCGCCTTTCATAGGGTAGATACAATTGTAGTGAAATGAATAAGGGTCTGAATTTTTCAGCTTTAAAAACTTGAAAACAATCTTTTTAACCCTTTCTTTTAAATACATTTTTAGTATTTTGGCTGTTGTTCTATTTTTTGAAAGCCATATTGGCTTAAAATCTTTATTGTTTAAAATTTCATACATTTCAACAACTTCACTCATATTGGCGTCTCTTACTTTAATATACTCGCCAAGGTTTGTAACTCTAGCCCGATAAGGCAATGGAGAATGTACGGGTGAAATAGCTTTAACATTAAATTTATAACAAGCTTTTACAATTAAGTGCTGAATATAATTATCTACAGGGGCTCCAATATAACCATCATACGACTTAGCACTTAGCACATGTACAACATATTTCCATGCCGAATTTATGAGTTTTTTTGCAATATTTAACTCAATATATCTTAAATACCTATCCCTCATGATTATTTCACTATAAATTAATTCGTCAAACACTTCTTCCTCTGAAGTGTTTTCAAAATTTTCATAAATAAAGCTCATGACATCTAAATCTCCAAAAAATTTAAAATCGCTTATGTAATCAATATTGCAATCATCCCTACTATAATATTTTGTAAATGTATCTGTAAACGGTCGTGTAAATACTAAAAAATTTTTCATACTAAATCACCTTTCTACTCATATAAATATAAACAATCCTAACAACTATCACCAGCACAAGTAAATTAAATAAATTGGCCATATCATATACTTTCATCATTAAAGCCATTACAAGGAAAATTATTAATGCACCTCCTTGTAAATATTTCATAAACCTTCCTTTTGAAAGGATGTTATATTTTTCATAAACATTAAACATTAATAAATACCCGTAAAGAAAAGCAGCTACTGTGTTATTAATTGAATAAGGAACATGCTCGTAAAAATTAAGCTGCAAATTTACTGAAATGTAGACCAGGAATGGCAACAAAGATAGAGTTAAAAGTAGTTTTAAAAAAATACCATCAAGAACTTTAATACATCTATCTTTACTTTGTAATTGCAGCTTTGAAAGCTTTGTATACAACAAGGTAAGAATCAATGCATTTATACTTAGAAATATATTAATGATTATTGCGTAAAATAAAAATTCAATATACGCCTCTCTAGGTAATATGTGATAATAAAGCAACCTATCTCCAAATGCCAAAAACAGAGATAACGCACTCATAATCAATATATTTGACGCATGCAAATAATGCTTTAAATAATACTTCTTAAGATTTTTATAATTCCTTTTTTTATTAAAATTAAAAACACTGGCCTTCAATACTTTAATATTCCATAAGTATACAACCAAGAAAAATGATGTGCCAATCTCTACGGTAAGTAATGCCTCCAATGATAAAGCATCATTGTAAGATAGCAATCCAAACAACAACAAATCAAATAAATTTTTAAAAATGGTGACTGAGAAAAAAACCTTTAATAAATCATACGATCTTGCAACCTTATTATTAAGTTGCATTACTGAGGCAATAATTACAAAAGCACAGGCAAGGAACGTATATTCAAATCCAATTTCTTGCACAATAAAAACAAAAGGGATGAATACTGTATTAACAAGAAGAACAATACAAATCGCTATGTAATATAAATTTCTATTCTCTTTATTTGATTTTTTTTGAGCTATATTTATAGCTGTAATTTCAGACCATCCAAGATTTGTAAGTCCTACCAATATCCCGATAATTGCAAACAACAAACCATATATATCTAAGTAGTTATAATCTAGAAATTTCAAGACAAATAACTGTTTCAGGATTGGAAATAAAGAGGCAAGTGCAATATAGTTCAGCATATTACCTATTATTAGCTTTATAGAAGGCAGCCCCTAAAAATAAGGCATATAATGGATTTGTAGCCACATTAAATACTGAAAATGATATTAAAAAATATATAAGCACTATATATCCATACATAATCCTTTCAATATTACGACTAAAAATATTTCGAATAATCGCCTTTATATGGATCAATAAATACCCTAATACCCCAATCAAGCCATATGTAATAAACACAAACATGAGTGTAAGGTGTATATAGTTTCTTCTTACAGGCATACCCTCAAAATCTAATAAAAAGTAATACCAACCATAACCATTACCAAACAAGGTATTAATAACTCCGGTTTTTAGAAAGGACGACCCTACCATTTCATCATACCTTTCCTTAAGAGACGAAACCGAGTTTAAATCATAATCTTGTAAAAATATGTATATATTTAAATACCTTTGGCCTACTATTAACTCTAAATCTATAGTAAATATGGATATAAAGAGGAATAAAATTGCAATATATAATTTTTTTCTAGTTTCTTTATTTAATGCGTAATAAATAAACATTGCAAATAGTACAAAAATTAATACCGCTCTTTTACCGTGTAGAACAAATAGGGCTAAATGCAATATTAGCATCAGCTTGTTTGAGGTAACCAAGGAATAAACAAATGATGGCACTAAAAAACTTGACTCAAATGATGGGTACACACCCATTAATAGAGGATCTATTGTAAAAAAAGAAATTATCATAAAATCAATAAACAAATACACGTATATAAACTTATGATTTATTGAGAACCATCGAAAAAAAGATATTTTTTGCCCCAGTTGAAACAACAGTACAATGACCAAAATAGCTAGAAAATGCTTAACAAAAGTAACTATATCAAAATTTGACTCTGTGATTACTTGATAGAGTGTCGACAATAGCCCTGTAGATAAAAGAATCAATACCCCTATAATATAATTCCTACTCGCACTCTTTAAAAAAAGAGCAGCGTAAACAACAAATAAGCCGATAAATAAATGATTGGCAAATGTGGCCTCATAAACCTTAAAGTAGTAATACAAAAGACCTGAAATTGGGATAACAATTAAATACCCCTTTAATAACAAGTTAAGCATTACAGAGTAAAACCATCGTCTACTATTATATTTTCTCCAGTTACATATTTACTCATATCGCTTAACAAATAGATCAATGTTCCATTTATATCTGATCTGTCCAGCATCCCTTTAGTTGAGCACTGCTGATTATATTCACTTAAAAATTCTCTTGGCTGGCCATCTAAAATACCGCCAGGGCTTATTGCATTAACTCTAATGTTTTTTTCTTTAAAGTATTTAGCCATATATTTAGTTAAATGCAGCATGCCTGATTTAATTGCAGCATATTCCACAGGCGTCGTCATTTCTGTATTGTCATATATTTCAAATTTTGGCGCTATAACTCCATAAATTGAAGATATGTTAATAATATTTCCATGCCCTTGTTTTTGAAAATATAATGAAAACAACTGAGATGGAATAATACAGCCACCTAAATTCATTCCTAAATTTTCAACAAAATCATCATATTCCACATCAAAAAAATGCCTGCCATAATTTTTATTTCTCGGATAAGCATTATTAACCAAAGCATCTATTCTCTTATATTTACAATCTACATACTCAATACATTCTTGTAGCGAGTCTTTAGATGTAACATCAAGTTTAAATGTATCAACTCTGCCACTAGGGAATGTTTGAGATAACTCTTTACTAGCATATCGCACTCTCTCTTCATTAATGTCAGCAATCACAGCTATACCGCCTTGACTCATTACTGCTTTAGCGAACTCTTGGCCAATTAATCCGGCACCGCCTGTAATTACAATTATCTTTCCATCTAGTAACATTGATCACCCTCGTTAAAAGTGTTATTTAATATTGACTCTGCAAAATTAAAATCGTGCATATCATCTATATCAACCGCTCTATGCTTTGGAACCTCTATACTTGTGACAGCCCCATCAAATAAGCTGTTATTTTTCATAATAAATTCTACATCAGCAACATAAACTACCGTTGTGATATCAAAAACCTCCGGTGCATCTTGACGTCGAGAGATCGAATTAGTGGGTTTGTTCACTAATTCGATTAAATTATTGCTCGATTCTTTTACCATATTAAAATATGGACTACGACTTGCAGGGGTAATTGCAATACAAATATCCGCACTAATATTAGACTTTCTAAGTATGGCAGATTCTACATCTTTAACACTTCTCAATGGACTTGTAGCTGGCAAACTTATGAATTCTTCAAACTCTCCATGCCTCTCTTTAACCCAACTTATTGCATGTTTCCACGCTTGCCATTCTGGACTATTATCTTGTGCTAATTCAACAGGCCTATCAATAATAATAGCTCCGATCGATCTCGACACTTCAGCAATATCATCATCATCTGTAGATACAAACACTTTGTCGATACCAGAAGTTTGCAATGCCACCTCTATAGAATACTGAATAAGTGGCTTTCCTAGTAACGGCTTAATGTTTTTTCCAGGCAAGCCTTTTGAGCCTCCACGCGCAAATATAAAAGCATAGGATGTCATTGCTTCACCCCTTCAATTGCACAATCTTTAATGCTCTCAATCAACCCTACAGTTTTTGTAGCTTGTTCTAAATCAATGCTTGAATTCTTACGTCCTGCAGCTAAATCTAAAAAATCTGTCAACAAAGAAAGATACATCTGATTAGAATCCCAATCTGCTTCAGAAAATAAAACCTCACTACCCCCCTTTGCATGTAACATAATTGTATTACTTAGCAAATCCCAGTCTAGTCTTCCCCTCTCACCAATAAGGCTACAACTTCGATGCGCCTTCTTTTGTAAAAAATCTAGGTGAATATTACAAACTGTTCCAATATCTGATGTCAAAATTACATCCACCAGCTCTTCAACTTCCAAGTTTAACTCTGATGAGGATCTTAGCTGAGCATACCGCACCTCCATTGAGCCTAGCAACCATTGAATATAATCAATTTCATGACTTAACTCCAATAAAGCCCCGCCACCAAGATTTATTTTGGCAGAGACAGAATTTCGATAATCTTTTGATGATCTCCAGTCTGGCAAATACTGACCAACACTTACAAATGCATTGTAGATATTTCCTATTATATCTTGCTCTAATAGTTCTTTCATTTTGATAGATGAAGGCATATATCGCAAACAATAACCAACGGCAGTTGGCGTACCTGTTTCATTATGCATTCTTATTAATTCTTGTGCATCTTGTGAGTTGCTAGTAACAGGCTTTTCTATCAAGCTTGGTATTCCTGAAAGTAGCAGCAGCTTTACATGTATTGCATGAAATGGGGCTGGTGAAGCAACTATCGCTATATCAACTTTTTCTTTAATAGCCTCTTCCAGAGTTAAAATTATTTGATCTGCAAACTCAACATTTTGACCTGAAATCTTTCCACTTGCCGGTACAGCAATTATTAATACTTCTGGAAAGAATAATTTTAAATTCCTTCTATGCCGTAAGGCAATGTTGCCAAGCCCAATAACAACAGCTTTCGTAATTTTCCGCATATCTGTCACGTTTTAAATATATTTCTATATTCTATATTAGCCGTTTCGTAGTCGGCTATTCTACCAATATCTAACCAATACTCTTTTAATGGAAAAGAAACTATTTTCTCTTTGGCGGATATCAATTCTTCAAACAATGCTGGCATGTCATAAAATTCATTATCTGGAATTAAATCAATGCAATCTGGATCTAATACATATATTCCTGAATTTACAAAGAAGCTCTGAATTGGCTTTTCTTCAATAGAGATAATGTTTTCATTAACCATATTTATTACACCATAAGGTACTTCAATATCATATTCTCGTACACACATGGTAGCCTTAGAGTTATGCTCCACATGAAAATCTAACATTTTTTCAAAATCAATGTTAATCAGCAAGTCGCCATTCATAATAAAAAAAGGTTTATTAAACCTTTTTTCTAATAATGTCAATGCACCAGCTGTACCCATCCTCTTCTCTTCGACTATATAGTCTATATTTGCACCAAAGCCACTTCCATCTTGAAAATAATCTTGTATTACAGTTGATTTATAACCAAGGCACATTGTAATATTGGTAAAGCCACTATCAACAAAGCCCTTAACGATCGTTTCCAGTATTGGTTTGCCGCCAACCTCTAACATTGGCTTTGGTGTATTTTCAGTTAATGGCCTTAAGCGTGTACCAAGTCCTCCCGCCATAAGCACTACATGATTTTCATGTTGCTTCTTTTGTAGCTCTTCACCCATAATAAATAAATCTATTGCTTTCCGATCTTCATCAACAATGGGCACCTGAGCAATACCATTTACTAAGCACAAGTGTAACAAATCCTCTTTCGAGGCGCCCTTATTAGCAGTTATAGGATTCTTAAAATAAATATCTTCAATAGTTTCATTTAGGGTTTTTTTTCTTAAAAGTCCACGACGAATATCTCCATCACTAAGAGTGCCCAATAATTTATTATCAGTATCTATAACTAATGCAATTTTTACTGCACCAGAATCAATCACACTTAAAGCTTTTTCAATAGTTGACATAGCTACAATTTTGATTTTCTCTATATTTTTCATAGGTCGTGAAATTTTTTAACAGGAGTTAAGTTTTTACTCTCTAAGGAAGTTACTATGTGATGACTAGCATTCCCTTCTCCATAAATATTAACTACATCATTACAATGTTCAATAAAGCTATCAGATACTGCCTGAAAGATAGAGTCTTCTAATTTTTCTATTGTGCTATTAATAACATTCGCACTTTGCAACCTTCCTTTTTGTCGACTCCCTATGTTTATTACAGGCTTTTGGAAACTTGCAGCTTCGATAATACCACTCGAGGTATTGCCAATAACAAAATCCAGGTGCTTCATCGCTGAAAGATATTTCAACTGCCCTAAGCTCTTTACCACTAAATATTTATCTTTATCTTTGGATGCAAACTCTTCTATTTCATTATTAATAACCCTTCCACCATCATCTGAATTCGCATAAGTAAACAAAACGCCAATATTGGAATCACCTATTATTTTGAGAATTCTTTTGATTTCTTTTCTTGTATCCGCCGTAGAAAGTGTCTCAGAATGATAAGTAAATAATGCGGTGATTCCATGAAGTTTCCACTCTAATTTTTCTTCTAACTCACTCTTGTTTAAAAGATTCATACTGACAATATTGTCAATCCCAGGTGCGCCAACAGAAAATACCGTATTTGAATGTTCGCCCATTTGTATCACTCTGTCTCTATACTCATCTGTAGAAGTAAAATGCAAACTAGACATTTTAGTAATGGAATGCCTTATTTTTTCATCCACTGCCTCCTCAGTGATTTCTCCACCATGAATATGCGCAATAGGTATATTCATCAACATTGCCGTTGTGGCAGCAGCGTGTGTTTCAAAACGATCTCCTAGAACCAACACTACATCTGGATCTAAACGGGAAAAAGCATCTGAGAGTAAAATTGTTGCCAAACCTGTTGACTTTGCAATAGAACTCTTAGTGTCTGATGATAATAGGTTTTCTATTTTTTCATCAATAAAAAAACCATCTTTCTCAATTTGTCTATAAGTATTACCAAATTCTTCAGAGAAGTGCATAGTGGTTGCCACAACTTGTAGTTCCAAATAATCAGAAGATTGAATCTTTTTCATTATTGGGAAAAATAGACCGTATTCTGCACGAGTGCCAGTCACAACACATATTTTTCTCTTAGTCATATCAGATCATCCATTTGATAATCTCTCTTAGCAGGTGTTCCAATAATATCATCCCATTTCATGGGGTTAATACCATTTCCCGGCCTTTTAACAGACAGATTGTTTTCATCTAGAGTATCACCTATATGAATATCTGTTTTCGCAACGATTGATTTTCGTGCAACATTTATATTTACACTTTCACTTGGTGATGGCTTTTTCTCACTACTGCCTAGTGCTTTTTCAATGTTTCTAATTGCATCTACCATCGCTTTCAATTCTTCCGACTCTAATGATGCTTTGTGGTCTGGGCCGTCCATTGTTTTATCTAACGTAAAGTGCTTTTCTATGCATGAAGCGCCCATTGCAACGGCAGCAATATCTACCTCTGTTCCTAATGTGTGATCGCTATAACCAATATCAACACCAAATTCTTTTTGTATTGTAAGCATTGCATTTAGATTTACATCTTCCATTGGCGTTGGGTACATTGTATTCGCATGCAACACTGTAATATTATCTTTAGATGTGCCTGCATTAATCAAGATATTCAACGCATCCCCAACCTCTTTAAGATTTGACATACCTGAAGATAAAACAACCTTCTTGCCTAATGACCCAATATGTCTTAAATACGGTAAATTAGTAATTTCACCACTGGGTATTTTAAAAATTTGCAATCCTAAGTCACTTAGCAGGTCAATACTTTCATGATCAAAAGGTGTGGATAAAAACATTATGTCTTTTTCTTGACAATAAGCGATCAACTCTTTATGAGTCTCCACATCAAGTTCAAGCTTTTTTATCATCTCAAACTGAGACTCAGATGCATCTGTGGTTTGCTTTTGATAATCAGCCTTCTGAGTATTTTTAACTACTAAATTTTCAGCCTTAAAGGTTTGAAATTTAACAGCATCAGCTCCGGAGTTAGAGGCCGCATCAATTAATTTCTTAGCTAAATCAATTGATCCATTATGATTAACACCAGCTTCTGCAATAATAAACACACTCATGTCACTAAACTCCCAGCTTTAATAAAGCTATTCTCACTTATTGTGATTAACTCTTTAGTTGTTGAGCCGCTACCAACAAAACATCCAGATTTCACTGTAACCCCGCCATTGATAGTTGCATTTGTAGAAATATGGCAATGTTTGGAGATTAAGCAATCATGCTCAATCAATACTTTCGAATTTATAATACAATTGTCTCCTATCGATGCACTTGCATTAACTATTGCATTGTGCATGACAATAACACCATTACCAATGGATGAGTGCCTTGACACATAAGCGTTTGGAGAGATGACATTAGGTAGAGTAAATCCAGCTTTAACAGCCAAATCAAATAGCTTTATTCTAAGCGACGGGGATTTAATTTGGCCAACCGTTATTAAAGCATATTGATATTTCTTTGCTAAGCTATCTAAATCAAAATCACTGCCAATAACCGAATACCCTAGAACATTAGAGCCCAATAGCTCTGGTTTATCAACTATTCCTACAATTTCAAATCGACCTTCCTGCTCAATAACATCAATTACTGATTTACAATGACCCCCTCCGCCAATTAAAATAATATTCTTCATAATATTACACTACTAGGTATATTGACAACACGATCTTCTAGCCACTCTGAATTTATTAAATTACCACACTGCGCATATTCAAACATTGGCAGTTTATTCATCAATGTCCAAATTGGACGGGTCATAATGCCACTAGAATTAGTCTCATCTAAAAAATCATCTCTTTGCTGTTTGTTTTTAAGGATGATTGAATTTAACCAATAATTCGATTCACTTTCCATTGGCTCTTTAACAAAAGCACAATCAAGACCACTAAAGAACGTTTCATACACATCAGATAACTTGCGCTTACTACTAATAAAATTATCTAGATTTTCTAATTGCGCAACCAACAAAGCAGCATTTAAGTTTGGCATGCGATAATTGTAACCAACCATATCGTGGTTAAAATTCCACTTGTGTGGCACTTTGGCAGTCGTGGTTAAATGCTTAGCTTTTTTTGCAAGAGCTTTATCGTTGGTGACAATGCATCCACCACCACCAGCCGTAATAATCTTATTACCATTAAAGCTCATAACCCCCACCTGTCCGAAAGTTCCAGTATGTCTGCTTTTGTATGTACTACCAACACTTTCCGCAGCGTCTTCAATTAAAAATACATGGTACTTATCACAAATTTCTTTAATTTCATCTATTCTACAAGGATGACCAAAGGTATGCATAGGCACACATGCCTTAATAGCCTTGCCAGTTTTATTATTAATACACTGTTGATTTTTGACTGTTGTATTATTTTCAAGAAAATATTTCAATGCAGACGGTGATAGACCCATAGTATCTTTATCAACATCAATAAATATAGGTTGTGCACCACAATAACTAATAGCATTGCAGGTGGCAACGAAGGTTAGTGGTTGAGTAATAACTTCATCATTTTTCGCTACATTAGCCAGTAACAATGATATATGTAGTGCTGAGGTTCCATTACTGGTTGCGATAGCGTATTTTGAACCAGTGTAACTTGCAATTTTCTCTTCAAATTCATCTACAAACTTACCAACTGATGAAACAAAAGTTGAATCAATGCATTCGTTCAGGTATTTCTTTTCATTGCCAGCAAACCTCGGCTCGTGCAAAGGAATAAAACTCTTGGTTTTATAGGTTTCTTGAATAAAGTTAATAACATTTTCGAACATTACATTTTTCCATCAAGGTACTTACCATTATCATGGTATCCAAACCTGGGAATCATCTTGAAGAACTCATTCACAATTGATTTTTTATCCCAATTCATACTGGATTTAAGTTGCCTAATAATATCTTCAAAATTATTTAATTGACTTTCATTATATTCCGGATCATTCTTTATCACACCTAAGTTTTCAAATCGCTCCATATTAAGCACTTCCTTATCGGTATAGAATTCTTCAAAATCCTTCTCACCTGTTGTGTCGCTCTTTGTAAACAAACAAGGCCATTTTCCTTGCTCTGGCAAAGTTTTAATTAATTCTCTAGCTTCGTCTTCTGTCTCACATAAATATGGTTCAAAACCTTTATCATTAAGATATTTAATAGCAATATCAGAGAACGACATAAGGTGTAGATCCTTGCTTAACTTTGGAAAGAATATATCTCTATTCTCTCCAAAAATACAGCTCATCAAACAGAGCTCCCCACTCTCTTGCGGGGTTACAAAATAACGCCTAATATCGCTCGGTGCAGCAATTGGCTGTCTCTTTTCAATTCTCTGATTAAATCCATGCAGTAACGACCCATCACTAAAGGCAACGTTGGCAAACCGAGCTGTTGATATGCTTATATGCAAAGACCTGCGCATTAAAAACATTTCCATAATACGCTTACTGGCGCCCATCATATTGATTGGGTTAGCAGCTTTATCAGTACTTACACAAAAATATTTTTTTACACCATTATCAATGGACTGCCTAATAGTTTTATCCGTATTAAAAATATTTACATCGACCATTCTCATCAATGTAAATGGATCCTCTTCACTGCGAACATGCTTTAAGGCTGAAAGGTTCAAAACATAATCATATCTCCCATCAGATTTAATAAAAGCGTCATATTCTATAGAGCCAATATCTAATGCATAAGTTTTAAAGTCTCCTTCAATATATCCAAATGAGCTTCTAATATCTCTAACCAATTCGGCAAGATTATTCTCGCTAATATCTACTGCATGTAATTTTTTTGGATCCCTCTTAAAGATCTCCTTGGTTACCGCTTGACCTATTGAGCCTGCAGCACCTATAACTAAAAAAGAAGAGCTTGATACCGTGTTTTTTAATCGTTCCGAATACTCTTGAACATCTTCAGAGAAAAGCTCTTTATCTCTTCCTATTAAGCTTAATATTGACATTAATTCCCCTTCAGTCCACAAAAATCTAGATCGCCATCCTTTAGTTTTAATTTACTAAACTGACTATGAGTCACAAGATATACACAAATATCAGCTTGTAACCCCTGTTCATAAGACACAAGCTGCAAAGAGTCATATGTCGAAATATTTGGCTCAACTACAACAACATCAAACAATTTACTTAGACTCTCAGAAATATACAGTGCTGGCGACTCCCTTAAATCATCTATATCTGGCTTAAATGCTAACCCCATGCACGCTATTGTAGGCTTAGATCCATTATTTTTTTCAAATTTCAGCGCAGTATTCTTTATTTTTTCTACGACCCAGTCGGATTTATAGTCATTTGTTCTTCGTGCTTGCTCAATCATTTTTGCTTTGCCATTTGCACTGTCCACAATAAACCACGGGTCTACTGAGATACAGTGTCCTCCAACACCACACCCAGGATTTAAAACATTAACCCTAGGATGTCTATTTGCTAAAGATATCAATTCTCTAACATCAATATCCATATCATCACATAAAATTGAAAGTTCATTAGCAAATGCAATATTTACATCCCTGAATGAATTCTCAGTAAGTTTTGCCATTTCAGCAGTTTTTGCATTTGTTTCCAGAACCTCACCGTTTACAAAAGTTCGATAAAAATCAGCTGCCTCCTTTGTAGATTCATTATTAATCCCGCCAACTACTCTATCATTTTCAATGAGTTCTCTCATGATATGACCAGGTAAAACCCTTTCAGGAGAGTGAGCAATAAAAACATTGTTAATATTAATTCCTTCTTCTTTTAATGTGTCTGCCATCATATCAGTCGTTCCTACTGGGGACGTAGACTCTAACAATATTAAATTACCTGATTTGACATAAGGTGCTATTTTCTTTGTTGCATCCACAATATAATCAACATTCGGAATTGGAGACTTCGTCACTTCATTTAGTCTATCAGAATGAAATGGGGTGGATACAGCAATCATAAAAATATCGGATTCAGCTGGATCAATATTGGCTGTTAAAGATCCACTTTGTACTGAAGATCGCACAAATGTATCAAGCTCAGGTTCAACAATATGAATCTCACCACGATTAATTGTATCAATTGCATACTGGCTAACATCAACACCATGAACTTGATAGCCTCTATTAGCTAACAATGCCGCCGTAGGAAGGCCAATGTAGCCCATTCCCATTATGCATATTTTTCTCTTATTTTCCATATAATTAATCTTTTAGAATATTTAAAATTTTTTCACTTGCGTTGCCATCGCCATAAGGATTATGGGCTTTGCTCATTCTTTGATATTCGCCTAAATCATCAAGTAGATTTTGAACTTCTTTGAAAATGTTGTCTTGATCGGATCCTACCAATTTAACTGTGCCGGCCTCAACAGCTTCAGGCCTTTCTGTTGTATCTCGCATCACTAATACCGGCTTACCTAAACTTGGAGCTTCCTCTTGTATGCCGCCACTATCTGTCAGTATTAAATATGATTTACTCATTAAATAAATAAACTCTTCATATTGAAATGGCTCTACAAGCATAATATTGCTAACGCTCGACAATAACTTGTTAACTGGCTTTCTTACATTGGGATTGAGATGAACTGGGTACAAAATACTAATATCAGGATTATTTTTCGCCAGCACTTTCAGTGCTTCACAAATATTTAAGAATCCTTGTCCAAAATTTTCACGACGATGTCCTGTAACCAGTATAAATTTAGAACTTAATTCTTGAAATCCTGACTGAAAAATTGTATTTTCAATCTTCAGCCTCAAACTCTCATCATTCTTTATTCGGTTCATAACTAACTGGAGTGCATCAATAACAGTATTACCAGTAACAAATATTGATGACTCGATTACACCTTCATTTAATAAATTATCCTTACTCGTGCTAGTTGGTGAAAAGTGATAGTCAGTCAAAACCCCAGTCAGTCTTCTATTGCCTTCTTCTGGCCATGGAGAATACAAATTCCCTGTTCGCAAGCCCGCCTCAACATGACCTATTTTAATTTTTTGATAATAAGCTGCAAGACTAGTTGCAAAGGTTGTTGCTGTATCGCCATGCACTAGAACAACATTCGGTTTAAAACTCTCTAGAAAAGGCTTTATTTTTAAGAGGATATTTGAAGTAACATCATAAAGATCTTGACCAGGTTTCATGATGTTTAAATCATAATCTGGGGTAATTTGAAAAAGATCTAGCACTTGATCAAGCATTTCTCTATGTTGTGCAGTTACACAAACTTTAGCCTCAAAGTGATCTTGATTTTTTTGAAATTCTTTAACCAGTGGTGCCATCTTAATAGCTTCAGGCCTTGTTCCAAATACGATTAATATCTTTTTCATAAATTATTAAATAATAAATATTGATCAAGCGCTACGATTAAAGATAGGAATGGGATTATTTGCATTTAGAACCTATGGTTAAAAATTTGGAAAGTAGCATTCTATAAATTTGTTAATATTGACAGGTTTTGTAAGATTTATTAAAAGACGATAATGGCTATTATCAAAACTAAAGGTATTGCCAACTTTAAAAGTGTTCATTTGATTCGCCACGGCTACCGCACTATAAGCCTGAAATTTTGACTTATAGTTCAAATTAATT
>Ga0114933_10001621_pt1 | contig 24775 bp, 21 predicted proteins | sample 4SBtaG_FD_89691 | JGI IMG/M metagenome (GOLD analysis project Ga0114933, IMG submission 89691) | Deep subsurface microbial communities from Kolumbo volcano to uncover new lineages of life (NeLLi) - 4SBTROV12_W25 metaG | ecosystem: Environmental > Aquatic > Marine > Volcanic | place: Kolumbo... | reverse complement strand
TGTTCGCCATGCTCGGCAACGACGCGGGTCCCTTGCTGCTCCGGCTCCTGGCAGACACCCCGCGCCTGTGGTGCTGGGCGCTGCCCTTCCTCGGCTGGGGCGTGACCTGCAGCCAGCTCGTGCGGAACGTGAACGGCGCGCGCCTGTTGGCCACCCTGGGCGTGGCGGGCAGCTGCGTGGCGTGGTGGTTCACGGAACACGAGCTCGCGAACCGGGTGGAGGTGGCGGTCGAGGCCAGCGTGATCGGCCCGCTCTACCCGCAGAGCTGGATCCTCGGGCTCTGGGGGCCGGGGTGGGAGTGGGTCGGACCGGCGTGTGGCCTCGCCGTGATCGGCTTCGCCGCCGTGCTGCCGGGCTACTTCGTGTTCGAGCGCAGGGACGTCTGAGTGCTGAGCGTCGACCAGGTCTCGAAGCGCTACCGCCGGCGGGGCCCCTGGGCGCTCGACCAGCTCAGCTGCCACTTCCCCACGGGCAAGGTGTGCGCGCTGGTGGGGCCCAACGGCGCGGGAAAGACCACGCTCTTCTCGGTCATCGCGGGCTACCTGCGGCCCGACCACGGCGAGGTGTCGCTGTTCGGGGAGGGGCCCTTCGATGCCCTGAAGCACAAGGGCCGCGTGGGCATCCTGCCCCAGGACGCGGCCCTCAACCTCGAGCTGAGCTGCCAGGAGCTCTTGACGTATCACGGGCGCCTGCAAGGGCTTGTCGGCGATGCCCTGCACGAGGCGATCGAGCGGTCGCTCGGCGAGGTCAACCTGAGCCGACGCGCCACCGACCGGGTGCACGATCTGTCGCACGGCATGCGACGCCGGCTGAGCGCCGCCTCCGCGCTGTTGGGCACTCCCGAGCTGGTGATGCTGGACGAACCCACCGCGGGCCTGGACCCCAAGGAGGCCCGGCACCTGCGCGAGGTGTTGACCGCGCGCCGCGGCGGCACCACGGTCATCATCTCGAGCCACAACCTGCTGGAGCTGGAGCAGCTCTGCGACCACGTGGTCATCCTCTCGGCCGGGCGCTGCGTGCGCGAGGACTCCGTGGACCAGCTCACCTCCCGGGGCGAGCACGTGCGCTGGACCCTGGGACCCGGTGAGGTGCCGCTGGGCGCGCTCGAGGGAGCGCTCCCAGGTCACGCGCTGCGGCTCGAGGGCGAGGTGCTCTTCCAGGTGGCTCCGTCCGGGGCCGATCTGGACGCCGCGGCCGTGCACGTGGCGCGCTTGCTGGCCGAGGCCGGGGTCGCCATCCGTGGCGTGGAGCGCGGGGAGGGGCTCGAGGACGCCTTCCTGGCGGAGGTGTCCTGATGGCCACCGGCACCCCCGCGTCGATCGTGGAGCCGACCGCGGGGCCCGTGGGCACGGTGATCCTGCTGCACGGGCTCGGGTCGAGCGGTGACGAGATGGAGCAGCTCGTTCCGCTGTTCGCGCGTCCGGACCTGCGCTTCGTGCTGCCCTTCGCGCCACCGCGCGAGGTGACGATCAACCAGGGCTTCCGCATGCGCGCCTGGTACGACATCCGAGGCTTCGCCCGCACGCCCGACCGCGAGCCCGAGGAGGACGTGCGCGAGGCCGCACGGCAGATCGAGGCGGAGCTGGCGGCGGAGGTCGCCCGCGGAACCCCGGCGGACAGGATCGTGCTGGCCGGCTTCTCCCAGGGTGGCGCGATGGCGGCGCACGTGGGGCTCACCACGGCCCACCGCCTCGCGGGGCTGGTCGTGCTCAGCGGCTACCTCGTCCGAAACGGCGAGCTGGTGGAGGGGCCGGTCGGCGGCAGCGCGATGGCCCCGGCCTTCTGCGCGCACGGGCAGGCCGACCCGCAGGTCCGCTGCGCCTGGGGGCAGGAGGCGGCCGAGCGCCTGGGCCGGGATCTGCGCCTGGTGGAGTGGCGCACCTACGCGATGGGCCACGAGCTGTGCGCCGCCGAGCTGCACGATCTCCGGGCGTGGCTCGACCAGACGCTCCCCGGGGCGCGCTCCGTCGAAGACGGCGCGTAGTGGTCGGCGGTCAGCGGTCAGCGGTCAGCGGTCAGCCGTCAGCGGTCAGCGGTCAGCGGTCAGCGGTGAGCCGGGGATCGGTCGATCCGGGCTCCCCTCCCCCGCCGCCCGGACATACACTGCCGCCATGCTGCTCTGCCTCCTCGCCTGTTCCGACTACGAGCTCAAGCCCGACGGTGACGTCTCCGGCGGCGAGGAGACCGGCCGGCCGGAGAGCGAGGACGAGCCGGCGGCCTCCCCGGATCTGGTGGTCACCCCCGACGCGGTCACCCTGGAGACCTGCACGGTGGGCAGCGCGAGCGTGATGCTGGAGAACGTGGGCGATGCCGACCTCGAGCTCCACGGTGTGAGCGTGCACGGGAGCGGCTGGACCGCCTACGACGCCTCGCTGCCCGAGGTGATCGAGCCCGGCAACGTGGTGGAGCTCGACCTCTCCACCACCACGGGGCTCGCCGACCTCGTCATCTCCAGCAACGATCCGGACGAGCCCGAGCTCACCGTGCCCCTGCTCACGGTCTCCGACAGCACCGAGCCGGAGGTGAGCATCGTCTGGCCCAGCGAGGGCGAGGTGATGGACATCGACGCCAGCGTGGCGCTCGAGGGCCTGGTGCTCGACGAGGACCCGGAGGCCACGACGGCGACCTGGACCTCGGACGTCGACGGCACGCTCGGCGCGAGCTCCCCGGGTGCGTCGGGGGCCACCTACCAGGACTGGGCGCTCCCGCGCACCGGCGGTGACCACCTGATCACCCTCGAGGCCACCGACGCCTGCGGCAACATCGGGGTGGCGCAGGTCCAGGTGTGTCAACAGGCCGGCTACGACGCCGACAACCTCGACATCTCCGCCTGGCACTTCGAGGGCGCCGCGAACTGGGACAGCACCAACGACTGGCTCGAGCTCACCCAGGCCACGGGCAACCAGGTGGGCACCGCCTTCCAGACCGACACCGCCGTGTCGGCGGGCAGCGTGGAGATCGAGTTCCGCTTCTACGTGAGCGGGGGCTCGGGCGCCGACGGCATCAGCCTCACCGCCCTCGACGTGGACCGGGCCTCGTCCTACACCGGCGGCACCGGCTGCGGCATCGGCTACGGCGGGAGCGCCTCCTGCACCGCCGGTCCTGCCCTTCCGGGCTGGTCGCTCGAGCTCGACACCTACCAGAACGGCGACGCCGGCGATCCGGCCGACGACCACCTCGCCTTCACCTTCGACGGCGACGTCGACGCGCCGCAGGTGGTGGCCACGCTGCCCGAGATGGAGGACGGCGCCTGGCACACCCTGCTCGTCCAGGTCTCCGAGCCTCACCTCTACGTGGAGGTCGACGGGGTGACCTACATCGACCAGGACGTGTCGGGCAACTTCGGCTTCGACGCCTGGGTGGGCTTCACCGCGGCGACCGGTGGGCTGACGAACTACCACCTGATCGACGCGCTCACGGTCACCGAGTACGTGTGCGACGACGGCGACACCGGCGCCTGAAGCGCCTCATCAGAGGTCGAGGGCTTCCCGCACCGGCGCCAGGGTGCGCTCCAAGGACCCCGCCTCGAAGGGGTTGTCCAGACCGACCTCGTGCAGGAGCGCCGTGAAGGCCTTCGAACCGCCCAGCTTGCAGAGCTTGCGGTACAGCGCCAGCGTGCCCGCCCGGTCGGTGCGGGCCCGCGCCCAGAGCTGGAGCGCGCAGGCCTGCGCCAGGCAGTAGTCGATGTAGTAGAAGGGCTCGTGGAAGAGGTGGCCCTGGCGCTGCCACAGGCGCCCGCCCGCGAAGTAGGGCGTGTCGGCGTAGACCCGGGTGGGCAGGTACCGCGCCTCCAGCGCCGTCCAGCAGGCGGCCCGATCGTCGGGGCTCCAGTCCGGGTGCTCGTAGACCTCGTGCTGGAAGTGGTCGACGAGCGCACCGTAGGGCAAGAACAACAGAGCGCTCTCCAGGTGCCCCCGGCGGAAGCGTTCCGCATCCTGCCCGAAGAAGCGCTCCATCTGGGGGTGCGTGAGCAGCTCGAGCCCCATCGAGTGGATCTCGCAGGCTTCCAGGGTGGGCCACTGCAGGTCGAGCAGCTTCGCGCCGCGGGCCTGGTACCACTGGAACGCGTGCCCGACCTCGTGGGTGAAGACCTCCACGTCGTCCTGGCTGCCGTTGAAGTTGGCGAAGATGAAGGGCACCTCGAGGCTCGGAAGCGCTTCGCAGAAGCCCCCGCCCAGCTTGCCTTCGCGGGCCTTCAGGTCGAGCAGCCCCCGGTCCCTCATCAACACGAAGAAGTCGCGGAAGTCGGGCCCGAGCTCGGCGAAGAGCGCCTCGGCGCGGCCGAGCATCCAGTCGTGGTCGCCCTCGGGGCGGGGCACGCCGCGGGGATCCGACACGGACTCGTCGTGGTAGGCGTAGTCGTCGAGGCCGAGGGTCTCGGCATGGCGTGCCCGGATCGCTCCGACCAGCGGCACCACCGCGGTGCGGATGGACTCCCGGAAGACCGCCACCTGCTCGGGGCCGTAGTCGGTGCGGCGGAGCCGGGCGTAGCCGAGCGGGGTGTAGCTCGCGTGTCCGAGGGTGCGGGCCATCCGGGTGCGGATCGCCACCTGTTGGTCGAAGAGCTCGTCGAGCGCTCCCTGGAGCCCGGCCAGGGCCGCATCCTGACCGATCCGCGCCCGGTGCCTCACGCCGCGGTCGGCGTGCCCGTAGAGACCCGCGAGCTGCGACAGGTTGTAGCTCGACCCGTCGACCTCGATGCGGAGGGCCGCCATGCGCTCGTCGTAGGCGTTCGCCAGCGCCTTCTCGGCCCGCAGGTCGTTGGCGATGGCCGGCTCGAAGGTGGTGAGCGACTGCGCGAACAGCGCGAGCGCGTGCCCGCCGAAGGCACCCTCCAGCTCGGCGAGCCGCGGCGACGCCAGCAGCGCACGCAAGAACTCGACCCGCTGCGCGGTGATGTCGGGGTCGTGCTGGTCGAAGTACTCCTTGTCCGCCTTCGCGAGCGGGTCCCGGGTGTCCTGGCAGAAGCGGATGCCGGCCAGCTGCTTCTGGGTGTACCAGCGCCGCTGGTCGTCGTCCCACGCGGTGACGAGCGCCACGAGGTCGGTGGCGTCGGGGAGCGCGGCGAGGCGTGCGGTGTGGGCTTCGGCGAGGCTGGCCGGGTCGGGCCTGGCCACCGCCACGTCGGAGAGTGGTGTCTGGAGCATGGGCCCGCCTATCACTCCGCCGAGGTGTAGATCCCGCAGTCGAGCGCCTCGGTCCAGTCCTCGTTGTCGCTCTCGTCGCACTCCGGCAACGCGTCGCCGTCGTCGGCGACCGCCCGGAGGCCCCCGGCGGCTTCGAGCGCGGCCCGGTCGACGAAGGCCGAGGCGGTCTGGGTCGCCGACGCCGCGAGCACGCCGTCGAGCTCCAGCACGGCCAGCAGCTCGCCCGTGTCCCCTTCGGCGGCGGCGTACAGGCCCACGGCGATGTCCTGCTCGACCGACTCGCGGCCCTGGTTCGTGAGCTGCACCATCACCTCGACCCGGTCCTCGCCGCAGTCCCAGCACAGGCCCACGACCTCGACGCCGAGGTTCGGCGCCGGGTTGCCGATCAGGTCCTCGAGCCCGCCCGCCCGGTAGCTGTTGTGTCCGAGCTCCCAGTTCATCGGTGGCGACGCGGGGATGCCGAGGGTGTCGGGGGTGACGTTGGTGATGTGGTAGGCGTGCTGGTTCCACGCCGTGGAGGCGGGGGCCCAGGTGCCCCCGGCGTCGCCGATCACCGTGATGCCCTGCCAGCCGTCGGCGGCCGAGTTGTTGGACGCCAGCACGATCTCCGCTTCGCCATCGCGGTCGACGTCGGCGATGACCGGGTACTCGAACAGGGTCCAGCTGGCGTGGTTGTCCTCGGCCAACAGAGGCGCGCCGGTGGAGCCGTCGTAGATCCAGAGCGTGACCTCGTCGGCGTAGACGACCTCGCTCGTGCCGTCGCCTTCGAAGTCGAAGACGCTCGAGCCCGTGCGCGACGAGCTCTCGTCGGTGGTGGCCACCTGCCAGAGCTGGGTTCCGTCGGTCTCGTACACCGCGTAGCCGCTGTGCCCGGCCACCCCGATCTCCGGGGCACCGTCGCCGTCGAAGTCCGCGATGGTGGGCGGACCGCCGCCGCCACCGGGGACCTCCTTGTAGCCCCAGATCAGCTCCCCATCGGTCTCCAGCGCGAACACCAGGCCGTCGGTCACGCAGGCCACCTCGCCGAAGCCGTCCAGGTCGAGGTCGGCGATGGCCGCCCACCCGTCGTCGAGGCCCGAGGTCCAGAGCGGGTTCCCGTGGCGATCGAAGGCGTCGCTGCAGGTGACCACCTCCTGGTACCCGTCCAGGTCGAGATCCCCGATCGCAGCGACGCCGTAGCCGCTGCCCATCCCGCCGGTCCCGGCCGCCTCGAGGGCCCCGAGGTGGTCGAAGATCGCGCGGCCCACCACCACCTCGGCGGTGCCGTCGGCGTCGAGATCCGCGATGGCCGGGTAGCTGTAGACCGTGTGGTGGCCCGTGACCTCGCTCACCCACACCAGGCTCCCGTCGGCGTGCGCCGCGATGACCCGCTCCTCGCTGCCCACGACCACGATCTCGGGCACGCCGTCGGCGTCGAGATCGCCGAGCGCCACGCCGCCGGCCCCGTTGGGCGGGTGGCCACCGAAGTGCAGGTAGGCCGCCTCTTCTTCGCCCGTGGTGCCGTCGAGGATGGTCAGCGCCCCCGCGCTGCCGTAGCTCTCGGAGGTGTAGCTGGTGAAGACGATCTCGGGCGTGCCGTCCTGGTCGACGTCGCCCACCACGGGCGTGACCATCACGTCGTCGTAGCCCGGTGCCCCGGAGGCCTCCGCCCAGCGCCACTCCACCTCGGGCGCGAAGTCTCCCGGTTCGAAGTCGAAGAGGCAGCTGTCGTCGCCCACCACCTCCCGTGGCCGCGGCGCTTCCTCCGGGCACTCCAGCGTGCCCGCGGCCTCGCCGGCCTCGGACAGCTCGTAGTCGGTGCACGCGAGGACCAGGATCCACATGGCGGGAGCATACTCGCGGGTCAGCGGGTGGACAGCCCGATCGACACGAGCCCGGTGTGGCCATCGTGGAGCGGCTCGAACCACGGCCAGGCCGGCACGTACGCGTCGAGGCACAGCCCGAAGCCCTCCGACAGCCAGACCCGCGAGGTGAGCACCGCCCCGGTGGCCGGACGCACCGCGACGGAGCGGTAGGACTGGTCGACCTCGAGGTCGGGGTAGTGGGCGCGCCCCCACGTGGCGCCCAGCCAGCCCCCGGCGAGCAGGTAGTAACCCGCCTCGACCGGCAGCTCGGACCGCCCGATGCGCACGCCGACCGCCCCCTGGAGCTGCGTGGACACGAAGGGCCCCGACACGGTGCGGAAGCTCTCGCGCACCCCCAGCTCGAAGGGCCCCTTCCACGCCCAGGTCTGGAGCCCCGTGACCCCGACGCTCCCCGAGACGCCGACCCGCACCCCGTCGAGCCCGACCAGGTGGAGCGAGGTGTCGGTGGACGGTGCTGCGAGGGCCAGGGCGACGAGCGGGATCATCGCTCGTCCAGGAGCCAGGCTGCGGCGTGGTCGAAGGCCACGTAGGCCGCGGCATCGTGCCGGAGCGCGGGGAGCCACTCCACCCACTCCGAGACGCGCGGCTGGGTCTCTACGAGCTCGTCGGTGAAGGCCTCGAAGGGCGCCGCCATCAGCCCGCCGGACTCCAGCGTGCCCATCGAGAAGTAGGCCAGCGCCTCGACCTGCTGGGCGCGCATCCACTGGAAGGCCACGCCGTCGTCGACCCAGAGGCTGGGGCTGGCCGCCGCGTAGCCGCCGAACACGTCGGGGTGGTGGAAGAGCCCGTAGGTCGCCGCGAGCCCGCCGTAGGAGTGACCGTACAGCGAGCGCGAGCGGCGGTTCGTGCTGACCGCGTGCTCGTCGCGCATCATGGGCAGCAGCTCGTGCTCGAGCATGTCGTAGAAGGCCGGCAGGCCCTCGGGCAGGTAGTCGCGCTCCCGCAGGCTGTCGTCGGGGTAGCCGAGCCCGACGAGGATGCCCGGTTCGGACTCGCCCCAGCGCACCATCCGGGAGAGGCGGTTGGTGGCGGGGTCGAAGAACACGTCGCCGTCGAGCACCACCATCCACGGCCAGCCGTCCTGCGGCGAGCTGCCGCTGGGCACGAAGACCTGCACGCGGAAGTCGTCGCCCACGGCCTCCGAGGAGAGCGTGTACTCGAAGAGCGCGCCATCCGGCACGCACGCCATGAGCAGAGTCAGCACCGCGGGAGGATATCCGGCTGGCATGAGCGAGCGCCTGTACACCGACCTCGCGGCGTGGTGGCCGCTCCTGTCCCCACCCCAGGACTACGACGAAGAGGCCGTGGGCCTGCTGATGGCGGCGCAGGAAGCGTTGGGGCGGGCGCCCGCGAGCTGGTTGGAGCTCGGCAGCGGGGCCGGACACCTGGCGTGCCACCTGCCCTCGGCGATCGAGGTGGTGCTGGTGGACCAGGCCGAGCCGATGCTGGCCGTGAGCCGCTCGCTGAACCCCGACCGCGAGCACCTCTGCGGCGACCTGCGCTCGCTGCGCCTCCCCCGGCGCTTCGACGTGGTGCTGATCCACGACGCCGTGATGTACCTGGCGGACCGGGACGCGCTGGCGAGGGCGCTGGAGACGGCGGCCGCCCACCTGGAGCCGGGGGGCGTGGCGATCTTCGTGCCCGACTGCACGAAGGAGACCTTCGAGGAGGGCGTGGCGGTCTGCGGCGTGGACCGGGGCGAGCGCGGAGCACGGCTGCTGGAGTGGCGGCACGGCCTGGACGGGGAGCGCTTCGTGGTGGACTTCAGCGTGATGCTGCGCACGGGGAACGAGGTCGAGGCGGTGCACGAGCGGCACACGATGGGGGTCTACGCCCTCACCACGTGGACCGCGGCGATCGAAGCGGCCGGGCTGACGGTGGTGGGGGGAGACGCGGGGTTCGTGGCGCGCCGCTGATCGACCTGGAGGGGGTCAGGGTGCCCGCCACGCGTACCCCTCGCCGCGCGCTTCGCCTTCGTGCATGCGTTGTTCGAGCGCCGGCATGGTGCTGTACACGACCGACAGCCCGTGCTTGGCGGCCTCGGTCTCGGCGAGCCCCTGCAGCGCGGCGAGATCGCCGAGACCGTCGACCTCGACCAGGTTGTGCAGGTGGGTGAGCGCCACGTACTGGAAGGCCTCGCCCTTCCAGCCGCTGGCTTCGGGGTCCGCGACGCGCTCCCCGGCGCACCGGATGTTCTCGACCAGCCCGGCGTGGGTCCTCGTCGCGTCGTAGGTCGCGTCGCCGAACTTGGTGGTGGCGAGATCGAAGAAGGCGAGCCGTCCCCCCGACGACCCGGTCAGCCACACCGGCTCGCTCGCGGATCGCCAGGTGTCGTCGTCGTCGACCCGGAGCCCGTCGTGGCAGGCGCTCCCCCACACCGCGCGCTGCAGGTCGGCGGTGGGGAGGCGATCGAGGCCACGCTCCAGCAAGAGGTCGAGCGAGGTCATGTCGCCGGTCGGGAGCTCTCCGTTCAGCCGGTAGGCGCTGCCCCAGATGTTGAAGCTGGACCAGCTCAGGGCGCCCTCCTCGGCGTTGTGCACCATCGAGTCGGCGCGGATCTGGAAGACCTCCACGCTCGGCTCGGTGCTGCCGGCGCTGGTCCCCCAGGTGGCGAAGGCGTTGCAGCCTTCGATGGCGACGTGGCACTCGGCGTGTTGGTGCAGGCCGAAGGCGTGCCCGAGCGCCGGCAGCTCCTCGACGGGGTCGTAGCGTTCGGCGCTCGTGTCGGTGCGCAAGAGCTCCAGGAAGCCCGGCCGGAGCTGCCAGTCGGCGTGGAGCCCGAGGGCCTGCATGCCCGTGGCCATCGCTCGCAGATCGTCGCGGCAGGTGAGGAAGCCGGGATCGCTCGTGTCGGTCTGGTTCTCGAAGGCGCAGGCGTCCTCGCCGGTGTGCACGATGATCAGCACGTGGAGCTCGGGCGCGAGCGCGCCGTCGCCGGAGTCGGGAGGTGGGGCGGTGTCGACGGGCGGCGCGGTGTCGGCGGCGGGTCGCGACGCGCTGTCGTCGGGCACCACCTCGCTGGAGGTGCACGCCAGGTGCACCAGGAGCTGGGAGCCGAGCACCATCAGCCGCAGCTTCCGCTCTCGCGGTACAGCTCGGCACCGTCGGCGTCGTACACGACCAGGGACTCGATCGCGCCCTGGCACAGCTCCAGCCAGACGAAGCCCGTGACCGCCTCCTGGAAGCGCGCAGGGTTGTTGTCGGTCAGCGGGTGCTCGTCCGGGTCGTGGATCTTCGAGCCGGAGCCCGAGATGATGGCCGTGCCGAAGCATCCGGCCGGACCGTCGAGCACCTGCAGGCTGTGGTCGTGCCCCGACACGAACAGATCGACCTCGCCGCACACGTGCTCGAGCACGAACGCCTCGTAGCAGGCCCCGGCGCGCGGCTCGGTGGGGTCGACCCAGCTCTCCGGGGTGCACGCGCCCTCGTGCTCGTCGTAGCTCCCCGCATTTCCGTGTCGTCCGTTGGAGACGTAGGGGTGATGGGCCACGGCGATCTTGAAGCCGGCGCTCGACGCCGCCAGCTCCTCGGCGAGCAGGCGGTTGCCGGTGTGCTCCCCCGGCTCGGCGTTCGCGTCGACCGCATACACCTCCGGGGACGAGTCGAAGAAGAAGAGCTCGACGTCGGCGGCGTGCGACACCGACCAGGCGGGTGCCGGAAGGGTCCAGCGTGTGTCACCGGTGTAGCCGAGCTGCACCTGCGCGCGGGCCGCGTCGAGGGCCTCCTGGGGCGGCCCCTTCGGCATGAGCACCTCGCCGTAGTCATGGTTGCCCAGCACGACCCAGAACGGTGCGTCGACCGAATACATGTCTGAGAACTGGGTGTCCCAGCGCTCGTCGTCGGCGGTCTCCACGCCGTCCGGGTAGAAGTTGTCGCCCAGGTAGACCACGGCGTCGCAGCCCTCCCGCGCGCACACCGCGTCGACCGCGCCCGCCACCTCGTCCTGCTCGCTCTCCTGCACCACCACGCCGTCGAGCACGACCTGCTGCTCGCCGGCATCCCCCAGGAGCACGAGCCGCAGGCGCGCGGGCTCCGAGGGTCCCGAGTCCGACCCAGGGAGCTCTCCCGAGTCGTCGGTGGGGGGCTCTTCGGCCGAGTCGTGGTCGGGCTTCGGCTGCTGGCGGAGATCGATGGTCGCGCCGTTGCAGGCGAGGATTAACAGCGTCACCCCGCCAGTCTACTGGTCCACGACCGACAGGAACATGTCGGTGATCACGTCGTGCCCGATGTCGTTGGGGTGGATGCAGGTGAGGTCGAACCACAGCTCCGCGTCGGCCCCCCGGTAGCAGCGGCCGTTTTCGTCGTCGTGGTTGTAGCCGTGACCGCAGAAGGTCTCGAGCAGGAAGAGCATGTCGCTCTGGGTGTCCACCGCGATGGACATGTACTCCTCCATCGCCCAGAGCACCATCTCCTCGAGCGCCGGGTCGGTGATCGCGTCGCCGAAGCCCGCGAGGTTGGCCGCCGGGCAGCTGCCCATGTCGCCGGTGGCGTCGGTGTACTCGTAGAGGTTCGCGAAGACCACGTACACCCCGTTCTCGAAGCGGCCCTCCTCCTTGATCCAGGCCACCGACTCCCGGAGCAGATCCATGTACTCGTAGGTCTCGGCCCAGAGCTCGTCGTGGCTCTTGCCCTCGTTGAAGCCCTCGGTGAGGCTCATCAGGTCGTTGGAGCCGATGGTCATCACCACGAGCGTGGTCTTGTCGCGCTGGTCCTCGGGCAGGCAGCTCTCGACCTGGCTGTTGTCGCGCATCAGGTCGTCGGTGCGCGCCCCCCACTTCGCGCAGGTGGAGAAGTCGCCGGAGTCCTGCACGTAGCTCTCGCCGTCGAGCAGGTTCACGTTCTCCCAGAACCAGTTCGGCTCGTCGAGGCCGAAGCGGGCCGAGAGCTCGGAGGCCAGCTGGTTGCGGTACCAGTCCACGTCCATCGCCGGCGGCGTGCCGACCGTGACCGAGTCGCCGAGGAAGACCACGCGCTCGATGCCCTGGATGTCCTGGTGGTCGGTGCCGTAGCAGTGGTCGCCCATGGTGTAGTCGAACTGCTCGTAGTCGGGCCCCTCCCCTCCTCCGGCGCCGATCTCGGCGAAGCAGGTCTCGAAGGTGGGCCCCTGGTCGGTCTGCTCGCCGGTGTCCTCCCCCTGGGGATCGCCCCCCTCGCCGCCGCCGTCGTCCGAGCCGCCCGACCCCTCGTCGGCCCAGTCGCCCTCCTCGACCGGATCGCCCGACGGCGACTCGACGGCCCCGTCGGTGCTGGCGAGGGTGGTGTCGGTGGGGGTGGTGCAGGAGAGCGCGATGAGGAGGGTCATGGCGTGGCCGCGGGCATGAGGAGCGGTGGAAACATTATGTTTACCCCGAGAGGGACGGTATCAGGCGTCGTCACCGGGCGCAATGCCGCTTAGAGGTCCTGCTGGAGGTTCCCTCTTGCACGTGGACCAGCTCCTGGACGCCGGTGGTCAGCTCGACCGCTCGTCGCTCTACTTCGAACGCTTCGGCGTCACCGACGAAGCCCTGCGCGCCGTCCTCGCCGCGGCCCTGTCCCGCGGCGCCGACGACTGCGACCTGTACTTCGAGCACAGCCGCCTAACCAGCCTGCAGCTGCGCGATCGCAAGGTCAACGCCGCCGGCACCAGCGTGGACCTCGGCCTGGGCGTGCGCGCCCGCGTCGGAGACCAGGTCGGCTACGCCTACACCGAGGACCTGTCGCTCCGGGCGATGGTGGGCGCCGCGAAGACCGCCGCGGAGATCGCGCGCAGCAAGCCCGGCCATGCCCCGGTGGACCTGAGGCAGGTCGGCCTGCCCGGGTACTACCCGGTGAAGCGGCGCTGGGCGGAGGCTGGGTTGGACGCTCGGGTGCCGCTGGTGCGCGCCTGGGAAGAGCGTGCCTTCGCCCGCGACCCGCGGGTGCACAACGTGCAGGCCTACCTGGTCGACTCCGAGAAGGTGGTGATGGTGGTGCGCGCCGACGGCCGCATCGCGCAGGACTTCCAGCCGATGTGCCGCGGCTTCGTGATGGTCACGGTCGAGCAGGACGGCGTGCGGGAGGCCAACTCCGCCAACCTCGCAGGCCGCGCCGGGCTGGAGTACTTCGACGACACCGCGCGGAACGAGCGCATGGTCGATCGGGCGGTGGACGACTCCCTGTTCCTGCTCGACGCCGGCAAGCCCCCCGCGGGCGAGATGCCGGTGGTGCTCGCCGCCGGAGCCAGCGGCATCTTGCTGCACGAGGCCATCGGCCACGGCATGGAGGCGGACTTCAACCGCAAGGGTGTGTCGATCTACGCCGACAAGATGGGCAAGCAGATCGCACCCGACTTCGTCACCGTGGTCGACGACGGCACGGTCGAGGGCGCCCGCGGCGCCATCAACGTCGACGACGAAGCCAACCCCACCGAGAAGACCGCGCTGGTGCGGAACGGCGTGCTCGAGAGCTACCTGCACGACGAGATCAGCGCGAGGCACTACGGCGTGGCCCCCACCGGCTCCGGACGGCGGGAGAGCTTCCGCTGCGCGCCGATGCCGCGCATGCGAGCCACCTACATGGAGCCCGGCCACCACGACCCCGCCGCCATCATCGCGAGCGTGGACAAGGGCATCTACTGCGCGAGCTTCTCGAACGGTCAGGTGCAGATCGGAGCGGGCGACTTCGCCTTCTACATGAAGCACGGCTACCTGATCGAAGGGGGCAAGCTCACCCGGCCGATCAAGGACGTGAACCTGATCGGCAACGGGCCCGAGGCGCTGGAGCGGGTGGAGATGGTCGGCCACGACCTCGTGCTCGACGAGGGCGGCTGGACCTGCGGCAAGGAAGGACAGGGGGTGCCGGTCAGCCAGGGGCAGCCCACGGTGAAGGTCGGCAAGCTCGTGGTCGGGGGTGTGGGATGAGCGGCATGCAAGGCGCCGCCGAGCGCGCCGTCGAGGTCGCGAAGCGCCTCGGCGCGAGCGAGGTGAAGGCCTGGGGAAGCCGGGCCACCGAGATCGGCCTGAAGCAACGTGGTGGCCGCATCGAGGAGACCTCGGAGGCCAGCACCCAGGGGCTGAGCGTGTCGTTGCTGGTGGACGACCGGTTCTCGACCCACAGCACGAGCGATCTGCGCCCGGCGGCCCTCGACGACTTCCTGCACACCGCCGTGTCGGCCACCCGCTACCTCGAGGAGGATCCCGACCGCCGCATGGCGGACCGGGCCGACATGGGCAGCGCCGACGAAGCGGCCCTCGACCTCTGCGACGAAGGCTTCGGCGCCCGCGGTCCCGACGGACGGCGTGCCGCGGTGGCGGCGCTGGAGACCGCGGTGCTCGCCGGCGACCCCGGCGATCTCGTGTCGGCCACGGCCCACCTCTGGGAGGTTCGATCCGAGGCCTGGGCGGTGTTCTCGAACGGCTTCTCGGCGCACAAGGCCTCCACGAGCTTCGGCTGGGGCAGCGAGGCCACGATCTCGGAGCCGGGCGGCAAGCTGCCCGAGGCCTACAGCTTCTGGTCCGCGCGTCACCTGAGCGACGTGCCCGATGCACAGGCCGTGGCCAGCGACCTCTGGGCGCGCATGGACGAGACCCGCACCTGCGCTCCGGTCGACTCGCTCGTCTGTCCGATGGTGCTCGACCGGCGCGCCGTCGGCCGCTTGCTGGGACCGGTGCTCGGCGCCCTCGGCGGCCCCGCCCTCTGGGAGGGACGCAGCTTCCTGCGCGACAGGATCGGCGAGAAGCTCACCCCGGAAGGGCTGGAGATCTGGGACGACCCGACCATCGCGCGCGGCCTCGGCAGCCGCACCTTCGACGGCGACGGCCTGCTCGCACGGAGGCGCCCGGTGCTGGTGGACGGCGCCTTCGCAGCGCCCTTCCTGAACGTGTACTACGCGCGAAAGCTGGGCCAGAGCCCCACCTCGGGCGGCGCGTCGAACCTGGTGGTGTCCCCCGGAGACCGGAGCTGGCAGGACCTGGTCGGCACGGCGTCGCGGGCGATGCGCGTCACGTCCTTCCTGGGCGGCAACGCGAACGGCACCTCGGGGGACTTCAGCTTCGGCATCCGGGGACAGCTGCTGGAACACGGCCGACCCATCGCCAACGTGGCGGAGATGAACGTGGCCGGCAATCTGCTCGACCTGCTCTCGCGCTTCGTGGCGCCCGCCGACGACACCTGGACGTGGTCGTCGTGGCGCGCCCCCTCGCTCGTCTTCGCCGACGTGCAGTTCTCCGGCACGAGCTAGCCCATGCTCTGGTGGCTCGCCGTGGCGCTGGCCCAGGACACGGGGTTGTTGGATCCCGAAGAGACCGCCCGCCACGACGACGCCCCCGAGCTCTCCGACGACGACGTGCTCATCGGCGACGAGATCCTGGTGGTCGACGACCTCGAGGTGAAGCGTCGCCGACAGGCCGTGTTGAACCAGCTCGGCGACCTGGGCTACGAGCAGAAGCGACGCCGCGACGGGCGCACGGTGCTGGTGGACCCGGTGCCGTACCACCCCAAGGTGGTCGTGCACGACGACGGGTGGATGTACACGCGACGTCGACCCGTGGTGCTCACCCGACCCGACCTGCCCTACGCCTGGTTCGGTGACACACCCTTGTAGCTGTTGAGCTGTGTGGTGGCCCCGTACCTGTGCGTGCGCATCGGCGGCGCGGTCATCTCGCGGCGCAAGTACGCCCACCACAAGGAGGTGGTGATCGCGGCGACCCAGGACGAGCTGGCCAGCTTCGGCGACGCGATCGCCGCGAAGGCCGTGCAGGAGCGCATGTACGAGGACCTGCCGGTCCAGCTCGACCGGATCTGGCTGGAGGGGCTGGGCGAGGACGGCGAGCGGTTCCACACCCCCGCCGAGCGCAGGGCCGCCATCCTCGGGATCTGGGCGGACCGGACCTGCACGGAGTACGGCGCCGCGGTGCGGCAGCAGATCGAGGCGTACCTGATCTACGTGATCCAGATGAGCGCCTGGCCGCTGACCGACGCGGAGGTCGCGGGGGCGAACGAGGGCTGCAGGTGCGAGGGGGTGGGGCTGGATCCGAGCAGCTGGTAGAGCTACTCGGGCAGCGGCTGCGCGGTGGGCACATCGTCGGAGAGCTGGAAGAGGTCGCCGGCGAGCGACTGCCCACCGTCGGCGTACCAGGTCTGCCCGGTGACGAAGCTCGCGGACTCCGAGAGCAGGAACACGAGGATCTCCGCGATCTCCTGCTCGGTGCCGAGGCGCTTCATGGGCGTGGCCTTGCGGCCGGCCTCCAGGAGCATCGTGCCGTACTGCTTCGTGCCCGAGGTGAAGATGACGCCCGGCGCGATGGCGTTCACCCGCACGCCGTACTTGGCCCACTCGACCGAGAGGGTCTTGGTCATGTTGTCGACCCCGGCGCGGGCCGCGCCGGTGTGCACCATGCCGGGGAAGCCGCGCAGCACCTGGGCGATGACGTTCACGATCGCGCCACCCCTCTGCGGGATGAAGGCCGCGTTCGCGACGGCATGGGTGACGTTCCACGTGCCCAGGAGGTTGTTGCGTACGACCGCCTCGAAGCCGCGCGGAGAGCACTTCTCGGCCGGCGTGGGGAACTGGCCGCCGGCGTTGTTGACCAGCAGATCGAGGCCGCCCCAGGCGCCGACGACGCGGTCGACGAAGTCGCTCACGCTCTGGGCCTGGCGGATGTCGACCGGCTCGTAGCGGCAGGTGACCCCCTCGGAGCGCAGGAGCTCTGCGGCCTTCTCCAGCTTCTCGGGCGTGCGGCCACAGATGGCCACCTGGGCGCCGAGGCCGCCGAGCAGGCGCGCGGTGGCCAGACCGATGCCCGAGCCGCCGCCGGTGATGAGCGCCCGCTGGCCCTCGAAGAGCCCGGCGCGGAAGGGGCCGGTCATCCGGTCACCACCGGGTAGCCGACCTGGTTCCAGCCCATCATGCCGCCACGCATCGAGGCGACCCGCTCGAAGCCGAGCCCTTCGAGCTTCCGCGCGGCGCGGGCGGAGCGCACGCCGCTGCGGCAGATGAACACCAGGCGTTCGTCGCGGGCCCAGGGGCCGCAGGCGGTGTCCAGCGTGCCGAGCGGAACCAGCTCCGCGCCGTCCACGTGGCCCAGCTCGCCGGTCCACTCGTGAGGCTCCCGCACATCGATCAGCCGCACGTCGGTGCGGTTCGGGCCGACCCAGCTCACCCGAACCTCCGGGGCGCCGCCCTCGCCGGTGCGCGTGATCGGCGCCCAGCCGCCCTCGGGCACCTGGATGACGGGCTCCTCGTCGACGACCAGGCCACACGCCATGTTCGCGGGCACGGCCAGGTGCATCTTCTTGGGGTAGCCGAGCTTCAGCTCGGCCATGATGGCGACGAAGTCGTCTTCGCTCTTCCCACCGCCGAGCCGCGGGTTGAACGCCCGCTCCTCGCCGACCGTGGTCACGGTCCGGCCCTTGTAGTCGTGGCCCGGGTAGAGCAACGTGTCGTCGGGCAGGCTGAAGATCTGGTGGTGGACGGAGCGGTAGAGGGCTCGCGCGTCGCCCGCCTGGAAGTCCGTTCGGCCGCATCCACGCACCATCAAGGTGTCGCCGGTGAAGGCCATGCCCTGATCCGCCATCACGTAGGTGACACATGTATTGGTGTGTCCGGGCGTGCGACGAGCGGTCAGCCGGTAGCGCCCGAAGACGATGGCGTCGTTCGTGTGCACGGGGACGTCGCCGCAGGGGGGACCGGTGTCGGCCGCCACCACGGTCTGGCAGCCTGTCTCCGCGCGGAGCTGCCCCGAGGCGGTGACGTGATCGGCGTGCACGTGGGTCTCGAGGCTGAAGCGCAGCCCGAGCCCCATCTCGCCGAGCAGGGAGAGGTAGAGCTCGAGGTGCTCCAGGACGGGATCGATGAGCACGGCGTCGCCGCTCTCCTCGTCGCCCAGGAGGTAGGTGTAGGTGCAGGACTCGCGGTCGAACAGCTGGCGGAAGATCATGCCCCTGGCCTAACCGAGCGCCCCGGGTCAGGGGCAGGCGCCCACGCCCTCGGTGAGCTGGCGGCCGACCTCGTCCCAGCTCATCAGGTCGGCTTCGTAGGGGTAGTCCAGCGAGCGGAAGAGGTAGGTGCCGAGCACCTCGCCGTGCACGATCTCCTGCTGATCGTGGTCGGGCGAGAAGGCGCCCGTGAGGCCGGTGGGCTCCAGCTCCGGCAGGGCCATCTCGACGATTCCCCCGCCGCTGATGCCACAGACCACGTCGGGGTTCTCGCAACCCGAATCGGTGACGAGCAACACACCCTCGCCCACCAGCTCCGCCTCCCGCACGAAGCCGAAGGCGGGGCGACCGACGGGCATGATCAGGTCGGCCAGGTACGTGGGCGGGTCGGTGCCGTTCCACGTGGCCACCCCCACGGTGCCGTTGTCGCCTTCCTCGAAGGCGTGGCTCGCGCCCAGGCTGTGGCTGTAGATCAGCAGGTCGCCGTAGCGCTCTGCATGGTGCACGGCCGCCAGGTAGCCCTCCTCGGGAAAGCTCCAGAGGTGTTCGATGGCGGTGGGGTCGGTGGCGTCCCACAGCGCGATGCGCCCGGTGTTGCGGGGGGCGACCTCCGGGAAGTCACCGCCCTTCCAGGTGGTGAGCACGTAGCGGCGGTCGCCTTCCTCGAGCACCTGCACGTGGTTCGACCACAAGAAGCCGTCCCAGCCCTCCACGGCGTCGTCGAGCCGGGCGGTGACCACCATCGGCTCGTCGGGCCCCGCCGGAGTCTCGACCCAGAGGAGCCGGCTGTTCTGCGTGTCGGCCACCACCCACTGATCGTCCCAGGGCTTCAGCGCGTGCACCATGTTCAGGCGGCAGAGCGGCTCCTGGGGGTTCGGGCAGCGCTCCGCCAGCTCCGGGTCGGCGACCGAGAAGTCCAGCTCGGTGCTGGACCACGTCACGTTCGGCGGATGGCCCGGCACCACCTGGGCGAGGGCGCCCGGGTTGCCGCGCTGGTCGTCGTCGGCCCACGTGAAGGCGAAGGTGAGCGCGTCGTCGCCGTCGACGAGCGCGTGCTCCACCCCGAAGAAGAGGCACCCCTCGCTCCCGCACCCCTGGACCTCCAGCTCGGACACGCACTGCTGGCCGAGCACGCTCCCGTCGGCGTGGTCGACGAACAGCGTGCGGCCCTTGCCGGTCTCGACGATCAGCAACAGCCCGGGATCTGCGTCGAGCGGCGCGATCGTGCCGGGACAGGCCAGGAAGAGCAGGATCACGGGCGCGGCAGCTCCGAAGGCAGCGCCCAGCGCGCGAGCCCGTTCTGGACGTAGCGCTGGTGCACGTCCGTCAGCCAGTCCTGCAGCAGGGTCACCTGGCAAGCTTCGCCGCTCCAGACGCCGTCGGCCACCGTGCAGTCGGTGGTGTAGTCGTAGGCGCCCAGATCCGGGAGGTGGAAGCTCCAGGTGGCCGGCCCGTCGCCGCGGACCGCGAGCGAGCGCACGAGGAGCAGGTCGAGCACCGCCACGTCCTCCGCCGAGAGGCTGTGGCCGAAGCCCTGGCCGGTCTGGTGGCACTCGAGGAGCAGCTGGTTCGCACAGCCCCCGAGGTTGAACGCTGGCAGGTTGTTCATGGGGTAGAAGCTGACGCCCCCCTCGCTCCACGCCGCCGCGAGCTCCGAGGTGTCCAGCGGGTAGGCATCCTTGGCCCGCGGGTCGTCGTGGTGGGGCACCTCGTCGAGGATCGACAGACCGAAGAAGAGGTAGCGAAGGGGCGCTCCGGACTCCACGATGGCCGCCCGCCAGTCGAGCCCGAGGTCCGAGAGCGGCGCCAGGGCGCTGGTCCAGGTGGGCACGCTGCCGTACCAGGCCAGCTCGGCGCCCATCTCGGCGAGGAAGTCGACGGTGCAGGCCACGTCGTCGCAGCCCTCGGGCTCTTCGTGGATGAGCGCGCCGACCTCCCGACGCGGGTGGTTCAGGATCGGCTCGAGCTCGTCGACCAGGCCGCAGGCCCGCGCCGTGCGCAGGTGGTTCGGCGTGACGCCGAGCGCCCACGTGGCCGGGGTGTCGTCGAGCCATGCGCTGTTCTCGTTGGCGAGGGCGACGCGCGCCTGCAGGCCCTCGTCGCCCAGGCACTCCCCAGGCTGGTCCGGGGTCTGGGGCTTCTCGACGAAGGTCGTGGCCCAGATCTCCAGGGGCTCCCCAGCGGCCAGCAGGGCTTCTTCGTCGACCAGCACCCGCACCTCGTCCCCGGTCCAGACCACGAGCTCGTGGCCGGGCCCGCCGGCCAGCCCGGCGACCGGGTGATCGAGGGGGACCGCGGTCTGCTCGCCGTCGAGCAGGCGCACCAGGCCGCCCTCGGTGGCCACCCAGACCGCGCCGGAGCGCTCGTCGTGCGCGAGCCACCCGAGGCTCCCGTCGACGCCGATGCTGGTGCCGTCGGGAGAGACCACACCTTCGAGGGTCCCGATCCACGCGCCTTGTTCGGTGCCCACGAGGTCGACCGCGTCGACCCCCTCGAGCGCGCCGCCATGCTCCACCCCCGCCGAGGTCACCCACCACGGCTCGCCGGCGGCCAGCACGCCGGACACGACCGTGCCCTGCAGGTTCGAGGTGGTGACGGCGTCGCCCTCGAGCCGCGTGACGCGCTCCCCGGTGGCGACGTGCAGGGCCTGCCCATCCCACACCATGGCCGCTTCGGTGATGCCATCGACCCCCAGGGCGGCGTAGGGCTCCAGGCGCAGCCACGCGAAGGGGTCCCCCGCGAGCACGTCGGCGCTGGCGACCGAGAGGCCGCCCTCGGCATCGAGCACGAAGACGCGCAGGCCCGCTTCGTCGACGCTGACGGCGCGCACCGGAGGCCCCGGATCGAGCCGGCCCCGGCGCACCTCGACCTCCCCGTCGGCGCAGGAGCCCTGCCACGCAGCGTCGCCCGTGCCCGCCCAGCTCGACGGGTCGATGCACCAGCGATCCGGGCTGTGGTCGTAGTGGGCGTCGAGCACCGACAGCGTGCCGTCGCGGTCGAGGGCGAAGGTGGTGGCGCGCTCTCGCAGCACGTGCAGGCTGCGCAGGGTGGCCAGCCCCTCGACGCTCCGCACCGCCACCTCGCGACCCGGCGACAGGTCCAGCGCCGGCAGATCCCAGCGCGCGGGATCCGCAGCCGTGTCGGGGGTGCCGCCGTCGCGACAGGCCAGCAGGAGGAACAACAAGCAGCACACCTTAGCCGGGGCCTCTACTACGATGCCGCTCATGGCAGAGGTCACCGTCGGTCAGGTCCTGGGCGGACGTTTCGCGATCCAGGGCGTGCTCGGCCGCGGAGGCACAGCGACCGTCTACCTGGCCGAGGATCGGCTCCGTGGCGAGCGCATCGCCCTGAAGGCGCTGCACCCCCACCTCGCCCAGAGCCCCAGCATGCGCCAACGCCTGCAGCGCGAGGTGCAGACCGCCAGCAGGCTGCGCCACCCGGCCGCCCTGGTGGCGCACGAGGTGCACGCGCTCGACGGTGTGCACGCCCTCGCGCTTCCCTACCATCCCGGACGCACCCTGGCCGAGGCGGTGGCGAGCGCCGGTGGGCTCTCGGAGCCCGACCTGGTGATCCTCGGACGGCGGCTGGCCGAGGCGCTCGCGGAAGCGCACACCGTGGGCGTGCTGCACCGTGACGTGAGCCCGGGGAACGTGCTGCTGCTCTTCGCCGAAGACGCCGTGCTGACCGACTTCGGCACCGCACGGGTCTCCGACCTGCAGGCGCGCAGCACCCAGGCCCTCATGGGCACCGCCGGCTACGCCGCCCCCGAGGTCTACGAGGGCGCTCGCGGCGATCCTCGCAGCGACCTGTACGGCCTCGGTGCCGTGCTCTACCTGGCCGCGGGCGGCACCCCGCCCTTCGCCGCCTCCACCCCCCTCGCCACCCTGCGCAGGCAGCTGGAGGCCGACCAGGCGCCCCTCCGACGCCTGCGCCCGGATCTGGGGGAGGCCACCGTGGCCGTGATCGAGGCGCTCCTGGCACCGGACCCAGCCGACCGTCCCCAGACCGCCGGCGAGGTGGCCGACGCCCTCCGCGAGGGGCGCCCCCCGCAGCTTCTGGGCCCCCGACACGAGGCGTGTCGGGACCATCTCCCGCGTGGCACCTTCGCGGTCGAGGTCCGCCCCGACGGCGACACGCGGCCCCTGGAGCTCGCGGACGCCGTCGGGCGCGAAGCCGGGCTGCCCAAGCGCAGCCTGAGCGCACAGAGCCCGGACGTGGCGCGGTGCCTGCTCGTGCGCGGCGTGGACGAGGCCGTGGCCGAGCGGCTCGTGAGGGCCAGCGCGCGTGCCGGCTACGCCGCGCGCACGATCGACCTCGAGCACGCGCCGGAGCCGCTGGCGCTCGTCGTGCTCGCGGGGCTCGCGATGCCCGCCTGGCTGCTCGGGCTGGCCTGGTGGAGCGGCTTCGCCGACCTCGACCGGCTGGCCGCGCTGCTCGCGTTCTCGGGCCTCTTCTGCGGGGCGGGGGCGTGGGTGTGGGCCCACAGTACCGCGACGACGCGTCGGCCACGGCGACTGGGGGCCTACGGGGTCCTCTACGGCGAGGACCTGCGCCCGTGCCTCACACCGAAGGCCGTGGGGCTGCTCCCCCCGCCGACCGGAGGCGAGGAGGTCGAGGACGTGGTCGACCGATCCCGGGGCGAGCGGCTCCGCGCCAGGGTGCAGGCCCAACTCCGCGCGCTCGAGGAGGCGCTGGAGCAGCCCGAGGTGCCCGAGGTGGTGCGCGTCGACCTGCGCGGCGTCGTCGCACGGCTAAGCGACCAGGCCTCGGCCTTGGGTCGACGGGTGGACGCGCTCGAGCTCGAGCTCGAGCAGTGCCGAGACGCCGAGTCGCTGGCCGAGCTCGCGTGGGTCGAGCAGAGGCTCGGGCGGCTCGACGCCCTGCAGCGCGCCGGAGAGACCGTGGACGTGGGAGAGCACGCCCGGCTGATGGCTGCGCGCGACGCCCACGAAGCGAACGAAGCCGGGGCCGCCCGCCTGGAGGAGGAGCTCACGCTGAGCCTGGCGCGGCTGCTCGAGATCGCGAACGGAGCGACCTCGGCCAGGCGCAGCCTGCTCGACGCCAACGACGCGCCGACGACCGCCGAGCTGGTCGTGGAGCACCTCGCGCGAAGGGCGGAGCTGGCAGGCGCGCTGTCCAGCGATGGGGCCTGATCGGAGCGACACATCGGCGTGCGCGCCGCGCGCGCCCCGTCGCGCGCCGATCGCACAGCAAGGATCGCGCGACGTCTCCCCAGTTGCTCTGCTTCGCCCCGCCATATGGGCAGATCGGCCCATGACACACCTCGTCGATCCGCTCTACAAGCAGATCCACGACCAATCCAGGCCAGGGCTACGGGGTGTCGATGTGACACCCACGCCCTCCCTGTTCGCTGGACGTCTCGCTTGATCCGCGGCCTCGAGGCCTTCACCTTGACGCGTCAATGTGACTATGATCTCGACAGGCCAGAACGGCCTTCCACCCACCACATGCAGGGGATTCCCACATGGCCGAGAAGAAGTACTTCGTCCTCCAGAACAATGGTGAGGACAGCGCGACGGTGTTCTGTAGCCGTCAGGCTCGCGGCGCAGCCCTCAAGGCCGCAAGCCGTGGTCACACCGACATCCGCATCCGCGAGCGCGGCACCAACCGGGTGCACGTGTTCAAGGGCTGGCGGGAGCAGGTCGCGGCGCCGAAGAACGGCCCCGGCTGGCTCGGCGACAAGGTGTGGCGCGCCAACGTGAAGAAGCAGGGCGTCGAGAAGGTCTAGGACGGACCCCGGAGCGCGAGCTCCATCTCATGTCGGCTGGCCCTGGCGCTCTGCGCCAGGGCCAGCTGTCCTCTGGCCCGGAGCAGGTTGTGGTCCCCACGGGTGGGGGCAGCCTGCACGGACCAGCCGAAGTAGCGCTCCTCGAGCGCGTCGGCGCAGAAGCGACTCGCCAGCTCGAGGCCGATGCGCTCCACGCCGCCCGGCAGGGCCTCGCGCGTCTCGGCCTCGAGCGGCTGTTCCGCGAGGTAGGCGCCCGCCGACGCAGCGAACAGCTCGACGTCGAAGCGCACGTCGCTCGCGTCCTCGTTCTTGCGGTTGCACCAGCTGCGCCAGGCATCGCCGAGCTCGACGTCGATCGGCAGCATGCCCATCGTGTCGAGGTCGAGCAGGCAGATCCCGCGTCCGTCCGCGCCGAAGCGCAGGTTCGAGATCTTCAGGTCGCCGTGAGCGATGCGCGGCGGGAGATCCAGCCGCCCGTCCCAGCGGTCCCAGGACGCGAGGATGGTGTGGGCGACCGGCGCGACCTGCTCGTAGAGGCGGTGGCTTCGGTGCTGGTCCAGCACGCCGCGCAGCTTGGCCATGTGCGCCACGGTGTCGTGGGCCCCGGGACGTGAGAACGCGAAGTCGTGCTCCAGGTCGCTGGTCGCGGCGTGCCAGCGGGCGACCAGAGCACCCGCTTCGGCCGCGCGCGCAGGGCTGTCGACGGCGTGCACGGTGACGCCCGGCACCCACGTGAGCGCCCGCCAGCACCCGCCCTCAGCATCCACCGTCCACCAGCCGTGCTCGGTGGGCAGCACCTTCGGGGTGACCAGGCCCCTCGCGTCCAGGTGGGCGGTGACCGCGACGATGTCGAGGTTGACCTCGGGCGCGAAGATGCGGTGGAGCCGCTGCACCACGGCTCGCGGTGGCCGACCGACCGAGAAGGTGTCGTTGATGAGGCCGCCGGCCAGCGGGCGGGCGGTGAGTCCGGCGAGCGCGGGCCAGGCCGAGAGCGGAGGCGTCACTGGTAGACCTCCTACCGACCCGCCGGCATTGCGGCACGTCGGGTCAGTAGGAGGCCCCCGCTCGAACCGTGCGTGCGGTTTTCCCGCACACGGCTCACCGATGACTTCTCGGGTCGA
>Ga0114933_10001615_pt1 | contig 24838 bp, 18 predicted proteins | sample 4SBtaG_FD_89691 | JGI IMG/M metagenome (GOLD analysis project Ga0114933, IMG submission 89691) | Deep subsurface microbial communities from Kolumbo volcano to uncover new lineages of life (NeLLi) - 4SBTROV12_W25 metaG | ecosystem: Environmental > Aquatic > Marine > Volcanic | place: Kolumbo... | reverse complement strand
GGTTTTAGAAGGAATAGATCCCAACCGGTGTTCAGGGCATTCATTTCAAATTCGTAGTATTCATGGTTGTCACCATCAGGGTCAATGAATACCTCAAAGTCATTATCGTGAAAAATCACACTGTCATGCTCGGTGAGTGTGCCCCAAACATGTGGCTCTTTCATCCAAGCGGCAATATATAAGTACTCATCGTCCCAGAGCATTTTCATCCGGGTTGAGAAACGCGGACGAGGTTTAACATCTCCTTCAATGTCTTCGAATTCAGAGGACCATGCCGCATTCTTCCAGGCCTTATCTGTTATTTTGCCATCGATCACAATCGGTCCTGCGGCATACGAGCAGACGTAGGACTTGGGAGTGATATGCTTCATTTTCTCCCAATCGTCTCGCGAGTCACTGAGCAGTGGGGAATCGAGTAGAACGACTAGGGTAACGGCGACTGCAAGTGCGCCAAGTGGTTTCGGAGTCATCGGATGTTGCTTGCGTAATTAAGTGAGATTGTTACTTGCTCGGTATGGTCACGGTGATTTCTGCGGAGAACACACTTGTATAATCACCACGCTCTAGAATTGTTTGACGAATTAGTTCTGAGCTGCGGGTCACCTTGCCTCTAAATATATTGTCGCCTTGGTATGAAACGGTTATCGGCTTGTTGAGATTGCATAAGTCGTCATTCAGTCGAATGATGATCTCCTGCAAGTCGCATCGCTCAATGTTGAATGTTTGTCCATCTCGCTGGACGATGGTTGTTGTCCGCCCCTGCCGGTTTTCGTTGTTGACGGCCAACCAATAAAAACGATTGTGCGTTACGTCGTCTTGTTTCCAGACAATGCGTTGAGGTAGAGGGTTACGTGTGTGCTTTGCCATCCAGGGTACAGCCACACGATCTTCGCGATCCATCCAATGACCTTTGCCTTCATGAATCTTTACTAGGTGCGTGTAACCTTGAGGATCCTTCTCTTGTAATCCGGCGAGTAGTTTCTCCCACTGCGCGGCTACTTTGTTTCGGTTGTAAGCGCTGTCGTTGGCACCCATGTGCAGTGTAAATGCTGTATTACGCAAACTCTCAGGAGTAGAGTCGTTTGGGTGGCCAGCCATCATCGCCGCACCCGCCCATCGGTCAGCCATGCGTGGTCCGATCTGATAGACGCCATCTCCGCCAGCCGAGTAACCCATCACGTATACACGATTTGGATTGACACTCTCGAACAGGACCATGTTTTCTATCAGGCGTTGAAATAGAGGGTCGATATGACCTTGATGCCATAGATTCCACGTGTTGGTTGGGGCGCGTGGTACGAGATAGACGCCCTCCTTCGGTTCATACAGACGTTTTTGATTTTCCCATTGCTGGTCGTTGACTTGTTTGGGAGTACCTCCTCCGCCGTGAAGTGATATGAACAGGCTGCGACCGCCTTCCGGAGCATCACCGTTGACGCGGTAATAAAATGGCATTTTTAGGTCACCGTGGGATAGCACTCCGGATTTGTGCTCTTTGAGACGGCTGGCTTTTTGCTGAGCGACGTATGCTTTCCAAATTAGCCCTTCAATTTCATCAGACTCACCGGCGGTTAGCGATTTATCTTTCAGCGCTAACGTTGCAAGCGGTGTTTGTGCTGAAACGTCTTTCGATAACTCAGCCTTTAGAAGCCTAGAGTCATGCTGAGCTTGCGTTGACTGTGTGTATCCAAGAATGGCCAGATTAAACACAAAAAGACTGCAAAATAGTTTTCGGGAATTGAAGCGTGCCATCTAAAGGTTCACTCTATTGAGGGTTCGTTTATTCGATCGAAAATCGTCGGATTTGAAGTTGTTTTGTGTAGATTTCTAGTTGTCAAAGCGAACGAGCTGTTCTTCGGCAGCTACGATAAGATTCCGTGTATCATGACCTGAAACCTGGATTGTATAAGTGTCGCCGAGCTTTAGAGGGACGCTGATATGGTCGTTTGCATCAAAGCTCTCGTCATTGGTTAGACCGTTGAATACTTGTTTGCCACTGGAATCGATGATTGAGAGTTTCGACCGAACACGTTGAGGAGAATTGGATTGCGTGCTCCGCTTTGTTGCGACGAACATGACACGTACAAATCCGTCTGGTAATTCCTCTTTAAGTTGCGTGTATCGATCTGTGACGTTGACTGCAAATACGTCTTTGCGATTCGGTGCCCAGACCATGGGGAACGCCGTAGGAGTGTGTTTGTAGCTGACAGCGTAAATCGCATGAATTGGATTGTCGCGTTCGGCTGTGGATGCTCGGCCAACGAACCAGCCCTTGTCGAGTTCATTACCGGTTGGTTCCGCTGCACCGGTAAAATGCCAGCCGTTATCCCAGATTTCGACCCAGCTGTGGTTTCCGCTGCGATTAGACCATAGAGGGGTGCCGACAAATCGAGCAGGGATTCCAACGCTGCGGCAGGCATCTACAAGAAGTACGCTCAGCCCTGTACAGGAAGCTAGTCCTGTCTCGATGGACTCGGATGGACTTTGATCAGCTTTCTTGCGTTGAGTTGAATACTTTACATTCAATAGCTTGAAGATATTCTGATTCAAAAGTGCGGCAGCTTCCGCGGGAGACTTTGCATCCTTTACCAGAGGATAAAAACGTTCTTGGAATTCAGCTCTCCACTCATCGCGTTTCTCGTTAATGCATGCATAGGGTAGCACGTTGTTTAGAAACACGGGTTCAGGAACGTGTTCTTTCCACGGCGATGTTTGCCAAGTCATATAAGCGCGGTCTACATTTTTGAGTAGATAATCAGCCTTTAAGGTTTGCAAATCATAAGTGGGCATGTAGCGCACAAGAAACTGCATTGCTGACTTTTGAGCTTTTGGAGCACGTTTCAGGGCTTGCTCAATTTCTCCTCGATTATCCTGTGCACGTTCAAGTGCGGATTTCAGTTGAGGTTCAACGGCATGTGCACCGGCGGCAATCTGGAATAGCACTAAACATGCTGCGATTCTCATCGTTTTCATTGCACGTCTCCTAAGCGTATGTTGGACTCGTCTAGTTAGAGATTGTAACAGGTTGATTTGTGTTGACGCTCTCCTGTGCATGAAGCATTGTCAGATTAGCCAAGTCAGCACGGAGTTGTCGTAGTTTGAAAGCTGGGCAGATTGGAAGTTCTTGGTATCAATTCAGTAAAGGTGTGTAAGTCTGCGCGTCTTTTGCAGCACTTTCTCCGTTAATCTTATTAGTAATATTTGTGATTTTCGCAATGCTGTGGAAGATCGAAAGTGACAGTGATTAAGCCGGACCTTGGCAGGAGAGGGAAGATGTCAGAAAAAGGATCTGCTAAGAAGATTCATTGAAATGCAAGAGGTATTCTTTAGGTCAGAGTCAGTAGCCTACTTGAAACCGTGCTCAAATGAGATAAAACGCCTTTATAAGGAAGTCTCATAGGATGCTGGAAATATTCACAGGGGAGCTTACGGTGAAAAACTCGATTACGGCCATCACTGCTACTTTGTTATTGCTTGTTAGTGTCAGTGCGATTCAGGCACAGCCAGAAGGATCAAACACCTATTCAGTTGAAAAAGGTGATGTAATCATTGAAGTTAACGGCACTAAGATTGTTAAGGTAAATCAGTACCAGAAGCTCATTCGTCATTCCAATCCTGATATCTACTTCACGGTTAGAAAAACAAATGGCAAAGAAGTTTCCTTGCACGCTGTACTCAAGAATCGCGTTACATGCAACGCACGCTTTGCCATCGACATTGCACACAACCGTGGCGATGGCGTCCGGGTAACCGTAGTTGCACCGCGTTCACCAGCGAGAGTGTGCTCACTTGTGACGTCTCAGGAGTAATCCTACTTGTCAGTAGTCATAACCCAAATTGGGTTGTCGCCAACATCGTACGTATGGAATCTGGTCAGCTCACCAGTTTCCTGATTGATTTTGTATGCCGCAAGGTTTCCTGTAAGTTGGCCGCCCGCATAGATGAAGTTGCCAGTAGTATCGATTGTGAACGTGCGTGGAAAACCTTCAGTCTTGAAGTAGCCCACTAGCGAGACTCTTCCTGTTTCGCCATCAATTCGAAAGCCGGCTAATGTGTCGGCACCTTCTCGCTTTTCGTTGCGTGCGGTTACATCTCGATTTGACACGTAAACGAACTGTCCGTCCGGCGTGATTTTGATATCTGCGGATGCCCATTCTCCTTCGATGCCTGGTGGCAGTGACGAAAGCGTCTGAACAAGTTTCAGCGTGCCGTCCTTATTCACTTCGTAACAAGAGATGCCTCCGCCAAACTCGTTAGATGTGTATGCGATTCGCTTTGACGGGTGAAATGCGATATGGCGAGGGGCATGAAAATTCTTGCCAGTTTCCGGGCCATCGACATACGGAGGATCAAGTGGCGTGAGTTTGCCAGTGCGGCTGTTTAATGCAAACTGATAGACTTTGTTAGGCGCAGTATGTGGTATGTAAGCAAACTTGCCCGACCATTCAATTTCGATACAATGGGCCGTTTTCTCCGTGACTTTGTTGTCCAGATGCTCACTTGTGACAATGCCTTTTTCGATCCGGAAAGTATTTACGTCACCAACGCCGTAGTGTGCAGTGAGCAAAACCGTACCATCTGCATTTGTGCGAATGTACGGTGGGCGTGACGTAATCGTTGCATTACCTGCAATAGTTAGGCTGCCGTCTTTCTTGCGTTTTAGGCTAACCACTGTTGGTTTTTCTGCGTGATTTAAGAAGGCGTAAACCATTTTGTGATTCGGTGAGAAACACATTGCACCTGGGTTTACATCAAGTGCTAGAGAGTGTGCTTTGGTCAATTCTCCAGTTGATGAATCAATGTCATAGACATCGATTCGTTGCTCGCCACCTACCGCGAGATAGAGTTGCTGTTCTGCCATTACTGAAGTTTGTAGAAGGAACAAGAGGATGGAAATAACTGGAATTGTTTTCATTTGATAACTCTCTGAGTAGATGCCTGAGGGTGATTTACTTATGCCAAAAGGTGGAACGGCGCGTTGCTTTGTAGTTTACGTCCAAATGAGGGGTGTTCATTGGTTGCTGGTTATTTGCAAGCGAGGTCATACATGACTGAACCAAACCGCTTGTAAGGAGCGTTCGTTCAATTGGGTACGTAGACTTGCCACTAAGGAACATCTGTTCAGCATTGTCCATTAAGGCAGCAGAATAAACTACGTTTGGGTTGGGTGGTAAATAGAACAGAGTAGAAATGACTTCGCCTGTTCCCTTTAGTTTTGCTGAGAAGTTAAAGTCGCCAACGAGACCGTTCATCAGCATCATGGTGGATTTCGTGCCGTCGCGGTATTGAATACGGTAGGCAATCGGCTCATTTACCATCTCTTTCATTTGAGCGATGGTCGGATAACGGTGACTTAAATTGTTTTGTTGTGCCAGTGTCTGGCTTCTGGACAAACATGCTTCGAATAATTCAGGATCGATGCCACCCTCGTCCCACTTTGGCTTGGCAAGCGCCTGCCACACGGCATCGCCTCGCATACCTTGGACGGATGATACTCCGGTTTCACCACCGGCTCGTCTCTCAATCATGGATTGCATCATCTCAAGGGCATGAAAATCGTAAATATCGATTGGCCCCATGGCCACACCAAGTGCTTCGTCAATCTTGGCTCCATATGGCATTTCTACAGACGGCATCCGCCATGTGACCGGTAGTGATGAACCAGCTTGAAGGGCAAATCCCAGTTCATTGGATTCGTCGACCATCTCTTTGGCATATGCAAAATTCCATGACAAATGCTTATCATTAAATACTGGAGCTGTTTTTCCATCCTTCTTGTACACATCAGTTATTTGTTTGAATAACTCATATCGCGGGTAGAGCTTTTGGCCGATATCGTTTGTTGGATAAACACCGTGTTCACCGATTAGCAATACAGCGTCAACAGCTAACTCATCACTTCCGCATCGCAACGCTTCAGCGACAGTTGGATAAATCGGAAATCCAAATTCCTTTGAATGGCTAACTGACATATCGCCGTCAGGTTGCTGGTCAACATAAGCCGAGACCACTTCGAATCGAGTGTCGTGCCAACTTCCTTCCTTTGGATAGCCCCAAAGAAATCGTGTGGACATGTGCCAGGAGTGCGTGCCACGTGTCCAGAGCGTGGTGACCACTGCCATACGCAGTTTTTTGCGAGGACCAAATGCTTTGGCGTCATTGATAAGAAGTATTGGTGAAGCGACCGCGGCGGCTGTAGCTTGTAAAAACTGTCGTCGAGTATTCACGGTGTTTCTTTCGTGTGGTTTGGGAGGAGCCGAGGCAGCGTTAATTTGCCTAGTTTTCTTCCGGTTTGTCAAAGGTAAGTATGTGTACGGGTGAGTGGCTGCCAATGTATTTGCCATCCTTGAACGGGCGGCCATTTCCATTGCTACCTCCACTGGTCGTCGTTACGGCAAACTCGCGTTTGTTTGGGTGAAGATAGATGTGGGGGCAATTCATTAGCTTTGTATTAGTATAAAACGGTTTTTCGTCGCCAAAGCGGTGTAGCTGAAGCTTTCCAATTCCGGAGTTGCTACTTAATTTGCTGATTCGCAACGACGTTAAACCAACAAGTGGTCAGAAAGCTACGCTCAGATAATGTCGAACTAAGCGAGAATGTCGTGAATCACATTCCCTCTATCTATATCCAATCGCTTCCTACCGGGAATCTCTAGCGTTCGGTTATCTACGCCAAGCAAATGAAGTACGGTTGCATGCAAGTCAGTCACGTAGTGGCCGTCATCTAATGCGTGGTAGCCCAGTTCATCAGTTGCACCGTGGACATAACCCTGTTTTATTCCTGCACCGGCAAACCAGACGCTAAAGCCATTTGGGTGGTGATCACGGCCGGTTGGATTCGCATTTCGTGCTTCTAATCCGGGAGTTCTTCCAAATTCGGTACAAAATACAACAGTAACATCCTCTGTTAGTCCACGACGTTTCAGGTCTTTGAGTAGTCCGGCGATAGGTTTGTCGACAGACAAGCACTGACTGGCATGGGTGGCTTTTAGATTGTTATGTTGATCCCAAGATCCATATGGAGAGGGAAATACCTGCACGAAGCGGACTCCACGTTCCACCATGCGACGAGCTGCAAGGAGTCGTTCACCCGCAACTTTGGTTGAACCGTTATCGATTCCATACAGTGCTAGACACTCTTCCGATTCATCAGACATGTCAACTGCTTCCGGCACAGCAGATTGCATGCGAAATGCTAGTTCATATGATTTGATTCGAGCTTGAAGTTGCTTGTCTTTTGGGTTTTCCTTTGCGGTCAGGCGATTCAGTCCGTCTACCAAGTCGAACTCATCACGTTGTTGCTCAGGTGATTGGCCTTCAAACCGGTTTCCAAAAGGAAGAGGGTTCATAGGGTCAAGAGCCAGTGGCACACCCGTGTGTTGTGGACCGAGGTAATGTGCGCCAATTGACTCTCTCGTGTCAGTTCGTGTAGGACCGCCAAGTACGACAAACCGAGGGAGATTCTCGTTGATGCTACCTAGCCCATAATGCACCCAGGCGCCGACACTTGGTTGCACTTCGTCCAGACGATGACGGCCCGTGTGAATCTGGTTTTCCGCTGCGTGGTCATTGTCGGTTGTCCACATGTTCCGAACAAAGGAGATGTCATCGACACAAGTTGCAAGATGCGGCCACCAGTCGGTGATTTCAATTTTGGATTCGCCATGCGCCTTGTATCCGATTTGCATCGGGAAAATCTTCTTATAGACGTCGCGGATGTTCAGTTCCTCGGCTGGGGCACTTCTGGAACGTTTTTTGTGAAGAGGAGATTGGGTCGGATCTGGAAAGGGAGTTTCTGAGAACGTCTTTCCGGCATACTTGGTCAATGCAGGCTTTGGATCGAAAGTCTCCATGTGGCTATAACCACCGCTGAGGAAAACCCAGATGATTGATTTTGAGCGTGGTGTGAATTGCGGTTTTCCATTTGACTGTGCGGGTTGCTGTCCTTTTAAAACCCCCTCGGACGCCAGCATGCTGCCCATAGCAAGGCCTGTGAACCCCATCCCGTAATCAGCAGAGCGGCTGATAAACTTTCGTCGATTTAGGTGAGATGGCATGGCGTATAATTCTCTTTAACGAATGGAAATGAAATCATTATGGTTGAACAGGGCACGGATCAGACCTTGCCGCCTGTGTTGAGCATCAATTTCTTCAGCACGATGCATTAAGTATTTTTGTGCCAACTGTTGTTCCTGAGCGGTCGGTTGGCGATTCAAGATCAGCAAAAATGCATCTGAGATAAACTGCGGATCATCTGCAGCTGCTAATTCTTTTGCGACCGCTACAGAATTCGAATGAATGATCGTGCTATTACTCATCGCCAGAGCCTGCTGTGGCACGACTGAAACGGAGCGTCGGTAACATTCTGTCGGGTTTGGAGGGTCGAATAACTCCGACATTTTCGAATTGCCACCGGCTTCTGGGTAGACTTCGTAGTAGAGGCTTCGACGTGTTGTTTCATTCATTGTTGTATTTAGAAGAACCTGCCCGCCTACTGTGGTATCAAGCGTCTTCCCAATTGCGAGGATGCTGTCACGTACAACCTCGGTCTCCATGCGACCCTGATTCATTCTCCATAATAAGATGTTGTCTGGATCTATTTGTTCATTTGCTTCCATAGCTGTTTGTGATGATGCCTGTTGGTAGACGTGGCTGTTCACAATTAGCTTGTGGATATGCTTCATGCTCCAGTTGTTTTCGATAAGTTCAACAGCAAGCCAGTCTAAAAGTTGCGGGTGTGAAGGAGGCCTTCCATTTCGACCGAAGTCTGTAACGCTTGAGACAATGGGTTGATGGAAATGACGTCCCCAAATATGGTTTACAGCAACTCGCGGCGTTAGCGGATGCCGTTTGTCTGTAATCCAGATAGCAAGTGCCGCGCGCCTGCCAGTTGAGCTCTTAGAGGTTGACGGGCTGAGTCCTCGATAATAATTGTTGCTGAACTTTGATGGATTCATAGTTCTAGCGGTCTTGAGTTTTGCCTGGGCGGCAGTCACAGCATCGGCTGCTTGTTTAATCGCTGCTTCGCGCCCGTCATCATCTTTGCCCAATTCGCCAGCTTTAAACTGAGCTAACAGGGCTTCCGTAAGTTCCGCTTCAGCAACGGCTATATCAGTCTTGATTCGCATATCGAGAGCTACTTTTGCGAGTTGGCTGAACTCTTCGTCGGTAAGACCGTCGCGAACGGCTGTATCCGCTGCGACTATAGCCTCGATGGTTGCAAGGGTTTCTGTGGCTGCTGCTAAGCGTAATACGGCGGCGCGGTGAGGAAGATCCTGATTCGCAAGTCGTGAACGTACAGTTTGCAATGCTTCGTAAACGGGCTTGGCACTTGTCACTTCGCCAAGACGCGAAACCTTTGCAAACGCCGGGGCGACATTGCCTGTTTTGCTTAAGTACCAGTCTTGAACCCCGACTGGAGTCATGCCATCAGAGAATAATGGAGGTTCAAAATCGCTACTGAAACTGAAGTCAGCCGACTTAAATGTGACGTTGTCTAGAAGTACTTTTGATCCTGTTCGCGTATCGAAGGTGATTGGCTGATTTTTGTGTTTTGCCGAATTCCAGCCGTTTAATGCAATGGGTACATCATTCACGATGATTTTGTCGGTGGAAGTTTCTTTTATGTGTACTTTGGCTGTATCCGACTCTTCATGAATGGTGAGGCGGACTTTGAATCGGCGCTCATTTGTAGAAGCATCATATCGGCCAAGGGTTAGCTCCGTGTGTGTTCCTGGTTGATAGCCACGAATCGCACCTTCAACAAAGCCAAGATACAGTGCTGTACGGTGTGTCTCGGTGTTTTGAGCCAACTGGAAATTGAAGTGTTTGTCTTGAAGGATGGTGAATTCGAAGGTCAATTCAGCGCCTTCAACTAATTCGGTGAACCCTGGAAAGCTATGATGCAAAATAAAGCGGCCTTCGGTGGCATCGAGTAACACTGATTGGTCGCCGTCGATTGGACCGGATTCTCCGTTAGCGATTGCAGACTCTAATGCTGTGTTAAACTCTAATTCTGCAGCCTCTAACTGTCGTTTTAGTTCTGTATTGTCGGAAACGCCGGACTTAGTTTGATCGTGTGCGGTCCTTGCATCTTCTAGCTCTTTCTCAGCCTTTTTTAGATGCTGCTGCTGAATGTGAGGCCGCGAGCCAGGATTCCACGCATAGATTGGGAGTGTGATTGGTGTGATTTCAGGAAATGGCACGTCAATAAATCCTGGTACTCCAGGCGGAATGCTGCCACGGTCTCGAAGTTTATTGCGTTCATCGCCGTCGGTGTAGAACCAAGTTGTCTTCTCTGGTGCTTCATCGAAGATCCGTACCATCCCATCGCGCGTCACCGGGCGTGAGCCCCCATATGTGTATGGTGGAAATTCGCCTGGGTAATCTTGGCCGGTAACCTGATCCTGTCGCACGCCCATCGGCTCAAAGAAAGCTCTTAGGCGGAAGTAATCATCATGTTCAATAGGGTCATATTTGTGGTCATGGCAATGCGCACAATTCACCGTTAATCCCATGAATGCTTTAGCAGTGTATTCAACGTTGTGACGCATCCATTCGTTTAGGTTTAGCGAGTAATAGCTGCGAATAAGGTAACCGGTAGCGGGCCATGTTGAATCGTCATTCGGATGTAGTTCGTCCGCGGCTAGCATTTCGCGGAGCATTTGATCGTAGCCTTTGTCGTTGCGCAAAGACTCAATGATCCAGTCTCGCCATCGCCAGATTTGCGGTGCACTGTTCCGTACATCGTCGAGATTTCTGCGACCGTACCAGTCAGAATAACGCCAGATATCCATCCAGTGTCTACCCCAACGTTCTGCGTACGCATCGGAGTCCAGAAGACGGTTTACCACTTCCTTATAGCGATCCTGCGTAGGATCCGCGGCGAATTCCTTAATCTGTTCAGGTGTGGGTGGTAGTCCAGTTAAGTCGATGTGTAATCTACGAAGCAGGTGTGCAGGTGTCGCATTGCGGGACATGTTGAGACCTGCGTGCTCTGCGCGAGAGAGCACAAAAGCATCGATCGAATTGAAAACCCACTCTTGATTGTTCGTTGCAGGGACGTCTGGACGAATGGGCTTGATGAATGCCCAGTGTTCTCTCGGATCTTCTTCCCGTGATTCGTTTGCTGGCGAGTGTGCTCCAGCCGTGATCCAAGATACGAATAACTGCTGTTCTTCATCTGTTAGTGGGTGACCAATCGGCGGCATCCGAATTGATTCATCATCGGTCGAAATCCGCATTACTAATTCGGAAGCCTTGGGATTCTCTACATCAACAACACTTCCGTTTTCACTGCCCTTGCGAATTAGTTCGCCTGTATCGAGCCTTAAGCCAGCTTCTTGCTTAAGGGCGCCATGGCAGGCAAAACATCGAGCTTTAAGCAGAGGCTTAATATCACGACTGTAATCACCATCGTCGGCGCGCAGCGGAAGCACAGTCGCCGATATAAGCGAAAGTAACAAGCAGGCGCATTTGATAAGAATCGAATTATGCATACTCATAATGATATCACCGACAGTGGTTGGATATCAAAGTGAGTATCTTATAAACGACTGCTATTTGATTTCGAAGATCGCTTCGATTTCAACGGCAGCTCCGGTTGGGAGTGCGGCAAAACCAAGTGCACTTCTTGCATGGAATCCGTCACCCTCTTTTCCATACAATTCATGGAGCAAATCGCTGCAACCGTTGATTACCAGATGCTGGTCTGTGAAGTCGCCATCGGAGTATACGCAACCGAGAACTTTTACGACCTTAAGACCGTCAAGGGTGCCATGCGTATTGTATACAGACCTCAGGATTTTCTGTGCACAGTCCTTTGCCGCTGCATAGCCTTGTTCTACGGACACGTCTTTACCTAAGACACCCTTTTGATCACTTGTGTGTCCAGAGGTGATAAGCTGATTACCACTGCGAATGCAGAGGTTCAGGTAACCTGGTTCGATGGCTTCAAGTGATACGCCAAGTTCTTGTGCTTTTTCTGTGATACTCATGATTTCTTAGTCCTAATCGGTGCAATGACGCCATTTATGCATTTTAACTTGAACGACTTTGTCGTCTTGCATTCGTATATATAGAAGCAGAGGTTGTTTGTTCTTGCTTTGTTAGCCAGCGGGCTAATCACTTTACCGACATTTTAGCGGAGACTGGAGTAATTTGTCAGAGAGTGACAGCCAATTCCTTTAATTCAGTTTCTGCCAGATTGAAATGTGGTATGATTCATGGGTTCTAGCACGCTGTGGCTGAAAACACGGCTAGATTCAGCTATGAAACAATTTGAAGGAATCTTCGGGAGTAACTCGCATGCGTGGGCAAAACAAGATGAAACGACGTGATTTCGTAAAAGCAACAAGCGCTGGTGCATTGCTCAGCGGTGGCGTATGGAGTGAAGTTGCGGCAGCTGAATCAACGGCATCAAGCGGGAAGCTAAATGTGGCGTGCGTAGGCACTGCTAATCGGGCGGCGGCAGATATTAGTGGTGTCCGCCAGGAAAATATTGTAGCACTTGTGGATATCGATAAGAGTTACTTGGATAGAGCGGCGGCAACTCACAAAAACGCTCGGACATATAAAGACTATCGTGAAATGATCGACGCCGAAGGTGATCGCATCGACGCAGTGGTGGTTGGTACGCCTGATCATCATCATGCTCCGGCTTCAATCCGTGCTATTCGAGCAGGTAAGCACGTCTATTGTGAAAAACCACTTGCGCACACCGTCCGTGAAGCACGGATCCTAGCTGAAGAAGCAGCCAAAGCAGGTGTAGCCACACAACTCGGCACACAGATACATGCCGAGAACAACTACCGCCGTGTCGTTGAAGTGATCAATTCCGGAGCCATTGGTGATGTGACCGACGTTCACGTCTGGGTCGGAAAGGGCTGGGGAATGACAAAAGCACAGTTCGACGCATTGCCGACAGAAGGTGCACCACCTGAACGAATTGACTGGGACCTATGGTTAGGTCCCGCAGAAGAACGCCCGTATTTTTATGGTTGGCACCCAGCACAATGGCGTCGTTGGTGGGACTTTGGCCAAGGAACGCTTGGTGATATGGCATGTCACTATATGGACCTGCCATTCTGGGCGTTGGACTTAAGGCACCCAATCAAGTGCGAAGCAGAGGGGCCGGAAGTTCACGATGAAGTTTGTCCGATCGGCTTGACCGTCCGTTACGTATTCCCTGGCAAGAAAGAAGGATCGACAATCAACCTTTCTTGGTATGACGGAAATATGATTCCTCGGAAAATCGAGGGCGAGGCCGTCCCGGGTGCCGGTGTTATGTTTGTCGGTACAGACGGAATGATGTTTGCCGACTATAGTCGCTACCGACTTTATCCGACGAAGAAGTTTGAAAATTTCGCTCCACCGCAAAAGACTATTCCGGATTCAATTGGTCATCACGCCGAGTGGATTAAAGCTTGCAAAGAAGGTACGCCGACATTGTGCAACTTCGATTACTCCGGAGCACTTACAGAATCCGTGCTGTTAGGAAATGTTGCCTATCGCACTGGCAAGTCCTTGGATTGGGATGCTGCTAACTTGCGTGCTACTAATGCTCCGGAAGCAGCTGACTTTGTTACCAAGACCTATCGCAAGGGTTGGGAAGTATAAGTCGGATTTGGTGATGCGCTGCTACTTGGAGCGAACTACTCGTTGCCAAGGTACTTCAGTTGAATCTTGGTGTTCTTAAGGTGTTCTTGCAGTGATGCTGCGCCATCCTCGGTTACGGCTGTTCTTGTCACCATCAATTCTTCCAGTTGAGTAAGCCCTTCTAGATGCTGCAATCCAGTGTCTGAGACGGTGGTCGAACCCAGATGCAAGAAGGTGAGCTTCTGCATGTTTGCAAGTGCCGGTAGACCAGAGTCTGATAACAGTGTGTTGTCTAAATTGAGCCACTCCAGATTAGTAAGCGGAGCTAGATGCTCAACGCCGGGATCGCCAATTTGAACTCGCCATAAATTGAGACGTTTGAGTGAGCTGATTTGACTGAGGTGCTCTAATCCTGCGTCGAATATTTGGCTGTTCTCACTAACATCTAGGTCTTCCAGGTTTTCGAGTTTCGCCAATTCCGCTAAACCAATATCTGATAGTTGTGTTTGAGATAAACGTAGTTTCTTGAGCGTGGGGATTTTAGCCAACACTGGCATTGTCTCATCGCCAACAAGAGTACGAGCTAAATACAATTCAGATAGCTTCGGTAACACTGTAAGTTTTTCGATGCCTTCTACGCCTATGAATAGGCCGTCTAGAAATAACGCACGCAACTCTGTAAATGTTGCTACTGTTTCCATGGCGCCGTCATCAACTGTAGAGTCGCCATCAACTCCGTTCATTCGCAAGGCACGAAGTTTTAGGGGCTTGAGGTTAGCGATGCCATCGTTGCTGACGGGGCACCCTCGTATATCAACATCTGCGATGGTTGTTGCTTTTGCTAAAACCGCCATCGCATCATCTCGTACATTTGTATCGTTAAGTTTGACGGAACGAATGCGTTTGAGATCTGCGAGATGTGCTAACTTGTCGTCATCGAACTCAAGACCGCGAAAATCCGCTTCTATCACGAGGCCATCCGCGTCTTTCTTAAACTTGACGCCGAGTTCATCAAGCGCGTTTAATGCGTTTGCATCGTCTGTTGGCTTCGGCTTTTCTGGCGTTGTTGTCTTAGTCTCGGGTGCGTCGTTTTTCTCGCCGGAGTCGGTACAACCAAGCGAAATGGTGGTAAGTATGATTACGAGGAGGGCAAGAGTGTATTTCACGAGGTTGATTTCTCAGTGGAAGGTGTGTTTTCAAAACGGTGTTACGGTTTAATATAGTGGCGTTATTCAACCTGTGAAAGTTAGTAGTATGCTCCATGTTGTCTCAACGCGATGAATAAACTATGAGGCATGGAAGCAAACTTAAATAAGTTGTTTTTGTTGTCAGGAATCTACGGGATACGACGTGCTCTTTAATCGCAGGAAAATGCTCCAGTTTGGTACGGCATCGATGATGTTGGATGCTGTGGGTTCACGTGCGTTTTGCGTCGACAGCGATGAGAGTCGCAATGTGCCGGGATTTGGAAAGGCGAAGTCGGTTGTAGTAGTTTATGCCAGCGGCGGTCAAAGTCACATTGACATGTGGGATCCGAAACCGATGGCTCCAGATCATATTCGCGGGATTTTCAACCCAATTAGCACGAACGTGCCGGGAATGCAGTTTACCGATCTTCTTCCCGGCATGGCGTCGGTGGCAGACAGGATAAAGCTTGTGAGGTCGATGTCCCATGATGATCTCGATCATGGCTCCGCTACATATCTGTCGTTAACTGGCAGGTATCATCAGCGCATTTCATCAAATCCTCCTCCACATCCGAGTGATATGCCAACGCTTGGTTCAATTCTTACTCGGCTGAACAATGAACCGCGGTTCGTCCATGATGCGATTCATATAAACGGGCCGGCGCTGGTGCCCTTTTATGCGGGACCAGGACAATTCGGTGGGTTGTTAGGTGGTGCACATGACCCGTTTCTCATTGGAGACGTAACTGAGGGGGATACTGCAATCCCAGGTTATGACGATAGTGTTGAGCTTGTTCCGATGAGATTGCAGGAACGGTTGGCTTTGAAGGACATGTTGGATCGGGAGAACAGTGGCTTGTTTGCCAATGAAAAGTCGAAACGAAATGCCAGAAATTACGCGAAGGCGATGGAGTTGTTGGCCTCAAAAAACGTTCGCGAGGCTTTTGACCTGTCAACGGAACAAGAATCCACACGGTTGTCTTATGGCATGAATCGATCTGGACAAGCATGTTTACTCGCTCGTCGCATGGTCGAGGCTGGTGTTCCGTACATAAACGTGATTTTCAATCATTCCAACCGTGGACAGGATCGAGAGCCACAAGATACAGATTGGTATGGGTGGGATACGCACAACGACATTTTCTATGCGTTAAAGGAGCAACTCGTTCCACGTTTTGACAAAGCAGTTCCAGCATTGTTGTTGGACCTGGAGCAACGAGGTTTATTGGATCAAACGCTGGTAGTTTGCATGGGTGAATTCGGACGTGCACCACTTATTGCTGTAGAGGAGAACTTCGAAGGGACTAATCCCGGCCGGAAACACTGGGCGCGTGCCTATTCAGTGTTTTTCGCTGGAGCAGGGGTTAAAGGGGGTGGTGTGGTCGGGAGTACTGACCGAACGGGTGGGGATGTAGTGTCTCAGCGATACGGACCATGGGATATTGCAGCGACGGTATTCAATGCGTTGGGCATCGATCCACACGGTCACTACTTAGACGCACTTGATCGGCCGTTTGAGATATCAGTTGGAAATCCGATTCGAGATTTGTATTCCTAGGTAACTCCCGTCTCGGATGTATAAGCAAATTAACTATAGATATCTAAGTTCGATAAGGTTCTGATAGACTTAGATTGCGGTTGCACGAAAACCTACGGGAGCATGCATTTGCATCGTCGTGAATTCTTACAAGTTGGTACTATGGCATTGGGTGGAATGCAGCTCAATGAACTGCTACATGCGCAGTCCCTTGCAGGTGACCGTCGCAAACAGAATTCCGTCATATTCTTATATCAACACGGTGGCGCATCACACTTCGAGACTTACGACTTAAAGCCTGATGCACCATCAGAGATCAAAAGTCAATTTGCGCCGATTCATACAGTTGTGCCCGGCATGGACATCTGCGAGCACTTTCCTCTACAGGCGAAAATTGCAGATAAGTTCAGCTTGATTCGATCGCTCCACCATGACGTAAATATTCATAGTGACGGTGGAATCATCGCTTTGACCGGTAAACGCCCGGAGGTGTTGGATCCAAGTAGCCAGTCTAAGAGCGAGCATCCGGATTTTGGTTCCATTACAAGTGCGGTATTTGGAATGACCAAGAATTCACTTCCACCCTATATAACAGTTCCGCAAAAACCCTACATGACACGCCCTACGTATCTCGGGGTGCATCATGGTGCATTTGAAGTGAGTGACCCTTCAGCGGACGGTTATAGACCGCCGTTGTTAAGGCTGGCTGCTGGAAATGAAGCGTCGCAATTGGCGAATCGTCGCGTGTTGCTGAAGCAATTAGATAAACTGAAAAAGTCTATTGAAACTGAGGGACAGCTTAGTGGTGTGGATGAGTTTCGAGAGGCGGCATTCCAAATGCTGACCAGCGCCGAAGCAGTCAGGGCATTCGATATCACGGCAGAAGGAGATGACCGTCGCAAAAAGTATGGTCTTGATACTTGGGGGCAGTCCTGCTTGCTTGCGCTTCGTCTAGCAAAAGCCGGTGTGCCTGCGATTAACGTCTATTTCAATACACCCAAAAACGGTCCGGAGTTTACCAACTGGGACGATCATCCTGGTAACGCAATGCGTCCTGGCCACTTTGCAAAATATATGAAAACGCGTTTGCCCTACATGGATCGCTGCTTGACAGCATTAATCGAAGATATCTTCGATGAGGGACTGGATGATCAAGTAATGGTCGTGGTGGTAGGGGAATTCGGCAGGACTCCAAAAATGAGATACGGACCGCCTGACAATTCCTATGGTAGAGATCATTGGCCTCAGGCGTATTCGGCGCTCGTGTCTGGGGGTGGTTTGAAAATGGGGCAGGTGATAGGCGCGACGAATCGCAACGGCGAACATCCAACACAACGTCCGACGACTCCTCAAGATTTACTAGCAACGGTATACCGCCATTTAGGCATCGACTTAGAAACCTCTTTTAAGGATTTCTTTGGTCGACCGATTCCGATTCTTCCGCATGGTGCGCCCATCTCGGAATTGCTGTAAGATGTGTTTAGAGCTCAGTTTAAGTGCTCACGTTTAGCGGGATCCATGATAGGTGAGAAAAATGAAGCGGTTGTTTGTTGTTGTAGCAGTTTTACTTTGTATCCCAATTGTGTCGGTGACCGGAGAGAAACAGAAATGGATATCGTTGTTTAACGGTAAGGACTTAACCGGCTGGACTCCCAAGATTCGTGGATTTGAACTTGGAGTTAACCATGCAAATACATTCCGCGTAAAAGAGGGTGCTTTGCAGGTGGGTTACGAGTCGTATGAGAACTTCGATAATCGCTTTGGTCACATCTTTTATAAGTCTCCGTATTCTCACTATCGATTTCGCATGGAATATCGTTTCATCGGCTCACAGGTGCCTGGTGGTCCTGGTTGGGCGTATCGAAACAGCGGCATCATGCTGCACTGTCAGGATCCGAAATCGATGGGCAAGGATCAGGATTTTCCCGTATCGATAGAAGTTCAGTTGCTTGGTGGCAGAAAAGACGGAGACAGAACCACTGCAAATCTTTGTACGCCTGGAACCAATGTAGTAATGTCAGATGAACTGAAGTTGGCTCATTGTATTAGTTCCAAGTCCAAAACATATCGCGGCGACCAATGGGTCACTGTCGAAGTGGAAGTGCGAGGCGGGGAAGTGATTAAACATATTCTCGATGGAGATGTCGTATTGCAGTACGACAAGCCCCAGTTCGACCCTCGTGATGGCGATGCCAAAAAGTTGATAAAGGGTGACGATTTGAGCTTGAGTAGTGGTTACATTTCGCTTCAATCGGAAAGCCACCCGGTGGAGTTTCGAAAGATTGAGTTGTTGCCGTTAAAGTAAGCAAACTATTTAGTTAGTCTGCGAGGTCCAACCACTGCCAGCAATACCAACTTGCGACGGACGCGAACGGGTGCCAGTTTTTGGCAATTCTATGCATTTGCTCCGGAGTCGGGCGTTGTTTTAGTCCGTAAATTGATTGAATACCGTTTGCGATACCGAGGTCGCCAGTCGGTAGGACGTCTGGACGCCCAAGTGAAAACATTAAGAACATGTGAGCCGTCCATACACCGATACCTTTTTGTTCAGTAAGGGTGTGAATCACATGATCGTCGGAGGCATCCTTTAGTGTCCGAAGCTTGAGTTGTTTGGAAGCGACATTCTTGGCAAGTAATGCTATGTAGCTTGCCTTGGAATCAGATAGTCCAACGCCTCGAAGTTGCTTGTGGTTTAATTTTTGCACTCGGGAGACAGGTACGCGTTTGTCACCAACCAGTTCCTGAAATCTTCCCCAGATGGTAGCTGCTGCTTTAGTGGAGAGTTGTTGACCAACGATAGAACGTGAAAGCATTCGAAAGGCGTTTGAATCAATTCTTAACTTGCACAGGCCAACTGCTGAGATAACCTCACCCATTCGTTCATCATGCTTCCTGAGATGGCGAATTGCGTTGCGGTAGTCGTAAGATTGTGCCATGTTGTGGAGCGAAGAAAAGCAGATGTTGGTGTTTTTGAGTTAGGCCTAGTTTGTAGTGTCCGTGTTTGAGTGTAAAGGGTAAGGGTTGTGAAGTTTGATCGACAAAGCTGCGTAATGCAGGGGCGGACGATAAGCGAGGACGTATTAGGGGATTTACGCGAGCACGATGTATCCCAGTTAAGTGAGTTAGACTTTTCAAGGGAGATGCGAGAGCATGGATACTTGTTCTTGAGAAGTGGCATTTCTGCGAAACAAGTGGAGCAAGCAAGAACTGAGGTTTTTGAGCGTTTACATGAAGTCGGTGAAGTAGAAACGCCGGATGCAACTGGCGTATATACAGGACAAAGTCACCGCCAAGAGACAGTTGAAGATCTTGGAGTGTTCTGGCAATCGGTGAGTGAAGGGAACGCGTTGAGGAATGTGACTCACGGCGAAGAGATTCAAGGTGTTATGGATGCATTCTTTGATGAGCAGGCACAGTCACATGATTACTTGTTTTTACGGCCAGGTGTCCCTGGGCGATCAACTCACCTGCATTATGACAAGCCATTTTTCGCACGCGGAAGTGACCGAATTGTCACGGCTTGGACTGCCCTTGGTGAGATTCCTGTGAAACACGGTCCGTTGGTTGTAGTTGAAGGTTCGCAGCGGTTTGACGATTTGCTTGATGCGGCGTATGCCGTCGACTACGCTTCGAATGACACGCCGTTAGTGCAGGTTATGCAACACCCCGAGGAGTTGGCACGAGAGAGAGGAACGCGGTTATTGACCGCGGATTTTATGCCTGGCGACGTGATCATATTCTCGATGTCTTTGTTACACGGTTCGTTGGACAACATGAGCACGTCATGTAAGATTCGACTTTCTAGTGACGTACGCTGGCAACCAGCATCCGATCCGGTGGATCCTCGTTACCGCGGCCCAAACCCCGTAGGCACAACCGGAGCTGGCTACGCGGAACTAAACGGCGCCAAACCCCTCACCTCTCCCTGGCATACACGCTAATCATGGACAGTCCATAAATATTCTGTAGGTGTCAGGATTCTGACTTTCCTATCCGAGGTTTGTCAGTGGCTTTAAGTACATGATGGGTGCTGAAGAGTCGATGAATCGATAGGCGGCGGCTGATGACAAACGATGGTACGCAGGTACTTCAACTGCACCATCACTAACAGCCTAGTATCGGCGAGAGTGTAAAGTACATTGATAGAGCGACCGCGTGGTTTGCTACTATGTATTTATTCAAATGTTAGACTCTCGGATATTGGTGTTTTCTTGCTATGAAACGTGTTACTACAACAGCGTGCTTACTACTGAGCCTTTTTTCTCCAAAGTTAATTGAAGCGAAGGCGCCAATTCAGGTGTTCGTGCTTGCTGGGCAGTCGAATATGGAGGGTCAGGGTGTTGTAGATCTTGATCATGAGGAATATTACAACGGTGGTAAGGGAACTCTGAATTCCGTAATTGAATCCGACAAGTCAGGTCGATACCGGCATGTGATTGACGGACGGTCGAACTATCTGAAACGTGATGACGTGTTCGTTCGTTTCGAAACTCGCCAGGGATTGAAGACCGGTGGATTGTCAATTGGCTTTACTGGATACCCAGAGAAGCATCATATAGGCCCAGAATTTCAATTTGGGCATGTAATTGGAAATGAAATACGTAAACCGGTGTTGTTGATCAAGACGGCATGGGGTGGAAAAAGCCTCTACAAGGACTTTCGTCCTCCATTAAGCGGCGGTATTACAGGGGAGTATTACAAGCGAATGCTACGTGAGGTGGATGAGGCATTGGCAAATATTCAGAAAGAAAATCTAGAGTTGGCGGGCCGGCGCTACGAAATTAGTGGATTCGTGTGGTTTCAAGGTTGGAATGATATGTACGACGAAGGTGCAAGAAACGAATACGCGATCAATTTAGCAAACCTGATTTTGGGAGTTAGAGAGGCGCTGGACAGGCCCGAACTCCCCATCGTTGTAGGAGAACTTGGTAATGGGGGAAGTGATACGAGTGACAATATGCAATCAATACGAGACGCTCAAAGGACGGCTACACTAGACCCGCGACTCAATGGGAACGTCCGATTCGTACAAACTCATCAATTCGCCCGACCAGCGGACCAGTCTCCGAATGTTGGTCATGCTCATCATTGGTTCGGCAATGCAGAGAGCTATTTCTTAATCGGCGATGCCTTCGGTAAGGCCATGCTCGATTTGCTCAAACGCTAGAGCAAATAGGTAGTCATTTCAGGTGCTTCTTTAGTTTTTTGTTGGCAGAACATAGATTGTCCATGAATTCCGTGCGGGGATTTATTGACTGTCCATGAATTTGTGAAGTTGTTTTGGTAGGATAGCTCGTGAAATCGGGAGTTAAACATAGACTGTCCATGACTTGGAGGTTGAAATGCGCGGGATTGTTGCTGCTGTTGTTGTTTTGGCGTTGAGTGTTAGTGCGAATGCTGAGAACTGGCCTGGGTGGCGGGGGCCGAGAGGTGATGGAACGAGCGTTTCTACAAATGCTCCAATGACCTGGGATGGTGAGACCGGAGAAAATATAAAATGGAAAGTCAAAATACCCGGTACCGGTCACGCTTCACCAATAATCTACGAAGATCGTGTGTTCGTTGCCGGGTGTCTGCCGGATACGCAAGAACGCGTTGTCTATTGCGTCAATCGTGACAATGGCAAAGTACTTTGGCAACGCACCGTTGTTAAGTCTCGACTAGAGAAGAAGCATTCACTAAATAGCTTCGCCTCGGGAACACCTGCTACAGATGGTGAAACCGTTGTCGTGTCTTTCCTGAAAGTTAGCGATAAAGAAATTACCGCGCCAAATGTCGGTAGTAACCGATTGATTTACCCCGGCAAGATTATCGTTGCAGCCTTTGACTTTGACGGAAATGAAAAATGGAAAATCGATGCCGGTGAGTTCATTAGCGCCCATGGCTATAGCTCATGCCCGGTCTTCTATAAGGATCTGGTAATCCTCAACGGTGATCATGACGGTAAGTCATACATACTTGCTCTAAATAAGCACACCGGAAAAGTCGTTTGGAATGTACCCCGACGATACGGTATTCGAAGCTACGTCACCCCGATCATACGTGACATCGACGGACGTACTCAAATGGTGTTCTCCGGTAGTAAGCACATTATTAGCCTCGATCCGGAAACGGGTGAAGAACACTGGGTCATCGAAGGGCCGACTGAGCAATTTGTTGCTTCCATGGTATATGACGGCAGTAAATTTTACATGTGCGCCGGCTTCCCCACATATCATGTCATGGCAATTGATGGCACTGGTAACGGCGACGTCACAGAATCCGCAATCAAGTGGCATGTAAATAATGTGCGCTGTTATGTTCCGTCCCCCGTCGTCATCGGTGATTATTTAATCGTGGCAGATGATCGAGGCACTGCAAATTGCTTTGACACCAAAACAGGCGAACGACACTGGCAGGATCGTCTCGGCAATCACTTTAGCGCCTCATTGCTCGCCGTGAATGGCCTAGCCTATATGCTTGCGGACGACGGTACGATGAAAATCGTAAAGCCTGGCGCTACGCTCGAAGTGGTTGCAGAGAATAAACTGCACGAATTCTGCTACGCATCACCTGCTATCGCTGGTAACGAGTTGTTTATTCGTGGTGAAGAACACCTATACTGCATCGCCAATACCATTAAGTGATCTGGCATTGCGTTAGCAACGATCGACCTTTGCAACAATAATCCTGTGCCCAATAAGGACCCACTCTCATGAATGAGCCTTCAGTTCCGATGCGCCGTCGCGAATTCATTGCTGCATCGGCAGCATGTGCGGTTGCTCCCACTGTTCTCACCGCCCGCAAGACGGATTCCAAAGAAGTAATCCTTGGTGATGGTAAATATGCCTATCGAATTAATCACAACTGGGCACAACTCCCGGAAAAATACTCGTGGCAAACTACCCACAATGTCGCTGTCGACAAAAACAATAATCTTTACGTAATTCATGAAGGACGTGAGGACCAAAAAGATCACCCGTCGATTTTCGTCTTTGACCCGGAAGGCAAATTCATACGGGCATTCGGCAACCAGTTTCAGGGCGGTGGTCATGGCATAGAAGTGCGGGAAGAGAACGGCGAAGAGGTTCTCTACGTGTGCGCATATCAACAAGTGAAATCTTTCGCCAAATTGACTCTTAAAGGCGAGACGATTTGGGAAAAGTACGCTCCGATGGATTCCGGCAAGTACGCAAAGGATGAAGACTCCAAGCGAGCGAAGATATGGGGTCGTGATCGTTTCATGCCCACCAATTTCGCGTTTCTTGACGACGGAGGTTTTCTACTTGCTGATGGCTACGGCAGTTGGTTCATCCACCATTACGACAAAAACGCTGAGTGGCAAGGCTGTTTCGGTGGCCCCGGGAATGGTAACGGTACATTTAATACGCCGCATGGTATCTGGATCGACCGTCGTGGAGACGAACCAGTTGTGGTAGTTTGCGATCGTGCTCACCACACTTTGCAGAGATTAACTCTGGACGGTAAGCACTTGCAAACTCAAACCGGTTACGGTTTGCCAGCTAACCTAGATTCCTTTGAAGATCTGCTGCTGGTGCCGGAATTGCATGCCCGCATTACTCTCATTGGAAAAGAGAATAAGGTCGTTGCTCAACTGGGTGATGATGTAAAACGCATCACTAGCACTGGTGGTATACGAAATGATGAGAAGCAGTGGATGGATGGCAAGTTCGTACACCCGCATGATGCTTGCTTTGATAATTTTGGTAACATCTTTGTGGCAGAGTGGGTCGCCACTGGACGTATTTCTCGCTTAGAGTCAATCTCTTAACTGCGTATCAGTAATAAAGCCACACGAGATAAAAGCCACACGAGATAAAAGCCACGTAGAGGATGTTTTGGCAAAGATTACAATTCAGCATGATGAATTGGCGGCATTAGTAACGCAGGCATTCACCAACGCTGGAATTTCCGAAGCCGACGCATCCATGGTCGCCGACAGTCTCGTCGATGCAAATCTCGTGGGTCATGATTCACATGGTGTGGTGCGTGTTCGCGGATATCTTAAACAGATCCGACTCGGAAACACCAACGCCGAGTCACAACTCGAAACCCTGAATGAAACCGGGTCGCTGGTGGTTTGTGACGCTAAAGCGAGCCTTGGCCAAGTGGCAATGCGTCAGGTGATTGACAAGTTATTGCCGAAGGTGCGAGAGCAAGGTGTGGGTTCGGCCACGATGGTCAATTGCGGACACGTCGGTCGACTTGGCGAATGGACGGAGCGAATTGCCAGCCGTGGCTTCAGTTGCCTGATGTCAGTCACGGATAACGGGGTATTCAAGTGCGTAGCCCCACCGGGCGGAAAGCGACCAACCATCAGTACGAACCCACTGTCCATTGGTATTCCCACGGCGACAGGGCCGATGGCGGTTGATATTTCAACTAGTGCCGTTGCCAACGGTAAAGTCCTAGTAGCTCGTGCAGCCGGTGAAGACTGTCCGCCCGGTTGGTTAATCGATGCTGAAGGAAAGCCAACAACAGACCCAAATGTGAGATACACCGAGCCAAGAGGTAGTTT
>Ga0114933_10001614_pt1 | contig 24844 bp, 22 predicted proteins | sample 4SBtaG_FD_89691 | JGI IMG/M metagenome (GOLD analysis project Ga0114933, IMG submission 89691) | Deep subsurface microbial communities from Kolumbo volcano to uncover new lineages of life (NeLLi) - 4SBTROV12_W25 metaG | ecosystem: Environmental > Aquatic > Marine > Volcanic | place: Kolumbo... | reverse complement strand
CGCCCATTGAAAGTCGGTCATGCAAGCGATTGCCACCCAATGATCTGGTCTGTCACCAATTTCGTTGGCAAGATATGCACCATGAGGTGCTGCATAAGGCACTCGGTTTCCCAATCTTTCGTAGCGGACTTGACCGTTATCCCAGGCAAACAACGCCCCAGCCATCCCTGAAACAGATGACTCTAATTGTGACATATCTATCAGTTGACCTTCACCGGTTCGCCGTTTGTGCCGCACAGCAGCCATTACGGCCACAGCTGCATGAATCGGGTTAATCACATAATCCGTATAATTCGTGCCAACCCCAATAGGAGGCTCATCCTCCTTTCCAGCTAAATAATTCACCCCACAAATAGCTGAAAGGAGTGCCCCAAATCCCTGGAATTCAGAATGAGGCCCAGTTAACCCTTGCATAGGTTCGTACAGACCAATAATTTCTGGATTCGCCTCCTGAACATTTTCCCAGGTCAGACCAATTTGACGAATAGCTCTTGCGGTCATGTTCGTAGCAAATACATCCGCCCACTTTACCAATTCAATCCCTAGTTCATGCCCTCGCTCCGTGGTCAAATCGATAGTAATAGACCTTTTCTCAGCATTAAAATTATTGTAGTAACCGCTTTGGTTAAGACTCTCTTCCCCGTCTGGTTTAGGTTGGGCAATCCGAAGTCCATCTGGACGCTTCTCTGTCTCAATACGAATGACATCAGCTCCAAGATTCGCAAGTGCTCGGGTGGCAATCGGTCCCGCCCCATACCAAGTCGCATCACACACCTTCAAGCCATCCAGTGGCCTTGACCTGATCGATTCAGTACTCATCAAATTACTCCATTTTCACTCATCTGCATGATTTCTGATTTACCCAATCCAATGGCGCTGAAAATTTCTTCATTGTGTTGACCTAATAATGGAGCCGGATGCCTCAGTACCGCAGGAGTTGCTTTGAGCTGCCAAGGGGGGCCTGGATATCTCAACTCAAGACCTCGACCACTGTCGTCTATCGTCCTAAACCAATCCCTATCGTTTAACTGTTCACTTTCGGACAACTCTTGTGGACCATTGATCGTACCTATCAAGAGTCGCAGCTTTTGTCCCTCCACATATAATTTTTCTTTGGGATATTTCTGAAAGAAATCTGTCACTAATTCGTCAACTTGGGCAAATACTTCTTTTACTTCGTCCATCTTTTCTGGATCGCCCATCAATCTAAAAACCGCAGCACTATTTGAAAACTCTGACATCACAGACGCATAAGGCTCCTCCCGCAACTTATCGGCTATAGGGTCACCCCACAGATCCATCAAAGCTAGAAGGCCATTAAATCCAGAGCCTGCAATCCCGGCAGCCATCGCGTATACCCACCCATCCTGTGCGGAATACAAACCCATTCCCGGTAACTTTATAGCTATCACTCCAGAGGTACCGCCAGTTCTTTCACGGTCGATGCCTCGTATATCAGCCGATTGCATAGCGGTTTCTTCGGCCATTAACAAGGATTCATGCATAGATACTTCAACATCTTGTGCAATTCCCGATTCATCTCGCTCTAGTATCGCGGCAACCACTCCCGCCGCTAAGTTAATCGATGCGCAATGAAAACCCTGCTGATCTGGCAGCTGTGTTGGTGGGCCTTCCTCAAAGCCGGAAAGGTTCATAACACCGGCCATGGCTAGCGACACGATATCTGAATAAGCAAACGATGCGTACGGTCCATCTAATCCCCATCCAGTTACCGAAGCATTGATCAGATTAGGAAATAATCCTCTGAGGGTAGCCTGATCCAAACCGAGGGTTTCCATTTGCTGAGGACTCCACGACTGAAGCAGTACATCAAATTCACTAAGTAGCTGCAAAAATACTTCCCTGCCGGTGTCGCTGAATATATCCAGCGTCATCCCTCGCTTACCTACATTTAGAAGCATGAATTGTAGACTGGACTCCGGTTGATCCAAATTAGGTAAAAATGGGGCCCACGATCGCGAATCATCACCATCTGGAGGCTCAAGTTTAACAACATCAGCACCTAAGTTAGCTAGCAAATAACCAGCGTAATGACCCAAAGGTTCCGAAAGATCAAGTACACGAATATCGTCCAGTGTCCCAACCATATGCCCCCCCATTTTCTTGCACGTACAGTTTAGCGTGTTCATACAAGGGTTAGTCTATCGTTTACTTAAATACTCCCTCTTCGCGGTACATAAACTGTGTTAATGCTTCACTAATTAGCAGACTTAAGAGACGTTCTTAATTAAACTCGATATCAATGCAACAAAACCGCAAACCTTCACTATCAACAACTCTTTCCGTTCTCGGGATTGCAAACTACCGCAGACTATTTATCTCTTCAACGTGTTCATTCTTTGGAATGAACATGCAAATGGTCCTGTTAGCCCTAGTCGCCTGGGAACTAACCAAATCATTCACGCTCTCTGGCATGCTCATGGCCAGTTCAGCACTCCCAATGCTCCTCTTCACTCTTCCTGGGGGCGCAATTGTCGACAGAGTAAACAAACGCACACTGATGATTTTTACTCAAGTGAGTATGGGATCCTTAAATGTCCTATGCGGGATTCTGATTTTCACGGAAGACATTAGTGTCTGGTCTTTGCTTGGGCTTGGTATCGCTCAAGGCAGCATCATTTCAATCGGTATGCCGGCCCGAACTCCACTAATGGCATCGGTTGTAAGCCCAGAACGGATAGGCAGCGCGATCGCAGTATCTAACATGTCAATGAATATGTCGCGAGTAGTAGGCCCCATGATTGGAGTAGCAATAATTGAGTTTTTCCCTCATTTCGGTAATCGGTTTGATGTGGGATATGAATGGGGTTACATGACGAGCGGGTTCCTTGGAATAATCTCAATAATCCCATTACTACGAGTGCCCTCAAGCATTGCTGCCCCCCAATTCGATTCAGGTAGCCAAAAAGAATCCCTGACGTTCAGAAGTATCATCGGCGACATTAGCGCGGGCATCAGCTATGTGTATCGGACCCCCCTGCTCAGGCTGCTCATGCTCCTTATGTTGGTACTCACTATCTTCGCACAACCTTTTCAAAATTTAGTAGCAGGCTTTGCTGAATCGGGCCTCCAACTAGAAAACTGGGAAGCAAAAGCTGGGCAACTCACCGCGATGGCAGGAGTTGGAGCAATGATAGGTTCTGTATTGATCACATGGCTAGCAGAATGGGACAGGAAACCTCTCTTGCAATGGTTATCTGGACTTGCAACCGCTGCAGGTTTCATAACCATGACCGTCGGTTCTCAAATGTTTGGATTTGCGGGTGCAGTCGTCGGTGTAACAATGGTCGGTGGTGCCACCGCATTCTATATGACTGCAAGCAGCACAATGATGCTGACAGCGGCAAATCCAAAGTTCTACGGACGAGTCATGAGCCTCTTCATGCTTTCATTCTCGGCCGTTGGTGTGATGTCATTACCGCTTGGGATTGTCGCTGACCGTGTGGGCTCATTATTCCTATTCAGTACTCTCGGAATCTGTGTTGCAGTTGCAATGGTGCTCACTGCAATACTGAAACCAAGTTTTGTATTTCGGCGATTCACCCCAGAGCTGAACGCTGACCAAGAAACCGCCTCGGACGACGAACAATCAATAGCCATAGAGCCTCCTTCGAATCAGTTAACAGAAAATGCCCGACACTCTCTCGTAGCAACTCAAACGCCACAAAAGAGTGGCGAAATGGAGTCGATTCGACTGTCGAATTCCTCAAAGAAAAAACGCCGAACAGGATATGGAATTTGGAGTGAATCTAGCGTTGCCACCGATGTACCTGATTCAAAACACAGACTGCGATTTTTAACTCTCAAAAATGACCACAAAACCAACGCCCGTAATGGTTATGGAATTTTAGGAAATAGGCAGGTTCCCAACAGAAAAATTAACCAAAAACAATACGGCTTTGGACCTATGAAAACAGCGCCCAAACACCCAAGCTTCACGGATACATCGGAACACTTAGGCCTGTCGGAAGAAAAAGTCACAGCCACCACTGCGGATGAAAAAGTCTTAGTTGAACGAATCACTCCCGACGTGATCATCGCGGCACCACGAAAAAGTAATCTCGTCTCCAATATTATTAAGGGAGGCTCTGTTATGGGTGCAGCGGCTGCTATGGTAGCTTTAGTAGTATTCTCCCTCAGGAAGAAAAAATAGAAACAAACCTATCCACCTGCTTACGTCTATCTATAAAGGACTTACACGTTGACATCAGATAAAAATGATCCGAAATCAATAGAAGAGGCGCTTAAAAAGGCTCAAACGAACCTCTCACCGCAAATTCTTTCTGATGCGAGTGAGCTCCGCAATCAAAGCGAGCCTACGCTCCGACCAGTGAGTACTGGAATCGAATCACTCCTCCATACGCCCTTTGCGGTTTTGGATCACGGCTACATTCGCATAGTAGATTACATGGGAGATGACGGCGCCGTAGTGCAAGCAGCTCGAGTATCAACTGGTAAAGGCACACGAGCCGTAAATACAGACCAAGGTCTTATTAATTATCTACTCAGAAATCGTCACTCTACCCCATTTGAAATGTGTGAAATTAAGATGCATGTGAAGCTACCTATATTCGTGGCTCGGCAGTGGATCAGACATCGCACTGCGAACGTGAACGAAATTTCAGCTAGGTATTCGATACTCGACCGTGAGTTTTACATCCCAGAACAAGATCACCTCGCTGCTCAAAGTACTGACCTCAAACAAGGGCGAGCAGACCAGCCACTCTCTGAAGAACAAGCAACACGGGTTCAAAATTTATTACGAGACGATGCCCTGCACGTATACAACAATTATGAAGTACTACTCAACAATGATGCTGAAGGAAATGTATTAGATGAAAACAGAGATGGCATCGCTCGGGAACTTGCACGAATGAATCTTTCCTTAAATTTCTATACGCAGTGGTATTGGAAAATCGATCTCCACAACCTCCTCGGCTTCCTCGCACTGCGAACCGATTCACACGCCCAATACGAAATTCGAGCATATGCGGATGTGCTTCTGGAAATAGTCAGACAGTGGGTCCCATTAGTGTATAACTCGTTCGAAAAATATCGGGTCGGCGGTGCCGCACTTTCTGCTGGAGGAAAAGAAGCCATAACGCGAATGCTCAAGGGTGAGCATGTGGAACGAGAAGATGTTGGAATGTCAGCAGGGGAATGGCGTGAGTTCAAAGCTACGTTCGAGATTGAATAGCTAATCAAATTATTAGTCAGTTAAAATACCAAGGTGGAGTTAAATTTATGTTCATAGCGATGAATGCGTTCAAAGTAAAAAAAGATTCAGGCGACGCCTTTGAAGCAGCCTGGCGTGACAGAGATACCTACCTAAATGAAGTGCCGGGGATACTCCACTTTGCACTGCTGCGAGGAGATACTGAGGAAGACGCAATAAACTATTCCTCCCACACAATGTGGAAGTCGCGAGAAGACTTCGATGCGTGGACGAAAAGCGAAGCGTTCGTGCAAAGTCATCGCGGTGGTGGAAGTACTACGCCGTTACTACTAAGTCATCCAGAAGTGAGCACTTGGGACGCTGTTCTGGAACAGGATTTTCAAAGTGGGGAATAATCACATTAATTGTGAACGAATGCCTTCGTAGCTCAGGGGACAGAGCGAGGGTTTCCTAAACCCTAGGCCGCAGGTTCGAATCCTGCCGAGGGCACCATACTTCCTTAAACACCATATATATAGCAACAGATTCACGTTAAGGGGACCGAGCGAAGTTCTCACGTGAACGTGATTTGGTCCCAATTTGGTCCCAATATTTATAAAAATATAGTAATTTCTGGCTAATTTGCTATGAAGTCCTCGCTCTGTCCCCTGAGCTACGACAAGAAGAGAGCCCCTCGAAAAAGGGGCTCTCAAACGCGATTCTCGCGCCGTAAATACTGGACTTGATTACTCCTTCAAGAAGTTCCCAAAGGCCGCTGCCGCGTCCTTGTTAAGTTACTCTATTCCCGATAAATTCTTGATCCCTGATCTTGTCTTAAATAATATCAATCACTGCCTCTAAGTTTGTAGGGATTGGGACTCGGAGGGCACTCTGGTGGACATAATGGGCTTACATCTCTGGTAGTTCCCGGAACCACGAAGTTGGCCTCCCTGTTTGCAAATGCAATACTCCAACCCCAGCCTTCTGGATCAGATATGGATATAGAGAATTCAGACGTATCTCCCAAAAAATTGTCAGTATGGTTCAAACTAAAGTTCTGGCCCTGCCTCAATTCGAACACCTGCGTTTCTCTAACACTATTATTTTCAAAAATCTGAATTGAAAAGGTCATCGGACCACCTATACCAGCAAACAACAATTGCCAATCTTCTTCAATATTGATGTTATCTAAAACGGCATCCCCCCATCCAAATTCGCTGTATAGAATCTTATCTGTTTCAAATCCTAAATCTGCCGGGTATACCATTGCCACAGAATCTAATTGTTGATCTTTAATTCCGTCATATAAAAAAACGTCAACTTCATTATCATTAAAAGGGTTTTCTTCGCCGCTGATCATCCAACCCATGGCATCAGGCAATCCCCTTCCTCGGTTCCAATCGTTTCCAAAACTCTTACTTTCCCAACCTTCAATGGGGTTGCGATAAATATTTCCAAACTTCCTGACCACATCCTCTGTAAAAATAGCTGGAGCATATACAGTACGAGGCTGTTTAATGAACGAAAATGCTATGTGCGGAGAACCGGATTTACTGCCTACCATTTCATCAAATGATGGAACATACATGTAACCCAAGATATCTCCTTTTTTGACAAATTGACCTTTATCAACAACTACAAATTGTTTATAAAAGTCTTTTGGTTTCCCAACGAGCTCAGGGATCATATATGGCTCCATCTGGTACATAAACTCTATGGACTTGCCGTTATGTGTAGCGACTCTCAAAGTAAATCCATATGCAACATGCCACCAAGGAGGTGTGGAATTTGAATGGTCTACTACATTATTAAACCATAATGGACTCATATTTATGTAACCATCTGCAACTGCATAAATAGCAGGAAAATCGCTAGGGGCTTGGGCATTTTCCCATCTGGAGTCGCTGCTTGAAAAATATACCTGCGCATCGTTGTGCGGCCGAGGACTGCGGGCACCTACAAATGGATGGCCCGCGATAATATCTTCAAAATCAACAAAAAACCTGTCACTTTTATTTGTCGCAAAATAACTTATATCCGGCAATGTTTGTGGACTCTGCGAGCTTCCGGTCACCTGTGTTGCCACCTGCGTTGCTGCTTGTGTCGCTACCTGTGTCGCTACTTGTGTCGCTACTTGTGTCGCTGAAGGAGCAGGATTATTTTCATTAGATGTACCTACTACAGATTCGGTGTTAGATTCAACTGCACAAGCGGGGATAAGAAAAAGAAGTCCAATTACCAATAATAAATATTTCATGCCACCGCCCCTCTAACCTACTCTATATCGATATATTGATCCGTAACAATCGCGCATCCTTCTAACCAATAGTTACGGGACATCTAGTAATACTGCTCACCAAACATAGAGACAAATCCACAGCTGATCCACAGATTTGACATATTCCCGACCACATGACACGAATGACGGCACATAGCAAAAACAACTAAATACGTTAAAGCCCGTTCAGTGTGGATTAAATGGAAAAAATACTACGCGTTCAGAGTTACATTAGTTGCAAAATTCCACCAGTAGTTTTTTTAGACGCCTAGTAAATCACATAATTCAGGAAAGTTTTTGGTCGTGTAGTCAGGCATGTATAATTTGTAAAATTCTGATTCATCGTATGGTAAATCATATCTATTAACATAAGCGCCTCGATAGCCACTAATTCTTGCTCCTAATGTGTCAAAAGAATGTGCTGCGACCATCATTATCTGTCTGGGTTCAAGGTTTAATTCTTTAGCAGCAAAACGATATACCGCAGGGTGAGGTTTAAATTGTCCAACTGTTTCGGCTGATAAAATAGCATGGAAATCACGTTTAATTCGGTTCTTAGCTAAATGTTCTAAGTAACTCTGTTCCCCATTTGAAAGCATTACAAGATCATATTTTTCGCTCAGTCTGTTCAATCCTTCTATAGCATCGGGGAATGGAGATAAATACTGATAAGCTTCCATAAACTCATCTATTTGTTTATAGGTAAATTCAACCTTTAAATTTTTTAGACTATATATTAGGGCTCGTCTTTTTACGGCTAAATAACCACTGTGCCCCAACATATATAAATTATCTTGGTATTGCTCAATACGTTGTCTTAACCTCCATTGAGCCCAAACGTCAGCACCCTTTAAGTTTTCTGTGTTACGACATTCTTTCAACAGGTCATCCAAGGGGGGTACAAGGCTACCGGCAAGGTCGAGTACAGTTCCAAAAATATCAAAGGTTAAAGTCGTAACGTTTTCTATCGGGCTTTTAGTCATTTACTAGCCGATCCATCGCATTTTCAAGATAGGTTTTATTCAAATCTCCCATAACATTTTGAACTGATAGAAAATCTATGTCTTCCCTATTTTGGCTAAGTTTTGATTTGGCGGACACTCTATCCACCTTGAATCTAAATGCAACAATATTCTCAATCATTTGATCGATGTAATCCTTTGGCGCGTCCGCCATTTTCCACTCTTCTTTACCAGAATAGATTCTTTCATATTGTTTGGTAAGTTTACCGACAATCGCAACTTTGTCTTTCTTCAAGTGTGTAAACGACAGGTTCCCGTGCAAGTGCACCACTTGGTAGTTCCATGTCGGCACATGACGATGTGTCTCTAATTTCGTTGGGTACAGATTGGGAGATATGTATGAGTCTTCAGCTTTAAAAATAGCGAGTGCTTTGGTGCCCTCAGGAAAAAATTCGTGAAGCAAGTTTGCTTTAGCTATATGGCCAATATATTCATCATCTTTGTCATGCAATAAGGGAATATGGTTCGCTATGAATTCACCTTCCAAAAAACAGATCATTGTAGCTAACGGGAATTGTTCAATTAGCTTCGCGATTTCTTTTTTGTCATTTTCTTTGAAATGGTCAGGCAGGTACATTCAGCAACTCCCATTTTGATTATCGCTGGATTGATCTTCCAAAATCATAGTAGGTTTCATGTACGTTGACTGGCAACTATTACTCTCTGGCCTAGTCAAGCGGGTTCTAGGTATTCTGACGCACCACTCACAGACCTGACTACCGTTTACAACCATTTACCTGGAAGCTAGAGTCGATAGTACGGTCAATTGGTAATACCAATCCCAAGTGGCGCCAGAAATTCTGGATGGAATCGTTCGAAAAATGAGAAACCATCTACTCCACAAATTAAAAAGGAATATACAAATGAAAATTGGTGTGCCACGAGAGATAAAAAATCATGAATATCGGGTTGGATTAGCACCGGCCAGTGTTCGTGAACTGGTACTTTTGGGCCATAGCGTCTCAGTCGAAAGTAATGCTGGCTTGGGAATTGGAGCCGATGATGCCGTGTATGAACGAGCTGGAGCTAGCATTAGTAAAGATGCTGACAGCATTTTCGCGTTTGCCGAAATGATAGTAAAAGTTAAGGAACCACAAACTGAAGAGAGATTGATGCTGCGAGAAGGGCAAACCCTTTTTACGTATCTCCATTTGGCACCTGATCCAGAACAGACCGCCGATCTGATAGCGAGTGGGGCAACTTGCATTGCCTACGAAACGGTGACGTCCCCTATTGGAGGATTACCACTATTAGCTCCCATGTCTAAGGTGGCGGGACGGATGGCAATTCAAGCAGGAGCCTACTGTCTGGAGCAGCCTCATGGCGGATCAGGCATTCTACTTGGCGGCGTTCCGGGAGTGAATCAAGCGAAAGTAGTGATTCTTGGTGCTGGTGTCGTTGGTACCCATGCTGCGCACATAGCTATTGGCATGGGTGCTGATGTATGGGTTATGGATAATAATGACCAAACGCTAGAACGTCATTGGAGGCAGTTTGGTCGGGACTCTCATACCGTCTTTTCAACTCAAGATTCTTTGGAACAACATACGTTAGATGCCGACTTGGTAATAGGTGGTGTTTTGATACCAGGGGCACGCTCTCCAAAGCTTGTAACCCTCGAAATGGTACGAAAAATGAAACAAGGTTCAGTAATCGTCGACGTAGCTATTGATCAGGGCGGCTGTTGCGAGACATCACGCGCAACCAGTCACGATGATCCCACGTATGTTGTCGACGGGGTGGTTCATTACTGTGTAGCGAATATGCCTGGAGGAGTTCCATTGACCTCTACTTTTGCCCTCAATAACGCAACCCTCCCGCATGTCATCGCATTAGCCAACAAGGGGCCAGAACGCGCTCTTCTGGATGACGAGCATCTGCAGGCTGGTTTAAATGTTTATAAGGGCAAAGTTACCTGCAAAGAGGTTGCTGAGAATCTAGGATATGACTACACGCCGTCACCAGATGCCTTGTACGATAATTATAATTAACCAATCTAACGGTTTCACAATGCAGATCTACAGAAATATAATTGGCATTAGCCTTAGTGGTCAAGATTTATTCCACATAGCTACGTTCAGAAATGTCTAGGGATTTATAGAATGATTAAAGAGGAACTCACACTCGAAAATATTGAGGTAACTTGGAATCGTATTAAAGACTACGTGTCCGTGACTCCGGCGATTAGGTGGCAAGACGGGGAAATGCTGCGGAATTTTTCCTCTCAAACCGAGATATATGTCAAACTAGAAATTTTTCAAAAAACAGGCACCTTCAAAGCACGTGGAGCAATGAATTCCGTGCTTGATCTAGATCGAGAATCTCTTGATCGAGGCATCACTGCGGTCAGTGCCGGTAATCACGCTATAGCGGCTGCGTACTGCGCGAATCAAGTGGGCACCAGTGCGCAGATATTCATGCCCACCACTGCCAAGCCACTACGGATTCAGCGAGCCAAAGACTATGGAGCAACAATCACTCTATGTGATACGCAAAGTGAAATGTTTGAGCGAGCCGAAATGTCACAAAAAAATGATGGGCGTACTTTTATACATCCATTCGAAGGACCGCTAACCTTGCAGGGATCTGCAACTGCCGGAAAAGAATTTGCTGAGCAGGTGCCACAATTAGATGCAATGATCCTGCCTATAGGTGGTGGTGGATTAGCAGCAGGTTTTGGATCAGCCCTAAAACAAATCTGGCCGGACATCCTAATTTATGGAGTTGAACCTCAAGGCGCGAATACTATGAGTCTCAGTTTTAATGCGGGGACCACTGTCTCGCTAGAGAGTGTGCATTCAATAGCCGATAGCCTTGCGCCACCCAAAACAGAACCCTATACCTTAGACGTCTGTCGAGACGTCATCGAAGAAATTGTACTGGTTGAAGATGCACTACTGATTGACGCAATGCGAACAGTTTTTCATGATCTACGATTAGCAGTCGAGCCCGCAGCGGCCGCTACCGCAGCCGCGCTAAAAGGCCCACTCCGATCTAAGCTCTCTGGAGCACGCGTCGGCACTATCTGTTGCGGGACGAATATTGGACTAAACGACTTTTGGTCTCTTGTGGGCTGACCTATTGCTTCGTAATGTGACAGGCTGAATCGGTCAGGTCAGTTTGGCAAGAATCAACCGCCCAATGTCATCAGAGAGCAACTCCGCACTAGTGCTCCCCAGTCGAGGAGACCTGTTGATTTGAACTGCTACAACTACCCCAAACGCAGGAATGACTAACAGATTCGAGTCTGCTCCGACGCTACTCCCAGCATGTGAATAGGTAGTTACATGCTTATCTTCAGTTAGGAGATTCATTTTGCTGTTCGTTATCCATCCGAAGCTGTATCCGGCCAATGCTCCGGCATCATGGTCTTTGTACGTGGGCGTCACAAGAATATTCTGAGCCTCGGGCGAAATATAGCGTTCATCTTGGATCGATAGACCGATTTTTACTAAATCGGTCGGAGTACTCACGACACCTCCACCCGCCCACTTGGAGCTTAAATTTATGATTCGTGTAGGACGCCATTTTTTATCTTTGACATCGTAGTACTGCGCCTGATCACTGTTGTCGAGACTTGCGACGTCCAGTCTCGTATCAGTGAGTTGTAACGGTTCAACTATCTCTTCCCGCAAAAGTTGAGAAAAGGATCTACCGGACGCTCGTTCCATGACAAAGCTCAACAAACTATAACCATATGACGAATAGCTGAACCCAGTACCAGGCGCGAACAAGAGGTCATCATGTTTGAAGATGCGTAGAGATTCTTCGACGGTGTCAAATTGTTTATTCATGAAAAACTCATTCGGCGGCCAATTTCCGAATGAATATTGGTAGTGCCGAATACCAGCGGTGTGACTCCCGAGCATTCGACTCGTAATCTCGTCACCATTAGGATAATTCCCCAAATATTGGTTTATGGGGCGATCGAGATTGAGAATTCCTCGGTCAACAAGCCTGACGGCAATGATTGAGGTTATTGCTTTAGATACACTACCAGCACGATATAAATTCGTGACCTTTGCCGGCTGACTGGCTTCAATACTTGCCAAACCTATCGCTCCAGACCAGACTAGAAAGTTATCCACAGAAAATGATGCAGAGATCGAGGGCAATCCATGATCTCTAGCATTGGCTTGCAAGATGGAGATCACTGAATCAATAAGCTCTTGGTGAGCGGTCACGGCGTAGTCTTCGTCTGTATGCCGTTCATGGTTAGTGTGAATTGCTTTTCGCGACCCAATAGAGTCGGACATCTCAACGCAGAAGTACCCGATCTGTGACCGCCAAGAACGAAATATAGATTGCGACATTTTATCGTTGATTCTCGTGTTGCAGATGCAATAATCTCATATCCGACAAGCTGCAATCTTTATGCCGGGCCGCTACGTCGCCACCCCAATATTTTTCCAGAAAACGTTCTATTCAAGTCTCGCCATCTCCATCAACTAGAACACTATATTCTTAAAACCTATACTCGAAGTACTTCATACTAGAGAAAGAAATTTATGTCCAAACTGAAATTCGGAACCTTTTTAGCTCCACACCATCCTATTGGTGAAAATCCTATGCTGCAGCTCCAAAGCGACTTAGAGCTTGCCCAGCATTTGGATCATTTGGGATTTGACGAGTTTTGGTGTGGCGAACACCATTCAACTGGATGGGAGGTAATCGCTTCACCGGAATTGTTTTTAGCCGCTGCTGCTGAACGCACACAAAGAATCAAACTAGGAACTGGAGTTATTTCACTACCCTACCATCACCCCTTTATGGTGGCTCAGAGATTAGTTCAGTTAGATTATCAATCTAGAGGCCGAGTATTATTCGGATCCGGGCCAGGAGCGCTACCCTCTGACGCACATACAATGGGTCTCGATCCTATGCTTTTGAGATCAAGACAAGATGAGGCTATAGGCGTGATCAAAAGACTTTTTGCGGGAGAAAGATTCTCCTATGAATCTGAATGGTTCACTCTAAAAGACGCTAAGTTACAACTAAGGCCATTACAAGAAAATATGGAATTTGTTGTAGCCTCAACATTTACTCCTTCAGGTATGACTTTGTCTGGAAAATATGAAACCGGAGTAATATCCATTGGTGGAATGGCCTCTCAAGGACTTACTGCATTAGCCACTCAATGGGGATTTGCAGAAGAATCTGCAGCAAAACATGGCACTCAAGTTTCAAGAGATAATTGGCGAGTTTTAATGAGTTGGCATATTGCTGAAACTCGAGATCAGGCTAGAGCAGAAGCCAGAGAAGGACTTTTCAGACATGTCAACGAGTACACTACTGGAGCTCTTAACCCCGTTGATGGAAAAATTTTCAAAACACCTGATGATGCGGTTGATGCGGCGGCGTTTTCAGACGACAGTACCGCAGTCATTGGGACACCAACTGATTTAATCAACAAAATACAAGAAATGATTGAAGTCACTGGCGGCTTTGGAGCAGTAATTGGCTTCGCTCATGACTGGGCAAATAGGGAAAACACTAAGAAAAGCTGGGATTTAGTTGCAAGATATGTAATCCCTGAAATCAACTCTATGCTCGACGATTATAAGGATTCACTCGATTTCGTGATCAACAATAGGGACACATGGCTACGAGCTACAGATGCTAGGTTGAGCAATGTATCAGAACATGAAAGTGCCGCTAAAGTCATGGAAACTGAAGGATTAGCAGGAGAAAAGTCTAAAAACTAGTCAACTACTCTGAATTTACTAGACTTATTAATCTGTTTACCTGACAGGACCATCAATCCAACAAGCAAAATTATCATCTGATATTTTGCCACTAGCTATCTATCTTAAAATTAAAATCTGAAAAAATAGAGCGGTCAGCTTGTGATTTATGACTACAATAGCGGTCAGAGAATGTTGGACGCTGGTGGTACCTTATGACTGATAGTCCGTTAGAGTTTGGTTGGTTTTTACCAACGGCGGGAGACACTACAGCTTATGGGGTTCCGGAGGCAGGGGTAGACGTAACACCAGAATACCTCAGTAAAGTCGCCAAGACAGCCGAAGAGTCTGGGTTCGATTACATCCTCATTCCTGTTGACCGAGCGTGCTGGGAAGCCTATATCACCGGCGCATTTATCACGGCAAACACAAGCAGAATATCTTCATTGATCGCCGCCAGGCCTGGTTATATCAACCCTGTCTTGTTAGCTAAGATGATCTCTGCGTTCGATCAGATGAGTAGTGGTCGCATCTGTGTCAATCTAATCGCGGGTCAGGCAGACGAAGAGGTTAAGTCTGAAGGCGTCACGTATACCAAAGAAGAGCGCTACGCCCTTATGGATGAGGAGGTCACAATTATGAAACTGCTGTGGACCGAAGAGAATCCGGTAAACTTCAAGGGCTACTTCCACCAGATCACAGGCGCGAGCATCAATCCAAAGCCCTCGCGACAGCCACGTTTTTATCTGGGTGGTGGCTCTGCCGCCGCATGGGAATTATCTGCAAAGCACTCTGATGTGCACTTGTTTTGGGGTGACATGCCGGAACAAATTGCTGAAAATATTACTGAACTTCGAAGTCTCGCTGCTCGTCATGAACGGGAGACCGAGCTTGAATTTGGCATGCGGTTACAAATTATCTGTCGAGAGAGCGAAGCGGAAGCTCTTCAAGCTGCAGAAGACCTGATACATCACATACCCGAAGCGAGGCGTGATCTTTTAAAAATCCGTGTGGCTGGGTCTGAAGCGAATCAGCGGGTTCAAGAACTTGCAGCAGAAAAAGGTTTGTGGATAGCGCCTCACCTTTGGAGTGGCCTGACTCGGTTTCGACCGGGTGCTGGCATAGCCGTTGTGGGTGATCCACAGCAATGTGCTGACACGCTACAGCAATTTATCGACGCTGGCTGCACATCCTTTTGCTTGTCAGGCTACTTACATGATGAGGAAGCAGAGCGCTTTGGTCGATTGGTTCGACCGCTACTACAGAGTTAATCAGTTAGTTCAAATGAGTTCGCTAAAACCACCAACTTTTCTAAACAGTCTTTAAAGTAAGGAACAGGTATGAAAATCACAGATATCACGGTCAATAGAATACGCTCCCCCCAAGAAGAAAATGCGCGGGCCTTCGTGGGTACACCTGGCAGATTGCTTCTTCAAATTCATACAGATGAAGGAATCACTGGAATTGCAGAATCAAGTCGAAATCTGAAAATAGTCAAAGCGTATGTTGACGAGCTAATAAAACCTCTGCTTGTAGGTACAGACCCGTGCAGGCCGAGAAAGATTTGGGAACTACTTACTCTGGGTGAGGGCCAACAGGCCACTAGATTTCCCTCACAAATAGTGGGATCAATCGATGTCGCTATCTGGGACATTATGGGCAAGGCCGCCAATATGCCAATTTATCAATTGCTTGGTGGTGCTCGGCGAACAAAAATACCTCTCTACTGGAGCAGAGGTAATGGTTGGAGTAAATCACCTGAAGAAATGCTAGATGAAATTCAGGAGGGATATGACAAAGGATATCGCTCATTCAAAATACGAATGGATTGGCGCGATTACAGGCAAGACGCGGATCCAAACAAAGATTTTGCCCTCTTCAAAAAGTGTCGTGAATGGTTGCCAGATGATTGTCCTCTGAGTTTTGATGCAAACTGTGGCTACTCGGTTCCTACCGCGATAGAGCAAGGACGCAAGTTTGAAGACATGGGAATTGCTCACTTCGAAGAACCGTTACCACAGTACGATCTACCAGGCTTGAAACAGGTAGTCGACGCACTCGATTGTGCGGTATCTAGCGGCGAACAGGAGACATCTTCATGGAGGTTTAGAGATTTAATGATCTTAGGGAACCCAGACATCCTACAGCCAGATGTGACAAATGTGGGTGGTCTGTCAGAAATGATTCGAGTTTATGAAATGGCAGCAATTCATAATAAAATTGTGATGCCCCACAGCCCAAGCGTGGGCGCAAACTCTATGGCAAGCTTGCACCTTTATTCAACCGTGACAAACGCCGTACGCCCTCACGAATTTTCTGAAGAATTCACTGTACCTGCTGAAGAATTAGCAAAGCTATACAAAGAACCGGTCATTCCAGAGAACGGACATATCTCGCTTCCTGACCGGCCAGGTCTGGGTCTGGAACTTGATCAGCAGGCGCTAAAGGAATTTATAGTCGAATAGTCAAACTCACGCTGGGTACTCTACAACTGTCCACCTAACCCCGCATATCTCAACAGAATCAAATTTTTTTGCATCAGGTGCAGCCCAGAGATCGACTCCAGTAACGCCTGTTCGACCATCTTGAGATTCAACAAAACGCATCGTCTGAAAATCCGCCAACTGTAGAGACGTCGGGTCGTCTGGAACAAGAGAGCAACCAGCACCCAGACCGTTCATCCACCGCAGACAAATCTCTGCGGGGTCAACGTCAACACAGGCGATCTCCACAGCTGCAAAGCCAGTGGTCACTCCACCGTGAGGTCTTGCATTCACAGAATTTTGCCACTGATTTCCGGCTGGATAGTAGGTTCCAGTATTTCGAGGAAACTGATCCTGTCCTGGCCAGTTCTCCTGTATTTCTGCTAGGGTGCCGAAATCGCGGGGATGAAATTGAACGTTCACCCCCGATACCATATGAGGCTCCTTAGTCAGAGGAGTTCCTAACTCGTAAGGTCCTGATTCGACACCAGCTAATCCTGATCCAGGCTTTCCGACACAAGCGTTCCAGCTTCCCGCCACAATTCCTGCACCGGATCCTTGAACTGACATAGATTTTGAAGCTGTCGCAATATTGGGCACCTGAACAATCGCCATGTAACCACAGTCACCATTTCGCTCAAGCAATCGAGTTTGAGTAGTTGAATCTGCCCAAGCGCTGTCAGAAGGACACACTGTCTCAAGAAAAGAATCGCCTAAGCGAATGTGTGTGTTGGTCAAACTACCACCGGCCGCCATGCGCGGATCACGAAATACAACCGGCGCATCAAAGGCAGCACTCAAAACCCCTGATGTCCACTCCAAGTCATGAGCAAGTAGGCAAATTTGCCTTAAACGAAGTTCCGTGTCAACAGTCATAAGTTCTCTCTTTATTGGTAAATAATGCCCTCTGATGAGCTATGAACTCAACCCTCTCGACCTCGATAATTAGCATATCCAAGAGGATTTAAAACTCTTCTCATGCCGCTAGTCCGGACAAATGATGGTGTCCACCGACAGAATAGTTGGCTCGCCGGCGTCAGCTCCGACAGTCTCTAAAACGGGCATTAGAGTCTCTCCGAACTTTTCGAAATTTTCCATCGAGTCCCAGATATCCACGACACTCAGACTTCCGTCTTCCTCGACATAACCTACGTGAAATTCACGACCGACCGGATTGCCCTGTCCTGCATCCTCCAAACCCTGATTTATTGCATGATACTGCTCGATGGTGACCGTTCCTTGATCAAATCGAATCATAAATGACATAGCTTACGCTCCTTGAACTATCGCTAACGCGCTTATATTTCAGGAACATACTACTACTAATCAACTAAATAATTGAATCTCTAGATTTTCCCTGTGCGTAACCTACACTCCCTTTAGACGAGATCCTCCGTGAAAGTCAACTTTCGTGAAATCCCGTGTATAGCAACAAATTCCGATATTATTTACTCTCAGGTTCAACCGCAATATCTGCTCTGTTCCTGAATTCGATACCTCATAGATTAAAACTCAGGATTTTTAATGGCGACGACAAAAAAAAGAAACGAGCCAAAGGTACGTTGAAAATGAAACGTATAGCTTTGAAAGAACAAAAAATCGCTAAAAAAAGATTTGATGAGATGATTGCCAAAATGGATCAACCAAAAAAAGACAGCCTGTAAAAATAGTTACGAGAAGACGAGCAGTTGAGTAGATTTTACTGATGACGCGAATGGAGATTATGACAAATGATAATTAGCCTAGACACTTTAAAAAATCGAATCCACGGTGTCGTACTGAATAAGGGAGAACAGGGACACGACATTAACGGTCTAATCTCAAAATTAGAATCTTTACCCGAAAGTTACGATGACTTGTTGGCATTTGCTGGTGACTTGTCTGATCTGCCTATTCGTGACGACTGGCCATATGTGGAACCGAATGACATAGAAGATATCTGGAATGAATCTCACCCTGGGCGAAATACTGGTGCCATCGCAAATATAGACTTGAACGAAAGTGCAGCACGAGTAGAGTCTGCGTTTCTCGGATCAGTTGCCGGCTGTGTATTAGGAAAACCTCTGGAAACGAGTCTCACTGGCCATGAAATACGACGTGCATTAGAAGCTATGGGCGATTGGCCTATGGATAAATACGTTTCTAAAGAGATCGAACAATACCTTCCGCGAGTCCATAACTCTTTTCCAGAAACAGCCCGAGAATTTATTCAGTATGTCGCTCCAGACGATGACATAAATTACACGATAATGGGAATGCTTACTTTGGAAGAATATGGCCCTGACTTCACACATGCTGATATACAGGATCTATGGCTAAAACATCTGAATTTCCACACGACATTTGGCCCAGAACGAACCACTCTTCTGAGAGCAGGAACTGAGTCTCTTGATCGGTTTACCTTGGAATCCTTCTTGGAGAAGGGCGGAGTGGGTCCTAGGACTACTGCCACACCAAGACCGGGACATCTGGCTCTATTTAATGACTTCCTCAATCCAGGAGATGAGTTGTGCGGCGCGGCTATAAGGGCAGATGCTTATGGATACGCCTGTCCTGGTAGACCACAAAATGCTGCGGACATGGCGTGGAAAGACTCAAGCTTCACTCATAATAGAACTGGTATATACGGGACCATGTTCATAGCTGCAGCTATAGCAATCGCCCAAGTGACCAACGATCGTATAGAAATTTTCGAAAGTGCTCTTCAGTACGTACCCCAGAAAAGTCGATTCTACGAACGTGTTTCGGCATGTCTGGACGTGGTAAGAACTTCGGACTCCTGGGAACAGGCATATGATCAGCTCAACAATAAATATGGGGATTATGGACACTGCCGTATCTATCAAGAAACAGGCATGCTAATAAACACACTGAAATTCGCACAAAACATTGGACACGGAATCTGTATTCAAGTCAGCCAGGGAGCTGACACGGATAGCTTTGGGGCCACCGCAGGATCACTTTTAGGGGCCTATTTTGGACCAGGTCACCTCGATCAATCATGGCTTGATCCTTTCAATGATGACATACACTCGGGAATGGCCTGGTTTTTTGAAAGATCTCTTTCCTCTCTGGGCCGTCGGATGGGTGAACTACCACGGCAAATAATGCCGCAACTTATTGAAACCCACTAATTCTTATAAAATTATCAGTAATAAACAGCGACCTGTATAAATAGTGTCTCCTCTCGAACTCTTGTCATTTACGGGCTAGCTAAAATCTAACTTATATTAAATTTTTTGATGCTCAATTCCTTGACCGATGACCATTTAAAAGTAAGCCTATCAATGTGTTCCGGACCAAAACTTTATATGAGATAAGGCAAATAAGTGTCGTCAATGAGATTGCTATCATAAATTTCAATGCTACTGGTAGGTTCCACTCAAACATTGAAAATGTAATAAATGCCACTATCGGAAGATGGATGAGATACATCCAATACGAACCATCTGATAGAAAACGCAGCAGCTTGTTAGGTGCACCGAATCGATTTTCCGCCAGTCCGATGAAACCAAAAGAAAATATCGTGGCGCAGCAAATTCTGATCCCGTATTTCGCCAGTTCCCGCAGGCCGTCCACATCAGAACCAACATAGTTGGGAGTTTGATCGGTGAGAACCAGCACACAATAGCCAAAAAACAACAGCAACCCAGTCAACACATAGGTGGCCCATCGGGAAATTATGGTCGAAAGCAATCTGCTGTTTTTATACAAGCCATATCCGAGCACAAAATACAATCCACTAGCGAACAGGTTTTCGGGGAGTTCACCCCAGGTAGAAATATTTATGATCAAAGAGAGCAGAATAAAGCCGACAGGGACCATCGGTCTGAAAAATATACCTGCCATCAAGTCCTTAATCCATATGAGGCTCGACTGAATAAACGCGAATCGGGTCCCCTCAATAACCTCAGATACAATTGTCAAAACGACCGCAGGCCCGCTGAATACCATCGTGAGTGCCACAAATATCATCAAGTGCCAAAGAAACCAAAGATGATGGGGCTGACCTTCGTTCGAGTAGAAAAAGCGGATGTCCCCTTTCCAGCCATATTCGAAAATCCAGGGAAGTGACAAGCCAATCAGTGGGAAAAAGATAATCATTGGAAGGGCAAGACGTAGCCACCTGTTTAGCCACCAAGCCTTCCATGATTTACGACTAATAATCAGATTCGCAAAAAATCCAGCCAGCATAAAGAACACTGGCATTCTCCACATATGGATAAAATCCATGATCAGTCTAATGACCTCAGAGGAATTTCTGTCAGTCGGCCAAATATCCGGAGGAAGATCTGGGTAATACGGTATTGCCGCGTGTAAAACTATACCCAACAACATAGCAATCCCTCTGAGGGCATCGAGACCGTGATAGCGGTCAGGCGAGGAATTCACCAGGAATTAACTCTAGATTAAAATCAATAATTTCTAGCGATTCCGCCTGGCATCAATAAAACTCTTCACAAAAAATACTGTTGCCAGGGCAGACGTGCCGATCATAACCAACACACGAAGAAGTCCCATTCCTCCCGTATCAAGTGATGTAGGTAACCGCATTCCTACCAGAGCTAACAAAATAATCAGCGTGAGAAGCACGGCGATGTGAGTAACAATATGATTCAAATCTGGTTTATTAGACGCCACTAAGAAACATAAAAGAAGCGTGACACCAAAAGCGACCGGAATCAATGCAGTCACAGATGAAACCGCAAAATAACCCCACAAGCCGATTACGATAAGCGATACTGAGTTGAGTAAATTAGCTCGAGATGCATCCATTTTTAATCTATCTCCTCTATTAGTCTTGATTTGTCTATTTTATGCCAGTAACTTCGTACTCAAGTCCGGAAAATCTTTGGCAACCACATCAAACTGATCATTATTTGGTATCTGAACCGACGCATCAGCTCCAAAAAAATGTTTCGACACAACGTCATGTTCGTCAGGTACATGTACGTAAGCCGTTCTCAGTCCTGCATCTGCCGCACTCTGCAAGTCATTCTTGTGCGTTGCACACATCATTACCTGGTCGGGACGCAAACCTAAGAGGCTTGCAGCCTTTTGATAGGCCTCCGGATCAGGCTTGTAGTGTCCAAGAAATTCGCAAGAAAATATATTGTCCCACGACATTTGATTGTGCTTTGAGCTTGAAACAGCTATTCGGAGAGACAAAACTGTCAGAACAGTCACCTGAAATCGGCTTCTTAACTTTTCGATGCATGCTGGAGCACCTGCCCATGCATCTAACCGATGCCAGACTGTATTTAAATCCTGTCTCTGACTAAGAGTCATCGACCAGTCATGCTCATCCAGAACAATATCCAGAGCTTCAAGGTGAAGTTCATCTGCATTCTTCCATGTCGCCTCGCCTTTTCTAACTGGCTGGAGAAGCTCAAACATCTTAAATCGCCATTTGTTAGCAAACACTGCAGCATCAATCTGTTTCGACTGTGCTTCGGCTAATGCAGTTATTTCTCTCTTAATAGTGTGATGCCAGTCAAATACTGTCCCTCCGACATCCCAAGTCAACGCTTTTATTTCTCCCAAATCAAAGTCAGACATACTAACTCCTCCGTCTAGTTTCCATATCATTATATAGATCGCAAAAATTCGTCTGCGAACATAATGATATAACTAGGACTAATTAGTTATCATCTTCGGTAATACTTAAGAACCTACAACGTTTAGGAGTTTCATAATGATTGTTGATGTGCGCACATATGACATAGTTCCCAGAAAAATGAAGACCTACTTGAGTTTGTTCGAAGAATATGCACTGCCTGTCTTACGTGACTATATAGGTGAACCACTCGGATATTTTGTGGTCGAGCACGGAACGTTAAATCAAGTCGTACACATGTGGGGATATGAAAGTCTGGCTGACTTAGAAGAAAAAAGACAAGCACGCGAGGCGGACCCCCGTTGGGATGAGTATCTCAGCAAAAGCGAAGGTTTGGTTGCAAGTCAGAATAATAAGTTGTGCCGACCTACCAACTGGTCCTCTGTAAAATAAGTGCCTGCTTTAGTTCCTGATTCGAATCCTGGTACCTAGGAAATACTCTCATGAAACGCCAAGTACACCTGAACCTATTCATTCACAGTCGTGGCCATCACGAAGCTGCATGGCGTCATAAGAATGCAACTCCTCTCTTACTTACAGATTTTCGCTACTACGAAGATCTAGCAAAAAAGGCAGAAGATGCAGCATTTGATTCTATTTTTCTATCCGATATCTTGTCACTCGGACCCGATATTGAATACACACCGCGAGCGGTACTTGACCCAGTCCCCCTTGCTGGCGCATTAGCTGCGATCACGAAGAAAATTGGTATTATAGGCACCGCTTCAACCACATATTCTGCACCTTACAATTTAGCCCGTCAGTTTGCGTCTCTTGATCACATCAGTAATGGACGAATTGCTTGGAATATTGTCACCACGGCATCGGGCCACGCTGCAAGCAACTACAGCGCTGATCCTCAGGCAGGTATCGAAGAGAGATATAAACGCGCTGATGAATTTATGAAAGTAGTAAACGGCCTCTGGGATAGCTGGGCTGAAGATGCGGTCGTGGACGACCGAGCTAGCGGACAGTACACCTTGCCTGGCCGTATTCAACCAATCAATCATGAAGGCACGTTCTACGATGTTCGTGGGCCACTAACTGTACCCAGAGGGCCCCAAGGCCGTCCGGTACTTGTTCAGGCTGGATCATCCGAACCTGGCCGTAGCTTCGCCTCAAAACATGGCGAAGCCATTTTCACGGCTGTGCTGGAAAAAACTGCCGCGCAAGATTTCTACCGCGACATTAAAACCCGAGTCGTCGCCCAAGGCCGACCGGCAGACCAGTGCATAATCATGCCTGGACTAAGTCCCGTAATTGCTTCAACCGAAGCCAAAGCCAAACAATATGCCAAGGAATTAGATGAGTTAGGTGATCAAGAGGTGGGACTAAAGAGGCTATCTGGAAATTTTGGCGGCATCGATCTTTCCCATATCGATCTCGACAAACCGCTAGTTCCAGAAGATTTTCCAGATCCAAAAAATCTACAGGGATCCGTAAGTCGCCCGAGCCTCATCATAGATCTAATACGAAATCAGAAACCCACTTTGCGCGAACTGCTATTCAAACTTTCGGGAGCACGTGGTCACTATACATTTGCGGGCACCGCTGAACAGGTTGCTGATCTTATGGAAGATTGGATTAATGATGGGGCGGCAGACGGCTTCAACCTAATGCCGCCCGTTCTCCCACATATGCTTGATGTATTCATTGCAGACGTGATTCCTATACTCAGAAAACGTGGTCTCTTTCGAACACAATATGAAACCGACACATTACGCGATCATTACAAATTGCTGAGACCTACAAGCCGTTTCGACTAGTATCTGCTTCTGAAGGTAACCGACGTAATACCCTCTAATGCGAATATTTGAGAATCATTCTCAAATACTTGCACGAAACAAAAATGAGAACTATTCTTATTTTCGCACTCAAATAAGTTGCTAATCAACAAAATAATCTTGAAATAAATGGGAGCAAGCCGATCAGGTAACAGAAAGGGTCCCCCCCCTCGTGCAAGTATTTGGGAACCATTCCCAAATACTTGCACCAAACAAAAATGAGAACTAGTCTTGATTATTCAATTAAATAAATTGTTAGTCCACCAAGTAATCTCCGAATAAATTGGAGCAAGCCGATGAGCCTTAGTAAATTTTCAGTCCCGCAAGCACTCAAACAACATCATTTGTTGATAACTGCGTTTTTATCGTTGAGCATTCTTTTAAGTGCATGTACAAGCGACTCAAACAGCACAGAATCTTCCACCACACAAACCAGGTCTACAGCTGCCCAAACCACCTCTGCAGCCGCACAAAGCAGTGACTCAGCATCCGATACCGAAATCATCACTGTGTCAGCAACAATTTTTCCAGCTTATGATATTGCTCGACAAATAGCCGGCGACAAGGCCAACGTCTCGCTTTTACTAGCGCCAGGCGAGTCCCCACACACATTCAATATGACCCCCTCCATTCAGAAGCAAATCAGTGATTCTGTTCTCGTATTTGGAATAGGTGAAGGTTTGGACAAGTGGATAGTGGATTCTGATAATTTGATCATTTTGTCTTCTGGCATCAAATTGCGAGGTTGGGATGACGAGGATGACCACGATGACCACGATGACCACGATGATGACAAACAT
>Ga0114933_10001613_pt1 | contig 24856 bp, 26 predicted proteins | sample 4SBtaG_FD_89691 | JGI IMG/M metagenome (GOLD analysis project Ga0114933, IMG submission 89691) | Deep subsurface microbial communities from Kolumbo volcano to uncover new lineages of life (NeLLi) - 4SBTROV12_W25 metaG | ecosystem: Environmental > Aquatic > Marine > Volcanic | place: Kolumbo... | reverse complement strand
CGAGGCAGCGCGAGCTCAACTCAACGAAGAAAGAGAGCGACTCGTTCAGGCGGCGGGGGAGCTGGGCCTGGCCCAGTCGCGGGCGCTGAACGAGGCCAAAGAGACCCTGATCCAACTCGCTGTAGGGGTGGCGGAGGTGATTGTGGGTAGGGCGCTGGAGCGCGATGCGGGCGTACATGAGGAGCTTGCCCGCATCGCGCTCGCGACCCTGGGGGAGGCGGCCGGCGTGGAGCTGCGTGGTTCCCCCGAGGCGTTTGCGCTCCTCGTCGAGGTGCTCGGCGAGCCCGAGGTGTCGTACCGGGGCGCCAGCATCCCCGTCTTGAAGGATGAGTCGATCGCGGGCCTCGGCTTCATCGCCACCGCCGGCCGGACCCGGGTCGATGGTCGCGTGGACGAACGCATGCGAGCGGTGCACGAGGCCCTGATCCACGAGCTGCGCATGAGTGGAGAGGCCGACGCGTGATCGACGTCGGCCATATGCTCTCGGTCGCCAAGGACGCGGGGGTACCCGCCCTCGATGGGTGGCTCGCCGAGGCGGTTGGTCTGACGCTCGAGGCCGAAGGACTCCGCGCCTCTATTGGAGATCTCTACGAGCTGCGCCCCTCGGGCCGACCCCCGGTGCAGGCCGAAGTGGTCGGGGTCCGTGGCACCCGCACGCTCCTCATGCCGCTCGGCGTCACCCAGGGTCTGGAGGTTGGCAGTCCCGTGCGCCGCATGACCGGCTCGGCCCGCGTCGAGGTCGGACCGGAGCTCCTCGGGCGCGTCGTGGACGGACTGGGCACGCCCATCGACGGTGGGCCCGCGCTTCGACTCGATGCCGAGCGGCCCCTTCACGGCCGACCGCCCAGTCCTCTGCTCCGCGCGCCGATCTCGGAGTGTCTGCCCACGGGAGTTCGCGCCATCGACGGCCTCCTCTCGTTTGCGCGCGGGCAGCGCATCGGGATCTTTGCCGGTGGCGGCGTCGGCAAGAGCACCTTGCTCGGCATGCTCGTCCGAAGGATGCGGGCGGACGTCGCGGTGATCGCTCTCATCGGAGAGCGCGGGCGCGAGGTGCAGGAGTTTGTGCACCAGACGCTCGGACCCGAAGGCATGCAACGAACGGTCGTGGTGGTCGCGACGGGCGCAGAGCCGCCCTTGGTCCGTGCCCGCGGAGCGCTCTACGCCACTGCGGTCGCCGAACACTTTCGTGACCAGGGCCTCTCGGTGCTCTTCTTGATGGACAGCGTCACCCGCTACGCCATGGCGCTTCGGGAGATCGGCCTCGCCGTCGGCGAGCCGCCCGCTTCCAAGGGCTACACCCCGAGCGTCTTTGCGGCGCTGCCGCAGCTCCTCGAGCGCGCTGGGAACGCGACGGGCAAGGGCTCCATCACCGGCATCTACACCGTGTTGGTGGAGGGGGACGATCTCTCGGATCCCATCGCGGATGCGGCGCGCGCGATTCTCGATGGGCACATCGTGCTCTCCCGTCGGCTGGCGGAGCGCGGCCATTTCCCGGCGATCGACGTGCCGCAGTCGATCTCCCGGTGCATGTCATCGGTCGTCTCTTCGGAGCGCATGGGCCTGGCTCAGCACGCCCGTGAGACGCTCGCTTCGTTCTCGGAGGCCGAGGATCTGCTCGCGATCGGGGCCTACCGGGCCGGATCCGTGCCGAGGCTAGACGAGGCCCTGAAATTCATGCCGGCGCTCGAAAAGTTCCTCCGGCAGCCGTTCGAAGAGGATGCCGATCCCTCCACGGTAGACGCCGTGCTGCGCCAGATCTGGGCCGGAAGGAAGTAATGGAAGAGCACAGGTTGGCCAGAATCATCCGCTTGAAAGAGCGTCTGCGAGAGGCGCGGCGCGGAGAGTTGGCCCAGGCCGAGGAGCGTCACGCCGCCGCGCAGGCGCAGAGTCAGGAGACGCTCCAGCAGCTCATCCGGTTTCGTGAGAACTACGTGCAGCGCCGCGACGTGAGCGCTCAAGAGCTCGCCCTGCAATCCAGCCTGACAGCCACCGCGCGCCGTACCCACGATGCCATGCTCAGCCAGCTCCACGAGCTGGGGATCGAGCGAGACCGACGCGCTGAGATCTCCGCCGACGCGGCTCGTGAGGTGCGCTGTCTCGAGCTCCTCGAGGCGAAGAGCACGGCGACGCGCACGCGGGCTTTGAGGCAGCGTGAGCAGATCCTCAACGATGACGTCGGTCGTCGGCGGAGGAGGCGGTGAATCTTCGGGGGGCCGACCGAGCCAAGGCCAGACTTCAAGAGCCGCGGCCCGCGCGCCGTGAGCGTCGCCAGCCGGACTCGAGCTTCGGCGAAGAGCTCGCCGCGACACTCGCCGCCGCTCCTCCCAAAGCCGACCGCCGAACGCCGGACACCCATGGGCTGTCCCACGAGCGCTGGTCCGTGTCGGCGGACGCGGTCGACGCCGCTCCGGGAGTGCAAAACGACGCCACCCCGAGGGCTGTGATCGCCTCGGTCGCTCGAGAGGTGAGCACCGAAGAGTCGGCCGGAGCCCTGGGCCGGGTAGCAGCGGACGGTGGTCCGGCCGGTGCCAGCGCCGACGTGGCCGGTCAGGCGACTGCGCTCGACGACGGGACCGGCGCGGAGACCACCGCCCCCGAGACGGCCGCAGCTGCGAGTGCCGAACTCGAAGGCGCTGCGCAGAAGGGTGCGGCGCTGAAGGGCGACGGGCTGGAGGGTGCCGCGCTGAAGGGTGCGGCGCTGAAGGGCGCCGGCCCCGACGGCGCGCAGCCCTTTGCCGGGCGCGCCGACGCGCTCCGCGCAGAGGTCACGGGAGCCGACGGCTCGACCCCGGAAGCCGCCTCCGCCGGCTCCACGCCCACCGTCTCCGCGATGGCTGCTTCCAAAGATTCAGCACAGGTCGTTGACGCCAAGGGGAGCGTCGCTGCTGCGCCCTCCATCGATGCGGACGACGCCGCGGCTCCCGGCGCTCCGGGTGAGTCCTCCGAAGTGGCTGGCGCGGGGTCCGCCGGTGGCTCACCGGATGCTGGCGGCGAGGCGCGCGACCAGGGAGCAGAGGCCCGCGCCGACCAGGTCGAGGCCGACTCCAAGAGCGCTGCGATCGAGGTGGAGACCGTAGAGATCGAGCCGGCGACCGCCAAAGAAGCTTCACCGAGCGTCAACGCTGAGGTGATCGCGCCGACCGAGTCGCAGCCGGCCGCGAACCAGAGCCCGGTGCAGCGCGCTGCGAAAGTCACTGAGCCGGTCGAGGTTCCGCAGCCGCAGATGGAAGACCCGGACGATCCCACGGCCAAATGGTCGCTGCTCCGTTTGGCCTCCGGAGAGCGCGCAGCGCGCGTTCGGCTCGAACATCCGACGCTCGGATCGCTCCGTCTCGACATCGCGCTCGGCGAAGGTGAGCTCGACGTGCGTGTGCTCGCCCCGAGCCTGATGAGCGCGATTCGGCTCGAGCGAGACGCCGGCAGAATCCGTCAGCTGCTGCAGGAACAAAATGTGCAGCTTGCGAACTTGCGCGTCGACGTCGACCGACCCGGGCGCACCCGTGAATCATCAGAGAGAGCATCAGCGCAGAGGCCACCCCACGCGGGTCGCGGGCGCGGCCGGATCTCCCTGACCGCTTGAGAGAGAAAACGGAGGAGAAACGTGGAGATCGATCCAACCCGAAGTACGTCCAGCGCCCTCGGCGCGCAGCCCGCGGAGAGCCCGAGCGGCGACCTCGACAGGGACGCATTCATGCGCCTGCTCGTCACTCAAATCCGCAACCAGGACCCGATGGATCCGATGGACACGACGCAGATGATGTCGCAGCTGACGGAGCTCACCTCGGTCGAGCACCTGATCGGCATTCGCGACGGACTGGGCAACCTCGAGGTCGCGTCCGCGTCGATCGCCAACGCTCAGGTCGCCGACTTCGTCGGCAAGACCGTGACTGCGGACACGAGCACCTTGCGGGTCGATGACACAGGGCCGATCTCCGGCGCCTTCCAGCTCGACGGTCGGGCCGAAGAGGTGACCGTCACGATCCGAGACGCAAGCGGCGAGGTCGTTCGTTCGATGGAACTCGGGGACACCTTCGCTGGCAGCCAGGGCTACACCTGGGGCGGCAACACCAACCTCGGCGAGCGGGTCGATCCGGGGCGCTACCGCGTAGAGATCTCCGCGACCGACTCCGAGGGCGCGCCCGTGTCCGTCGACACCCGCGTGCAGGGTCGGGTGACGTCGATTTCCTATGCTGACGGCTATCCCGAGCTGATCCTCGACGGGGAACACCGGGTCGCCATGGGCGACGTGCGAGAGGTCGCCGACGCGACCGGCGGCACTCAGTCCGTACCCACCTCCAACTTGGCGCTCGCTTCCTATGAAGCGAGTCGCTCGATCGCTGAACCTACGACCGGAGCTTCCGAAGAATGAGCATCATGAGTTCTCTCAACACCGCCGCGGCCGGCATTCGCAGCCACGCGAGCGCCCTGGCGGTTACAGGCGACAACATCGCCAACGTGAACACCGTGGGATACAAGCGCTCGCGCGCGAATTTCTCGGACATGCTCGGTCGATCGATCGCGGGCTCCTCCGCCGCCCCCCAAGCCGGAGCCGGCAGCCAGGTCGGCAGCATCCAGCAGATGTGGCAGCAAGGCGCCTTGATGACTACGGACTCGCCGACCGATCTCGCGCTGAACGGCAACGGCTTCTTCATGGTCAACGGCAACGTGGGCGGCGTGCAGGGTGACTACTACACCCGCGCCGGTCAGTTCCAGGTCAACGACGAGGGCTTCTTGGTCAACCAAGAGGGCTTGCGACTTCAGGGGTACTCGGCCGACGCATCGGGGGCGCTGAGCGGCTCCGTAGGTGACCTCCAGATCGACGCGGGAACCCTGGGCGCCACGCCGACGACCACGGCGGACATCGCCACCAACCTGAACTCCGACGAGACCGTGCCGGCGGCCTGGGACCCCGCCGACCCCGGCGGCACGAGCAACTTCTCGAACACCGTCACCGCGTACGACTCGCTGGGCAACGCGCACGACATCACCGTCTACTACCGAAAGACCGGCGCAAACGCTTGGGAGTGGCACGCGATGACCGACGGCGGCGAGCTCGCCGGCGGGACTCCGGGCACCCCGACCGAGGGCGCGAGCGGCACGCTCACCTTCACGACCTCCGGTGAGCTCGACACGGAGACCACCACCGCGTCGTCGTGGGACTTCACGGACGCCGCGCCCGGTCAGTCGATCGCGTTCGACTTCGGTGACTCGATCACGACCGACGGTGGCACGGGGTTGGCGGGGAGCACCCAGCATGCGTCAGCCTCGAGCGTCACCGGGCTCTCGCAGAACGGCTTCGGCGCGGGGGAGGTCGCGGGCATTCAGATCGCTCAAGACGGAACGATCACCGGCGTTTTCACGAACGGCCAGCGCCGCTCGCTGGGGCAGGTCGCGGTGGCGGACTTCGCGAGCGCGGACGGTCTCGACCGAGCCGGGCAGGGGTTGTGGAGTGAGTCGACCGAGAGCGGGGAGCCGCTCGTCGGTGCAGGGGGCAGCGGTAGCCGAGGCGCGGTGGTCGCCGGGGCACTCGAAGGCAGCAATGTCGATCTGGCGCGAGAGTTCGTGGACCTGATCGCCTACCAGCGTGGCTTCTCGGCGAACGGCCGGATCGTCACGACAGCGGACGAGATGTACCAAGAGATGGTGAACATGAAGCGTTGATCCGAGCGGCGAGCTTCGACTCGAAGTGGCCTGAGTTGGCGCAACCTCGGTTGCGTTAGATCAGGCTTCCGCGTTTGTGGTTCCGGCGTCGGAAGAGTCAGCTGCCCGCGTTGGTTGCCCGAACGATCCAGGTCGACGAAGGCATCCAGACCTCGCCGTTCCGCAGGTAGGGGCTGAAGCAGGCTCTGAGCGCCTCGCGCACCTCTCCCTCGCGCCGCCGAGCGAGCGCCCCATCGAGGCGCATGCGCTCTCCGGCCGGTCCGAGCGTAAGCGCAAAGTCGATGGCCTCCTCGAGGCTCCTGCCGACGCAGATCTCCGTGTCCACGCGATCGAACCGAGGAGCGGAGAACCCGGCCGCGATCCGTTGGTCGCTGACGACGTCGGCGCTGGCCATGGAGAAGGGTCCTGGGCCACAGGTCACGGCGTCGCTGGTGACGGGCGCGGGGCCGAGCACACGCTCGACACACCGCTCGGCGACGTGCAGCCAAGCGTTGTCCTCCCGCTTTCGCCAGACAACCATGCGCAGCTCGCCCTCGGGCCTGAGCGATCGCCGCATGTTCCTGAGGGCCGCGACGGGTGATGCGAAGAACATCGTGCTGAACCGAGACACGACCAGATCGAAGGGGCCGCCCAGGGCGTCGCTCTGCGCGTCGGCGGTGAAGAAGCGCGTTCGTGATGATTCGCCGTTGGCCTGCGCGGTTGCTTCGACGAAGCGCCACGCCGCGTCCATCGCGGCGACCCGACCGAGCGGACCAGCGGCCTCGATGAGCTGACGCGTCATGTCTCCGAACCCGCAGCCGATCTCGAGGACGTGGGCGCCCGGTCTCGGTGGATAGCGACGCAGCATGACGTCGCCATGTTCGCGCAGCCCGGAGGTGAGCACCCACTCGAAGCGAGAGAACTTGTCGAAGAGCACGGTGTTCCAGAACTTGATCGCGCTGGCGTTCGCGCTCGGTGCCTTGGTCGCCTCTATCGTCTGCACGCTCATTTCGACTCCGCGTGGGTGGGCTGGGGGAGGGGGCTCGCGTCGTCTGCGCCAAGGCGAGGGAACGGGATGAGCTTGGGCACACGGCGCTGGTATGCGCGGTAGGCCTCTCCGTAGTGGCGGATCAAGTCCCGCTCCTCGAAGTAGAGGCCGATGAAAATGTAGGCGGTCATCGACCCGGCGAAGAGCGCGTGGCTCCAGCTGAGGTGCGGGGTGGCCCAGACGCCGATGAAGACGCCGAGCTGAATCGGGTGGCGGACCCACTTGTACAAGAAGCGTTGCTTGAGAGGGTGTTCCGGCAGGTCCTTGCCGCGCCACGCGAACCAACCCTGTTTGAGGCCGAAGAGCTCGAAGTGGTCGATCTCGAAGCTGGCCGCGAGGAGGATCACCCAGCCGAGGCCTCCGACCACCCACATGACGATCGCAGCGCCGCCTTCGAGGTGCCAGATGTCACCTTCGATCGGTGCCCAACCGACGCAGACCGCGGTGAGCGCCAGCGCCGACGCGAGGCAGTACGTCGCTCGCTCCGCCGAGGCAGGGATGAGGCGGGTCCAGACGTCCTTGAAGCGCTTCCGCGCCATGACCGAGTGCTGAAGGCCCCACATCAAAATGAGGCCGAGGTTGATCGCGAGCGCGACCGGCAAGGTGTGCGTCGGCTCCCCGTTCAGGCTCGTCGGGACCCAGAGGTCATTGGCGAAGAGCACGAAGTAGGCGAAGGAGCCCAGGAAGCCGAGGTAGCAGAAGACGGCGTAGGCCATGCCCAACACGCTGCCCTTGGCGGCTCGGGCGCTCACGCCACACCTCCGACGGAGAGCGCAGTGGAGGACTCGACGGGCGCTTCGGTCCCGTCATCGACGCTCACGTCGATCGGCACACCGTCCCGCAGGGTGCGCATGACGACGCAGCAGTGTTCGACGAGCTGCATCAACATCGCTCGCCGCGTCGGGTCGCTTCCCGGCGCGAACCTCACGTCCACCTTCGCGCCCATCTTCTGGAAGCCGACGGGCACGCTCGAGTCGACGCAGAGCGTGCCGCGCACGTCGACCTCGGCGATCACGTCGACGCTGAGGTGCTCGAGCTCGAGCCGCATGCGACCGGCGGCCGCCCGAAGCGTGGAGTCGATGCAGGTGGCCAAAGCTCCGCAGAGCAGATCGCCAGCGACGGCCTCGTCGCTCTCTCCTCCGACTGCGCTGTGCAGCGCGATAGGCACGTTGATGGGCTCGTCCGGGCCGAGACGAACGGCGGTGTGCAGCGGGTCGTCGGCGCGCCAGCCGGTGCGAGCGCGGTCGATCACCCACGCGGCCGCGGGCTCCTTCTGGTAGAGGGCGACGAGGGGGCGTTGACGGTCTCGGATGATGTTGTTGGCCATGGTGGGTCTCCGACTCGCCCAGAGCGGGCGCGTCCTTCACCACCGAGGCGCTAGATCACGACTAGCGGCTCGCCACTCCGGGCCTAGCGGAGCTGCCAGGGCTCCTCTGGGTCGCCTTCGTACGAGCAGTAACTTCCCGTAACTATTTTGGTTTTGAGGTGTGAGCCGAGCTCTGGGTGGGCGGTCGATATTTTTTTGAGAACGCTGCGAATTCGCGCTGAGACCGCCTTGCGCGCGCGCTCGGAGAGGTCCTTGTTCTGTCGCTTTCGACCGCCGAGGCCGACCGCGGCGCGGAGCTCTGAGGCGAGGAACTCCCGCTCCATGCGCAGCTTCTCGGCCCGCCCGAGCTGCTGGAACGACTCGGCCTCGGTGAGCTCTTCACCGAGCTCCGCGAGGCGCGTCCGATACGCGGCGAGCGCCTCGTCGTCCAGCATCGGATCATCGGTCGACCCGAGCGCGTGGCCAACCTCTGCCCCGGACCAGAGCGTGCTGACGTGCACCTCCTCGCCAGGCCGGGCGAGGAGCACGGCGAGATCGGAGAGGCCGCGCGCCTTGGGCAAGTGCACGCTCCTTCCCGCGAAGGTCATCCGCCACAGATCTCCCTCTCGGATCATGCTTCGGTCAGGCGAGGCGGGCTCGGTCGGCGCCGCCTCGGGCTTGGCGCCCAAGAACGTCAGCATCGCCTCGCTCGCCGCGTCGATGTCCCCAAACCAAGGCACGTGCTCCTCGCCCTCGAGGGACTTGAGCGTCGCGTTGGGCAAGCTCGCCGCGAGCTCCCGACCCGCGGCGAACGGGATGGCCCGGTCCCGACGTCGATGAAGCACCAGCGCGGGCGTCTGCACCTCGCGGGCTTGCAGCTGAACCTCGGCGTCGAAGGTCAGGGCGAGCAGCCGGGCCGACATCTCCGCCGTGGCCGCCTTTCTCTGTGCGTCTCCGAGCGCCTTCCTCGCGTCGGCGTCCAAGTTGGGCGCGAAGAGGTCGGCGAGCGCCCTCGAGCCCATGCCCCAGCTCGCCAAGACCAGCGAGGCGAGCGCGTCTCGGACCTCGGGTTTGCCCACATCGCGCCCGCGAGCGTAGGAGCCGAAGAACACGAGGCGGTCGACCTTCTCGGGGTTTCGGCCGGCATAACAAAGCGACGGTGGGCCCGCGCACGCGATGCCCAGGATCGAGGTCTTCTCGTGGCCCAGGTGGTCGATCAGGCTGCCGAGGGTGGTGACCTCAGACTCGAGATCGACGACCTCCCGTTCCCGGTCGCTGAGGCCGGCCCCGGGTCGGTCATAGCGGATGACGGTGTGGTGAGCTCCGAGCGCCTCGAAGAACCGGCGGTACCCCGGGTGGGCCCAGTCCGCTTCGAGGTGGCTGACCCACCAAGCCGTGCAGAGGAGCGGCGGCCCATGTCCGTGAACCGCGTAGGCGACTCGGTGCCCGGTCGGGCTGTGGAAAAAACGGATCTGCGGCTCGCTGGACACCGCCCGATGCTAGCTCAAACCGCTCGAGGTTCAGGGATCTACCACCGGGCTGCGCAAGGCGGCGGTGCTCTGACGGCGGAGCGCCAGACGGCCGTCACCCAGCCCCTCAATGGGGTCGGTATGACCATTGAACACGCTGGCACGGCAGATGCTCATCCAAGAGCGCATGGCCGACAAAGACAAAGCCGAAGACGAGGAGAAGGGCGGCAAGAGCAAGATCTTGCTGATTGTCCTCGGCGTCCTCGGAGTGATCGTGGTGGCCGGTGGGTCCGCAGCTGGGGCGGTCGCGCTCACGCTGGCCAACGCCCCCGCCGCTGCCGCAGAGGAAGAGGCGGAGCCGGTCGACGAGCCGCGCCAGATGGGGCCGCTCATGGAGATCCCCGCGATGGTGGTGAACCTCGATGACCCGACGGGTTCCCACTTCATCCGCGCGGCGTTCCAGTTCGAGCTCGCCGACGCGGAGCAGCAGCCTCAGGTCGAGTCCCATCTCGTTCCGGTGCGCTCCGAGATCCTCCTGCATCTCTCGGGGATGTCGGTCGAGGAGTGCATGGGGCGCGAGAACCGCCAGGCGCTGCTCGACGAGCTGCTGGTCCTCGTAAACGAGCAGATCGGCGCCGAAATCGTCACCAACATCTACTTCACCGCTCTGGTCGTTCAGTAGGGCGCGCCGATGTTCGGGGAACAAGCCCAGGGTCCGGTACTCAGCGATGAGGAGACAGGTGCGCTCCTCGACGCGATGCGCGAGGATGAGGTCACGCGCGGCCCCGAGGCTCGCGACATCGACCTGGCCTCCTCGGACGCACCGCTCCGGGACGCCCTGGCGCGCGCCGACCACGCGACGACGACGATCGCCATGGCGGGGCGAAACCAGCTCCTGCGGCAGCTCGGCATCGGGCTCGACGTCGAGCCCCTGCCAGCGGAGATCGTGCCGCGCGACGTGCTCGTCTCCGCTTTTGATCCCCACGCGGTCGTGTATGCGCTCCAGAGCGGCACCGACACCAAAGGGCTCCTGATGCTCGACCCCGGGCTCGCCGGCTTCGTGCTCGAGCGCAGCATGGGGTCTACCGACGAAGAAGAGGGGAGCCGAGCCTACGCTGCGCTCAGCACGCTCGATCGTCAGGTGATCCACGCCTTCCCGAACGCGATGTGTGAGGCGACGTCGAAGCACCTGCTCGACGGTCGCTCGCTCGCGCTGCTCGGGGTGGACTCTGGGCTCGAAGAGGAGACGGCCGGGCGCTTTGAGCCGATGCTGCGCCTCGGAAGCCGGTTCTCATGGAACGACCGGCCGGTCGGCGAAATCCTCGTCGCTCTGAGCCCGAGCGCGCTGAGCGGCCCGCTGCCTGTGGGTCCCGCGGACGGGGGCATGTCCAGCATTCTGGCCCGCCTCACGGAGGCCGAGGTCGAGATCGTCGCGATGCTCGGCCGCACCTCTTCCTGCGTGCGTGACCTGCTCGGCCTCGAGGCCGGCGATGTGCTCAGGCTCGACGGCGCGCCCGGCGAGCCCGTGATGCTCAGCGTCGATGACGTCGTCGTCGCTGAAGGTGACCCGGTCGTGCACAAGGGCGACCTCGCGATTCAGATCCGTCATCGGTACCAAGGAGAAGCAGCTACATGAGTGAGGCAACCCCGGAGCCCTTCGACGCCGGCGCAGCCCTGGCGTTCGAAGACTCGCCGTTGGCCGGCCAGTCGCCGCACGACCTCGAGCGCATCCTCGACATCCCGCTCGAGATCCACGTGGAGCTTGGACGCCGTCGCATGCGCATCCACGAGCTCCTGAAGATGGAGATCGGCTCCGTGCTCGAGCTCGGTACCGCAGCGGGAAGTCCGCTCAGCATCTACGCCAACCGCGTGTTGGTGGCGCAGGGGGAGGCGGTGATCGTTGGCGAACGATACGGCGTGCGCATCACGGACATCGTCCCCGCCAGCGAGCGCGTTCGACGGCTCGGCGAAAAGGAAGACTCATGAAGAACTCGACCCTCCTGATGGCCGCGCTGGCCTTGACCTTCATTGGCCCGAGTGTCGCCTCGGCGAACAACGTCATCACCGACAGCCAAGTGCGCTTCGAGGAAGACGTCTTGGAGCTCCGGATCGAGGCCTCCGAGACGATCCGTGAGCCGCGCGTGCGCACGGCCCCTGGCTTCGTGCGGATCTGGTTCGAGGACACCGACGCGGCTCGCGTCGACCGTGAAGGGGACGGCTCGAGCGTGCGCTTCGTGCACATCCGCCCCGGGGTCGACGAGAGCACTGTGGTCATCGTGCGCCTGATGGATTCACGTCGGTTGGATCCCGACGCGATCACTGTCCAGCGCGACGGCCAGGTCGTTCGGGTCCGTGTCGCTCGTGCCGCCCTGGGCATGGGCACGCCTGTCGCCCCGCCGGCCGCCGAGCCTACTGCGGCCGAGCCCGCCGAGCCCGAGGCCGAGCTCGAGCAAGAGGCGCCGCCTGCCGAAGAGGCGGTCGAAGCTGCCGCCGCCCCGGCGTCCACCCCGCTCTTCGCCGACCGACCCTCAGCGGCACGTCCGCTCGTGGTCGAGGAAGGTCCTTCGATGATCACCGTGCTGGCGTTCCTCCTGCTGCTCCTCGGCGGCGCCTACCTCGCCATCAGCGTGTGGAAGTCGCGACGACCCGGCGCCCGCCGCCAGCGGGCCATCGACATCATCGCTCAGAAGCGGGTCGGGGTCCGGCACCAGCTCGTCGTCGTCCGGGCCCTCGGCCAGGACCACCTGCTCGCGGTGCACTCGGGTCGCACGGACCACATCGCCTCCGTGAACACGCCCGAGAATGACGCTGAGGGCATCGATCTGGACGGCTCGACCGCCGACCTGCTCCCCTACCTTCGGCTGAGCAGCATCCCACCCAACAAGGGCGAGACCCCCGGGCAGCGCGTGGCGCTCCGCTCAGAGCGGACCGAGCCGGTCGAAGAGCGCCCGAGGTTTGGGGCGGAGCTCATGCGCGCCGCCGCTCAGCGGACGATCCGCGACAGCGTCTCGCTCGCCTCCGTCGGCGCGACCAGCGACGCGATCAACGGCCTGCTCCGGCTCCGCGAGAAGCTGGGTCGCTGAGTGTCGCCGGCAAGCACGACGCCCTCGAACCTCTAGGGGACACGATGAATCGCCGGGTAGCCATCTGGGTCGGGATCGCGGTGGGAGCGCTCTTCGCGCTGCCCGTCGGAGCCCTCGCTCAGACGGTCGACGCGGCGGCCGATGCCGCCGTGACGCCGCCCGGTGTGACGCTGAACCTGCCGAATCTCGAGCAGCCCGAGGAGATGGTCCCGGCACTCAAGATCCTGCTGATGATGACCATCCTCTCGATCGCTCCGGCGATCTTGATCTCGATGACGTCATTCACGCGGATCGTCATCGTGCTCAGCTTCGTGCGCCAGGCCGTCGGCACCCAAAACGTGCCGCCGATGCAGGTCATCCTCTCGCTCTCGCTGCTCCTGACCGCGGTCGTCATGGCGCCCGTCTTCCACCGCATCGAGACCACCGCGCTCGACCCCTACGAGGCGCATGAGATCGACGGCGAGGAGGCCTACGAGCGCGGCGCCGCGATCATCCGCACCTTCCTCATCCGGCAGACACGCCAGGATGACCTGCTGCTCTTCTACGAGCTCAGCCAGACCGATCGACCGCAGACCGTCGAAGAGGTGAGCCTCACGCTCTTGATACCCGCCTTCATGATCTCCGAGCTGCGCACGGGCTTCGAGATGGGCTTTCTCCTCTTCTTGCCGTTTGTGCTCGTCGACCTCCTGACGGGCAGCGTGCTGACCTCGATGGGCATGGTGATGCTGCCACCGACGATGGTGTCGACGCCGCTCAAGCTCCTGCTTTTTGTCCTGGTGGACGGTTGGGCGCTCCTGACGCGCTCGCTGGTGGCGTCCTTCCTATGAACGTCGCCATCGCAACGGAATGGGTCCGTCAGCTGATGTGGACCGCGATCACGGCCGGCGCGCCGGTGATCATGACGGTCGCGATCATCGGTCTCGTTTTGGCCGTGCTCCAGGCGGCCACCCAGATCAACGACGCCGCCGTGCCCTTCACGGCCAAGGCCATCGGGGTCTGCGTCGTGCTGGTCGTCGCCGGTTCCTGGATGATGGGCCAGATGACGGACTTCGCGTCGCGCGCGTTTGTCGCCATCGGGACGATCACCGGGGGATGACGGCCGCCCGTGCGAACGCTCTTCGAGGCGGTCCTGCCGCTCATCCCGTTCGTGCTGCTCGTGTCGGTGCGGGTTGGCGTGATGCTCGCCTCGCTGCCGGCGCCCTTCGGTAGCGGCGCGCCCCCCCAGATCCGCGTCGCTCTGGGCCTCTTCATCACCATCGCGCTCTGCACGCCCCACTTCGCCGATCCGCCGATCATCCCGCTCGAGCCGGTCACGCTCGCCGTCGCGGGGCTCGGCGAGCTGATGGTCGGGGCTGTCATCGGTCTGACGGTCCGCGTCATGCTGGCGGCGGCCGAGGTCGCTGGGAACGTCGCCGGCATGAGCATGGGTCAGGGCTTCGCCGCGAGCATCGACCCGGCCTTCGGCGAGAAGATGCTGCCGCTCGGGCGCCTGCTCAGCGCCCTGATGGTGCTGATCTTCCTCTCGTTGAACGGTCACCACGTGACCTTCGCCTCGCTGGCGTGGTCGCTGGACGCGCTCCCGGTGGGCAACGCGCTCGGTCACGCCGTGCATGGGGACACGGTGTCCATTGGTGCGGATCTGATGGCACGGGGTTTGCGAATCGCTTCACCCATCTTGGCCGCGATGTTCATCGTACAGCTCGGAATGGGTTTGATCGCTCGCTCGGCACCCCGAGTTCAGATCTTCTCCCTGACCTTCGCCATCACGAGCGCCGTCGGCGCGGTCGTGCTCTTCGCCGCCTTGCCCTCGGTCACCGGAGCGCTCGTGGAGACGCTGGGCCGCTTGCCCCTGGATCTCCAAAACGCGTTGGGAGGTCGTTAGCGTGTCTGACGACCTCGACGAGGACTCCAAAACAGAGGAAGCGACTCCAAGAAAGAAGGAGCAGCTTCGAGAAAAGGGCGAGGTCGTCAAGAGCCCGGACGTCACCGGCGCGGCGACGGTCGTGGCGGTCTTCGGCCTGATGATGCTCCGCGGTGACACCATCGCGATGGACGTTCGCCACTTCGCGGAGCGCTCGTTGGAGCTGCGAAACGTGCATGCCCCCGTCGAGGCGCTGCGCGAATGCGGCACGCTGCTCTTCTCCACCGCGCTGCCGATCGCCATGGCCGCCGCCACCGCCGCGGTGGCGGCCTCGGTCATTCAAACGAAGGGCCTCTTCAACCTCACGCAGCTCGCGCCCAAACCCGAACGCCTCGATCCCGTAGAGGGCATCAAGAAGGTCCTTCCGGGCAAGCAGATGCTCATCGAGACGGGCAAGAGCCTCTTGAAGGTCTCCGTGGTCACCGGCCTGGCGTACTGGATCATCGCGGACGCGCTGCCTCTCTTCACGGCGCTGCCGACCGTCGGGATCGAGCGCGGCGCGGCGGAGGTGGGCTACATCGCGGCGAAGCTCGCGGTCTGCGGCGTCATCGCTCTCGCCCTGCTCGCGGCCGTCGACTACTTCATCGCCTGGCGCAAGTTCGAGAAGAAGAACCGCATGGCCAAGCACGAGGTCGAGCGCGAGCACAAGGACATGGAGGGCGACCCCCGTCTGAAGGGCAAGCGCCGCCAGAAGGCGCGGGAGCTCGCCCAGAGTCGCTCGGTCAAGGAGGTCGGCACGGCGACGGTCATCGTCACCAACCCGACCCACATCTCGGTCGCGCTCCGCTACGACCCCGAGCGCGGTGATCCGGCCCCGATCGTCGTCGCGCAGGGCGTGGACGCGGTCGCGATGCTGATTCGAACCGAGGCTCGCAAACACGGGATCCCGATCGTCGAGAACAAGCCCCTCGCCCGCGCGATTCACGGCACGACGAAGGTCGGTCAGACGATCCCGCTGGAGCTCTACGAAGTCGCGGCTCGGGTGATCGCGCACGTCATGGGCATCGGACGTCCGGCGGCTAGGGCATGAGCGCCGCCGCCGCCACAGGATCGAAGTGGCCCGCGTGGGCGGGGCCCACCGCGATCGTGCCGATCATGCTGGTCGGCATTGTCTTGTTGATGGTGATGCCGCTCCCGGCGTTGCTCCTCGACTTCCTGCTCGCCGGCTCGATCGCGTTGGCCGTCTCTCTGCTGCTGATCGCGATCTACCTGGAGAAGCCGCTCGACCTGTCGAGCTTCCCGACCATCCTGCTCTTCGGCACCCTGATGCGGCTGGCGCTCAACGTGGCGTCGACCCGGCTGATCTTGCTCGATGGGTCTTCGGGACCGGAGGCGGCCGGAGACGTGATCCGCTCGTTCGGTGAGTTCATCGTCGGCGGCAACTACGTCGTGGGCGCCACCGTCTTCGTGTTGCTCGTGATCATCAACTTCGTCGTGATCACCAAGGGCGCTGGGCGCGTCGCGGAGGTGAGCGCGCGCTTCACCCTCGACGCGCTTCCCGGCAAGCAGATGTCGATCGACGCGGACCTCGCGAGCGGGTCGATGACACAGGACGAAGCGTCCGCGCGCCGCAAAGAGATCGAGCAGGAGAGCGACTTCTTCGGCTCCATGGACGGCGCCAGCAAGTTTGTCCGCGGAGACGCGATCGCGGGCCTGCTGATGACCGGCATCAACATCGTCATCGGCTTTGTGGTCGGCGTCATGCAGAACGGCATGGAGCCCGCCGAGGCGGCCTCGACCTACACGATCCTGACCGTGGGCGACGGCCTCGCGTCCCAGATCCCGGCGCTGCTCGTCTCCACCGCCGCTGGCGTCGTGGTGACCCGGGCCGCCAACGGTGTCTCCCTGGCACCGACCCTGCTCAAGCAGCTCGGTCGCTCCCAGAACGCGCTCTACGCGACCGCGGTCGTGTTGGCCGTCATGGGCCTCCTGCCCGGCATGCCGATCATTCCGTTCATGGCCCTGGCGGCGCTGATCGGCTGGGCCGCTCGCAGCGCGGGCACGGCGGCGGCGGGCCCAGAGGCCGACGACGCGGCACTCACCGAGGAAGGCGCCGAGCCGACCGAGCGCGAGAAGCTCGAGAACATGCTGCCCGTCGAGCTGCTCGAGCTCGAGGTTGGCTACAACCTGGTCACGCTGGTCGACGACGCGCAGGGCGGAGAGCTGGTCGAGCGCATCGGCGCCATCCGCCGCAACTTCGCCACCGAGCTCGGCATGATCATCCCGAGCGTGCACATCCGAGACAACATCAGTCTCGGCGCGGGCACGTACCGACTCATGCTCAGCGGCAACGAGGTCGGCCGCGGCAGCGCTCAGCCCAACAAGCTGCTCGCCATGGATCCGACGGGGTCGTTGCCTCCGCTCGAGGGCCAGAACGTGCGCGAGCCCGCGTTTGGCCTGCCGGCCACTTGGGTCAGCACCTCTCAGCGCGAGAAGGCCGAGTCCCTCGGTTACACGGTTGTCGACGCCCCCACCGTGGTCGCGACCCACCTCACCGAGCTCTTCCGCCGTGTCTCTCCCGATCTCCTCGGACGCCGCGAGGTGCAGGAGCTGCTCGACATCTTCGCCGCCCGTGAGCCCCGCATCGTGGACGAGCTGGTCCCGAACATCCTCTCGCTGGGCGAGGTGCGCGGGGTGCTCTCGCGGCTCCTCGCCGAGGGCGTCTCCATCCGTGACCTCCGCGCGATCCTCGAGGCGCTCGCCGACTACGGCAAGGAGATCAAGGCTCCGAGCGACCTGGCTGAGCTCGTCCGGTCGCGCCTCGCGCGCCACATCACGTCGCGCTTCCGCTCCGACGACGGGCGCGTCGCCGCCCTCATCCTCGATCCTTCCGCCGAACATGCTTTTCGGCAGGGCGGCCCAGACGCCGGTGCCGCCGAGCGCATCCTCGCCTCGCTCGACCAGGCGTCGAGGGCCTTCGCTGGCGTGACCACCCCGCCCGCCATCATCTGCGCGCCCGACGTTCGGCGCGGCGTACGCGACCTGCTCGCGCGCCGCGTGCCCGGACTGAGCGTGCTTTCGCACCGAGAAATCGACGACTCCACGACCATCCGCGCCCTCGGCGTGGTGAGCGCGTGAGTGCAACGGAGTAGCCATGAGTGAGCACACCTACACCGCCCCCCGACTTCACACGGCGTTGGCCCGCGTGAAACGAGAGCTCGGGTCCGACGCCTCCATCCTCTCCTCTCGTCAGCTGGCGGGCGGGGAGTTCGAGGTGCGGGCGCGCGCCCCCGAGGGCTACGCGTCCACCCGCCGGGAGGCCACGCCGTCACTCCTCGAGCGCCTGCTCTCCCGGAGCGGGCTCGCGAAGGAGCTCATCGAGCTGCTCAGCGAGGACGCCGGCGACACGCAGACGTTGGCCGGAGCCCAGAACGCGCTGACCGAGGCGATCCATTCGAGGATCACCTTCGAGGCTCCGAACCTCGACACCGGTCGTCGCGTCGTCGCGCTGGTGGGCCCGACCGGCGTGGGCAAGACGACCACGCTCGCCAAGCTCGCGGCCGACACCGCGCTCGTCCGCCGCCGGGCGGTCGGCATGATCACGCTCGACGAATACCGCATCGGCGCGGCGGCTCAGATTCAGCTCTACGCCGACCTGATCGGCATCCCGCTCGAGATCGCGCGCGATCGCCAATCTTTCGAGCGTGCGATGCGTCGGCTCGCTGACGCTGAGGTCATTTTCTTGGACACCGCGGGGCGTGCACCAAGGGATCGAGGCGCACAAGCAGCGTTGGCCGAGATCCTGCATCTGTCTGGAACCGAAGTGAACGTGACTCTTTGCATTGCTGCTGCCACCCGGTCCGACGAGCTCCAAGGCTTGATCGAGCGGCACAACGTTCTGCGGCCCAAGAGCATCACGATCACGAAGTCTGATGAGACCCAGCGCCATGACGCGACCGTCGCTGCGCCCATGCTGAGCGGCTTGCCGCTGGCATGGATGACGACCGGTCAACGTGTGCCCGAGGACGTGGAAAGAGCCACGGCACCGGGCCTTGCCGCACTTCTGTGCGGTTTGGAGGAGAGCGAATGATCCGCGAGCACGAGCCAGTCTCCCTCGGAGGCGACGATCAGGCCCTGGGCCTTCGCAACCGAGAGCGGGCGCCAGTGATACGGCTTCGGCCGACCCGCGAGTCGCGTCCTCACGTGATCGCGGTCACCAGCGGCAAGGGCGGCGTAGGCAAGACGCAGATCTCAGCCAACACCGCCGTCGGGCTGGCGATGTCTGGTCGCCGCGTCTTGCTCCTCGACGCGGACCTCGGCTTGGCGAGCCTGGACCTCGCCCTCGGCATCAGTCCCGACAAGACGCTGCTCAGCGTGCTCACCAACGAGTGCAGCGTGAACGAGACCATCGTCGAGGGACCGGCCGGGGTGCACCTCATCCCGGCGTGCCCGGGTCGCTACGACGTCGCCAACCTCGACGCCGCTCAGCGAGCTCGACTCTGGGACTTGGTCGAAGAGGCGGCGGTCGGATACGACGCGCTCATCATCGACACCGGCGCGGGCATCGGGAGCAACGCGGTCGGGTTCGCCTCGTACGCCGACGACGTCCTGCTCGTCACCACGCCGGACCCCTCGAGCCTGCGCGACGCCTACGCCATGGCGAAGGTGCTGCATCGCCGAGGAGGCGTCGACCGGGTCTGCGTGCTCGCCAACCAGGTCACCAACCAGCGCGAGGGGGCGGAGATTTACTCGCGCATGGACTCGGTGGTGCGCCGCTTCCTCACGCTCGACCTCGCCTACGTCGGCGCGGTCCCGCGGGACGAGGTCGTCCGGGAGGGCGTCGCGATGGGTCACCCCTTCGTCATGCGTAAGCCGGACTCGGCGGCCGCAGCGGCGATCCAAAACCTCGTCCGAAGACTCAACGTCATCGGCACCACTCAGGTACACGAATCATGCTGAACGGAGCGCATACCAACGGACAGGGCGTCGAAGCCTACGGGGTGAAGATCGACCGGGCGGCCCTCGTGACCCGTGGCCTGCCGCTGGTGCGTCGCATGGCCTATCGCATGGCGCGTCGTCTTCCGCCGAGCGTGGACGTCGGTGACCTCATCGGGGCTGGAAACGAGGGCCTCGTGCGGGCTGCGGCTGGCTATGACCCGACCGCCGCCGCGAGGTTCGAGTCCTACGCCGAGCGACGCATTCGGGGAGCGATCCTGGACGAGCTGCGCGGCTGGGATTCGGTCACACGTCACGGCCGGCGCCGGATGCACGAGGTCACCCGGGCCGTCAAGAAGCTCCGCGCGGAGCTCGGCCGAGCCCCCGAGGAAGACGAGATCGCCAAGGAGCTCAACCTCGAGCTCGCCGTCTACCAGAAGCTCAACATGGAGCTCGCGCGTGGACCGATGCTCGGTCGCCTCGGTCAGGTCGACCCGGACGCCGTGGACTCGGGTCATCAAGACCCGTCCGCCCTCTACTCACAGGCGGAGCTGAAGCACCGCCTCACGAAGGCCATCACCCTCCTCCCGGATCGCACCCAGAAGGTGCTCGCGCTCTACTACCAGGAGGACTGTACCCAGGCGGAGATCGGACTCGTCTTGGGTGTCAGCGAGAGCCGCGTCTGCCAGATCCTCGGCGAAGCCGCCGCCCGGCTGCGGGCGCTGCTTCAGCGCGAAGAGCGAACTTCGGGAGTGGCACGAGGCTGACATGTCGGACGGGATCTACAGCGCGCTGAGCGGCGCCATCGCCCAACAACGGGCCCTCGACGTCGTGGCCAACAACGTCGCCAACGCCGGCACGGTCGGCTACCGGGGTGACACCGTCGCCTTCCGCGAAGCGGTGAGTCGCGAGACCGCCGGACCGAACCCCGACGGCCTGCGCTACGTCTCGGTCGCGCAGCAGTCGACCGACCAGAGCGACGGGCCGCTCATTCAGACGGGCAACCCGCTCGACCTGGCGCTCCAAGGAGACGGCCTCTTTGCGCTCCAGACCGACAATGGCGTTCGGTACACCCGAGCCGGCTCCTTTCGCATGGATCCCGAGGGCGTCATCCGCTCCTCCGGCGGTCACGTGCTGATGGACGCGGGCGCCCCGGACCCGAGTCAGGCCGAGATCCGGATCCCGCCCGAGGCGACAGAGATCTTGGTCGGGACCGATGGCACCGTCACCGCGGACGGTCAGGAGGTCGGCCGGATCCGCATCGAGAGCTTCGATCAGCGCTCCCTGACCAAGGAAGGCCTGACGATGTACGCAGCACGGGGCCAGGGGGAACCGGCCGAGGCGCAGGTCAGCCAGGGGTACCTCGAGGGAGCAAACGTCAGTCCGGTGGGCGGCATGAACCAGCTGATCTCCACCAGCCGAGCGTTTGAAGCTTTTCAGCGTGTGATTCAGGCGTTCCGCCAGATCGATGAGCGCGCAGCGAGAGATGTGGGGTCCAACCGATGAGGGAGTCGAGACAATGATGCGAGCAATGAGAGCTGCGGCCAGCGGCATGGTCGCTCAGCAGACCCACATCGACACGATCGCCAACAACATGGCGAACGTCGGCACCACCGGCTTCCGGCGCGCTCGCGCCGAGTTCCAGGACCTCGTCTACCAGCAGGTCCGCACGCCAGGCGGCAGCACGGCCGACGGCGGCACGCTCCCGACCGGCATTCAGGTCGGCCAAGGCACCCGCACCGTCTCCACCGAGATCGTGCACAGCCAGGGCTCGATGCAGCAGACCGGCAACCCGCTCGACATCGCCATCGAAGGCGAAGGCTTTTTGCAGGTGACACGGCCCGGCGGCGACATCGCCTACACTCGAGCCGGCAACCTCAAGCTCGACCAGGACGGTCGCCTCGTGACCGTGGATGGCATGGGCATCGAGCCCGCTATCACGATTCCGCGCGACGCCACCAGCATTACCATCGGCGCAGATGGCACCATCAGTGTCACTCAGCCCGGTGACGGAGCCTCCCAAGAAGTGGGTCAGCTCCAAATCGCAAGATTCGCTAACACCGGAGGAATGCAGGCCCTTGGCCGTAGTATGTTTCGTCCCACCACGGCGAGCGGACAGCCGCTCGTCACTGCGCCCGGACAAGGCGGCGCCGGGACACTCGCTCAAGGCTTCCTCGAGGGCTCCAATGTCGAGGTCGTCAATGAGATGATCGACCTGATCAGCAGTCAACGCGCCTATGAGCTCAATCAACGTGTTATCCAGGCTGCAGATGAGATGTTGCGGAAGACCACGGACGTCTAGAATTCGTGCGAATCCGCCTAGTTCTTAAGCTTAATTGTTAGTCATTTATTTTTTCATGAGCTGAAACAAAAGCTCAAATCTCCATGAGTCGTGTCCGAGCAGGTGCCAGCTGCTCGGACGCGCGTTATTTAAGGACCTTGATCCGAAAAGGCACTTTTGGCGGGATCGTCAACGGCCTGTCGCCGTCCCCCATGCCGAGAGACGCAACTCCGCATCGGAACGCCTGGCACGACAAGTGCTGCTATCCCTTGCGTGCTAGACAAGCGAACAACGGCTCTCTCCCTCGCGCTGCTCGGATCGCTGCTCTTCGCCATTCCCGCGCACGCACAGAGCGACGCTGTTGACAGTGTTCGCCTCGCGGAGATCGTCCCCGCCCTCGAAGGGACCGAGCTCGGGGCCCTCGCCCTCGGTCCAGCGCCCTCCCCAGGGACGATGCGAGTCGTGCGGCGCAGTGAGGTGCTCTCGGCGCTTCGACGCGCCGGTCGAGAGGCGCGTGGCCTGTCCATCCCGCGGGCGACGAGGGTTCGCCGCGAAGCGCGTCGACTCGAACCGACCGAGCTTCAGGAACTCTCCCGGGAAGCGGTCGCACAGTCGATGGCGCCGTGCCGGGTCTCGAACCTGGAGATCACGAACACTGCGACCGTAGCGACCGGCGAGCTGGACATCACAGCCGAAGGCACAGCACCGCAGCGGTCGGGGCGTCGCAACATCATGCTCGTGCTGCGCTCCGGGGGGCGCGTCGTGAGGATCCCGGCGCGCACCGAACTCACTTGTCCCGCCCCCGTCATGCGTCCCGGCGCGCGCATCCAGATCGTGGCTCGCTTCGGCGCGGTGCGCGCGACGACCTCCGGCACAGCGGCTCAGCCGGGCCGGGTGGGCGACATCATTCGAGTCCGCAATCCGCGCTCGCGGCAGAGCCTACGGGCCCGGGTCATCGATGCCGAAACCGTGGAGGTGGTTCGGTGAGACTCGCTATCGTCAAAGTGACTTCGAGCGTCGCGCTGCTCGCATTGATGGGCTGTTATCCGCAGTCTCAGATCCGCGAATACCAGCCGCGCCACCGCGACTACGAAGCAGGTCCCTACATGGAAGAGGGTCAGGCGGTCTCCACGGGTTCGCTCTGGGAAGACCGCAGTCGCAGCCTCTTCGCCGACTTCCGGGCCAACGGGGCCGGCGACCTCGTCACGATTCAAATCGACGAGAACCCACATGCGATCGGCGACGCCTCCACAGATACGGAGCGCGAGAGTAGCTTCAACTTCGGGGTCGGGGGGCTCGTCGGCCTGATGGCTGCGCTGCAGACCGCCTATCCGGACATCGACCCCACGCGCCTGGTCAACCTCATGAGCTCGAGCAACTTCTCGGGCAGCGGCAACACGCGTCGCGGGAGCAACATTCAGGCGGCGATCGCAGTGCGGGTCCAGCGGGTGTTGCCCAACGGCGACCTCTTCATCGAGGGCACGAAAGTGCTCCTCGTCAATGAAGAGGAGCTGCACATCTATGTGTCGGGCGTCATTCGGCCGCAGGACATCGAACAGGACAACTCCGTGCCCTCGAGTCGAATCGCAGACGCCGAGATCGCTCTCTCCGGTCGAGGGGACCTGACCCAGAACCAGCGCATGGGCTGGCTTCAGCAGATCCTCGGCCACGTCAACCCGATGTAGCGCGTCCGTGACGATGGAAGAACCCGAGTGGATGGCAGAGCGAGGAACGAATCAGTGCGCATGAACCCGAGACTTACCGCGACCCTCCTGACGACGATCACGCTCTTGGTCAGTTCGGCTTCAGCGCCTTCGCCCGCCAGCGCCGCCCGTATCCTCGAGCTCTGCGACGTCGCGGGCGTCCGGGACAACCAGCTGATCGGCTACGGCCTCGTCGTCGGCCTCGACAACACCGGTGACAGCGGACAGGCGCGCTTCACCCTTCAGAGCACCGCGGCGATGCTCCGGCGCCTCGGCGCGACCATCGACCCCTCGATGATCCAGACGCGTAACGCCGCCGCGGTCATTGTCACCGCGACCTTGCCCGCGTCCGCGAACCCGGGCACCCACATCGACGTCACCGTCTCCTCCCTCGGCAACGCGCGCAGTCTCTCCGGCGGGACGCTTCTGCAGACGCCGCTCTACGGCGCCGACCGCGTCGTCTACTCGGTGGCCCAGGGTGCCGTGCTCCTCGGGGGGTTCGGCGCGAGCGGCAACAGTGGCAGCGCGGTTCGCCGCAACCATCTGACCGCCGGTCGAGTGCCCGAGGGCGCAATCGTCGAGCGCCGCGTCGCGGGCGGTGGTCTGCCCAGCGAGGGCCCGCTCACGCTGACCTTGCGCGCACCGAGCTTCATCACGGCGCGGCGTATCGTCGAGGCCATCGACGGCGCCCTCGGCGACGGCGCGACCCGTGCGCTCGACTCGGGGACCATCGCCGTCACCGTTCCTACGGCGGAGCCAGACCGCATCGCCCTCCTCGCCCGGATTCAGCAGCTCGAGGTCGAGCCGGCGGTCCGGGCTCGCGTCGTGATCGACGAACGCACCGGGACCATCGTCGTCGGCGCCAACGTCCGCATCTCTGAAGTGGCCGTGGCTCAGGGCGGACTCACGGTGCGGATCTCCGAGCAGGAGGTCGTCTCACAGCCCAACGCACTCGCGGATGGCACCACCGAAGTCGTCGACTCCACGCAGGTCGACGTCGAGGCCGAAGGGGGCAGCCTTCAGCGCATTGCGCCGACCGCGAGCCTCAACGACGTCGTCGACGCGTTGAATGCGCTCGGCGCGCAGCCCCGTGACCTCGTCGCCATCTTTCAGGCGCTTCGGTCGGCCGGGGCGCTTCAGGCGGAGCTCGTCGTCGAGTGACGATCGCGCTCACCGCCGCGGTCGCGATGCCGGTTCAGGCCGAAGCGCCCGCCGAGCCGACGCCGGCCGAAGAACGAGCGACGCAGATCCACTCCGCGGCCGAGCAGTTCGAAGCGCTCCTCCTCCGACAGTTGGTCAGCGTCATGCGCTCCACGGTCGGAGAAAATGGGCTCTTCGGCGACGGGGCGGGTTCGCAGATGTACTCCCATCTCTTCGATGAGGGCTTCGCCGATTCGATGGCCGCGGCGGGCGGCATGGGCATGCGCGAGACCCTCGAACGCTCGATGCTCGGCCCCGCCGCCTACAACGCCGAGCTCTCACGAACGATCCAGGCGCGGCCGGGGACTCCGTTTGTCCCGCGCACGGTCG
>Ga0114933_10001611_pt1 | contig 24899 bp, 19 predicted proteins | sample 4SBtaG_FD_89691 | JGI IMG/M metagenome (GOLD analysis project Ga0114933, IMG submission 89691) | Deep subsurface microbial communities from Kolumbo volcano to uncover new lineages of life (NeLLi) - 4SBTROV12_W25 metaG | ecosystem: Environmental > Aquatic > Marine > Volcanic | place: Kolumbo... | reverse complement strand
TCGCCGAGGACCGGCATAGGACCGCAAAGGAACTCCTCGACCGGATGGCAGCGATGCTTGTCGGTCTGGCCAAGCGGCATCAGAAGCGTTGAGCCGGGAGCGGGAGCGGGAGCGGGAGCGGGAGCGGGAAAGCGGATCGCGATTCTCGCCCGGCACATCTAGTAGTCAGGGTATTTCGACCACTTCGGCTGCCACGATTCGAGCAGCAGCTGTTTGCGCAACTCGGCGGCGCGCGCGGGCTTTTCGTAGATCGCGAGGTAGCGCAAGAAGTGGCCGATCACCATGCGGGTGTAGTTGCGGCATTCGTGCGGCCCCATGTCGTCGATCATCTCGTCGAACTCCATGCCTTTGCTGATCGTCATGTGGTATTCGAGCAGCATCGGTCCGCCGTTGTAGCTGCCGATCGCGAACGGCAACTGGCGATTGAATTTCTTGTACAGCGCGCCGAGGTACTGCGTTCCCCATCGCACGTTGTGGCCGGGAATCATGAGCATCCACAGCTGGTAGGGCTCCTTGGCATCGTTGGCGAGGCGGCTCGCGGTTCGGTCGAGAAGCTCAAGCAAGCCGTAGGCCGGCGCGTGGCTGATCATCCACGGCTTGTATCGGCTCTCTTGCAGCATGTGGGCATAGACCATCCACTCCGGCGCGCCCCATTTTTTCGCCGACCAGACGACGTGCGTGCGATACGCCCGGGGGTATCGGGCGCGCCACGCATGAACGGTCTTTGCCGTCGGGTAGCCGCGGCGATTGCGTTTCCACGAGCTGTAGGCGCGGCGGCGAGGCGTCCAGTAATCCTCGAGCTCGTCAGCGAGGTCGTCGCGTAGGCGATTGGTGCGCTTGGTGCCAAGCTGCCGGTTGAGCGCGGGACGCTGCGATTTGAAGACGGCGCGCATGGTGTCGTACTCGCCGAGGTGAGCGGCGATTCGGATTGTTGCGACGGCCCCGTCGTGGGCGAGTCCTGCGAAGGGTTGCAAGCGCGGATCGGGCACCTTGGAGAGATCGGGGCGCTTGGGGATGCGATTGGCCAGCCCCCATTGACGCAGACGGAACTCGGCCAGACCGCTGTAGTAGTTCAGCGGCTGGTCACGAACGAGTTTGGCCAGCACGTCGGCGGCCTTCTTGCGCTTGCCAAGCTTGTCCCAGGCGCGCCCCGTCCAGTAGCGCGACTTGCCGCCGACAAGCGCGTTGCTGCTGTGCGTCAGGCCGGAGAAATGGTCGATCGCCTTTCGGTACTTGCCGCCCAGGTAGGTCCAATAGCCGACAAACCAATAGTACTTGCCGAGGTCGAGTTTGCCCTTGCGACGGCTGTTCAACGCGCGGCGAAGGTCCTCGGCGGCCTGCAGCGACCTGCCTCCTGTGTGCAGTGCGCGGCCGCGATCATAGTGGGCTTCGATCACCCTCTTGACGGGAGCCGAACGGCTGTAGTTGCGCAGCCAGCGGTCGAACTGGCGCACCGAAGCGTCGGTCTTGCCGTTCTTGGCGAGCACGATCGCATACGAACTGATCGCGAACAGCGCATACGGGCTGGACTCGACGGCGGCGACTTTGAAGTATTTCTCGGCCCCCTTGTAGTCGTCGCGAAGCCTCTCGGAGCCGATCTTTCCGAGGAAATAGCCGAGCTCGACACGCCGGTAGTTCTTCTTCCAGAGCGCCAGTGCTTCGGCGCGGCATCGTTCGTAGTGGCGCTTGGCAAAGAGCCTCTCGACTCGGCTCATGCGCTCGCGCTTGGACAACGAGGCCAGCGGCACGCGCTGGATGGCGTCGTCGATGAAGCGGCTGATCGGATGCTGCATCAGCAGGCGCTTCCACAGGTTCTTGGCTTCGGCGTTGTTGCCGGCGGCTTCGTGCATCCGGGCGGCGCGGTCGAGCAGCTCGTCCTGGGGAAGGTGCAAGCGCGACTTCGGGTAGAGCTTCAGCGCGACTTCGGCGGCCTTCTTCGGCGGTCCGGCCTTCTCCCACAGACGCGAATAGGTGATATCTGCGCGGGCCCAGCGCCACTTCGGCCACTTGCTGCGCAGCTTGGCGAGCGCATCGATGGCGCGCTTGGTGTCGCCTTGCGCGATGGCCACCTCGACTTCAGCCCACGCCCACGACGGCGGATGGATGCTGGCGATGGGTTTGGCCTTGTTCAGTGCCGATCGCGCCGCTTCACCCTTGCCTTGTGCAGCGTAGAGCCGAGCGAGCACGAAGCTCGCCGTGGCGCGGAACTCTTTGCTGCCGCGACTTGTCAACGCAGCCAGCGGGGCGGCCACGCCGGATGTGTCGCCGACGCGTATCTTCTGCACGAGAGGACGCAAGGACGACCACGGATCGCTCTTGGACAGCGCGTCGGCATCGGGCGCCATCGCAACAACGAGCAGCGCGAGGGAAAGCGCCAGCCATTTGCTGCGGCGTCCGCCTGCGATCGGTTGGATCGGTGCACATGTGCCGTTCGGCTCGGTCACGGTAACCCCCTGCTGGTAGTGCGGCGAAGCGACCGGCGGCGAGCTTCCTGCGCAAACCGCCCGCACTCCTGGTGCCCGCGAGCAAGATACCATCGCGATCGATCCCCTCCAGAAGAACGCGGTTTGTGCGGTGGCCGTTGCAGCCCGAGCCCATCTGCGTCGGAAGTCAGCGCCGGAACTCCATCGATATGCGGGCGAATTCGGATCTGGACGGTCGCGGTCATAGGGTCGATACGCGTCGCCGTGATCAACGATTCGAAAACGCGTACGACGTTCGCCCAAGTAGCCAATATGCCAGCGATTGTTCCCGGTTTGCAGGGAATGCCAAGTAATTTCGGTAACATACGACTAAACGCATGACTGCAAGCCTTTTCATGTCTCGTGGCGACGTTCGTACTTTTTTTCATCAGGGGCGTTTTTTTCGTGCAAAAGGGCTTGCAACCGGCATTTTCGTATTCGATACATCGGGCATCCATCACCCGAAACCGGCGCGCGGTTTCAGGCCCGGGCAACTATGCCCCGGGCGGTGTTGACCTGTGTCTGATCGACTTTGTCGGTTGTCATGGGTCGACGCTTCACGAGGTAGCTCGGGCCTCGCGCGCTCAACCATTTGCAACACGTGTATAGGAGTCAGAAATGGCCAGCCGTCCCAAGAAGAACTTCGTTCTCCTCGAAGGCAACAACGACACTGACGTCGTTTTCAGCAACGCTCAGCCCCGCGGCGCCGCCCTCAAGGCAGCCAGCCGCGGCCACACCGAGATTCGCCTCCGCGAGCGCGGAACCAAGCGCGTCCATGTCTTCAAAGGCTGGCGTGAGCAGGTCGACGCTCCCGCCAAGCGCCCCGCGTGGCTGCCCGACCGTGTCTGGAAAGCCAAGGTGAAGAAGCTCGGCGTCGAGCACATCTAGCTCTTCAAAGAACGCTTACGGGGATCCCGGTGCGTCCGGGGTCCCCGTTTGCGTTTTTGCCCCGGACGAGTTGTTCCGTTCTTCGCACCGCAAGCGGTGCTGCGCGTCCTGCCGTGCGATGCGACGGCGACTTGCCGGGGTCCCCGTTTGCGTTTTGTCCCCGGCCGAGGTGTTGCGTTCTACGCACCGCAAGCGGTGCTGCGCGTCCTGCCGTGCGATGCGACGGCGACTTGCCGGGGTCCCCGTTTGCGTTTTGTCCCCGGCCCGCGGTCTTGTGATTGCGTTTTCGAGAGGCGCCGGCACACTCCGCGACCCATGGCTGAGCCCAATCGCATCCGCAACTTCTCGATCATCGCGCACATCGACCACGGTAAGTCGACGTTGGCCGATCGTATTCTCGAGCTCACGAATGCGGTCGAAGAGCGGCGTATGCAGGCGCAGTTCCTCGATTCGATGGACCTGGAGCGCGAGCGCGGGATCACCATCAAGTCGCAGGCGGTCCGCCTCGATTACCGCGCCGATGATGGCGAGACCTACACGCTCCACCTGATCGACACCCCCGGTCACGTCGATTTCGGATACGAGGTCTCCCGCTCGCTGGCGGCGTGCGAGGGCGCGCTGCTCGTCGTCGATGCGGCGCAGGGCGTGGAGGCGCAAACGCTGGCGAATGTCTACCTGGCGATCGACGGCGAGCTCGAGCTGATTCCGGTCCTCAACAAGATCGACCTCGACGCCGCCCGAATCGATGAAGTCGTCGCCGAAATCGAGGACGGGATCGGCCTCGACGCATCTGGCGCGGTGATGACTTCGGCCAAGAACGGCATCGGGATTCGCGAGGTCCTTGAGGCGATTGTCGACCGAATTCCGCCCCCCGAGGGCGACGCAGAGGCGCCCCTTCAGGCGATGATTTTCGATTCGCACTACGATCCCTATCGCGGCGTTCTGATGCAGCTGCGCGTGATGCACGGGACGCTGACCAAGGGCGACAAGATTCGGTTCATGGCCACCGGGCGCGACTACGAAGTGCTCGGACTCCAGGTGCGAACGCCCGAACCGCGGGCCATCGAGTCCCTCTCGGTCGGCGAAGTCGGCGTGCTTATTTGCGGCGTCAAGAACGTCCAGTACGTCAAGATCGGCGACACGGTCACCCACGCGAAACGACCCGCTTCAACGCCCCTGCCCGGCTTCAAGGAAGTCCAGCAGATGGTCTTCTGCGGCATCTTTCCGACCGACAACGCCGATTACTCGGTGCTGCGCGACGCGATGGAGAAGCTGGCGCTCAACGACTCGTCCTTCTCGTGGGAGCCGGAGACATCAGGGGCACTCGGTTTCGGTTTTCGATGCGGCTTCCTCGGCTTGCTGCATATGGAAGTCATCCAGGAGCGGCTCGAACGCGAATACGACCTCGATCTCGTCAAGACGGCTCCAAGCGTCGTCTACCGCGTTCACAAGCTGGACGGCTCGACCATCGACATCAGCAATCCGGGCGACATGCCGCCGACCAACGAGGTCGACAGCATCACCGAGCCGATCATCAAGGCCACCGTTCACGTGCCCGCCGAGTACATCGGCCCCGTCGTGCGCCTGTGCAACGAGCGGCGCGGACAACAGCGCGACATGCGCTACATCTCAGATCAGCGCGTCGTGATCGAGTACGACATGCCGCTCGCCGAGATCATCTACGACTTCTTCGATCGCCTGAAAACGGTGACCCGCGGGTACGGCAGCCTCGACTACGAGTTCGTCGCGTTCCGGCCCGACAACCTGGTGAAGCTCGACGTGTTGGTCCACCGCGAGCCGGTCGATGCGCTCAGCCTCATCGTGCACAAGTCCAGCGCGTACGAGCGCGGCAAAACCCTGGTCGCGAAGCTGCAGAAGCTGATTCCCCGCCAACAGTTCGAAGTCCCCATCCAGGCGGCCATCGGCAACAAGGTGATCGCCCGCGAAACGGTGCGTGCCCTGCGCAAAGATGTGACGGCGAAGTGTTACGGTGGTGATATCAGCCGCAAACGCAAGCTCCTCGAGCGCCAGAAGAAGGGCAAAAAACGCATGAAGCAGGTCGGTTCGGTGGACATCCCGCAGAGCGCCTTCCTCGCGGTCCTTTCGACCGACAACTGATGCCCCTGGTTGTGACGCGCAAAGTGGACCGGGACCCCTGCTGCGATGACCGCTGACATCCTCGCGTTTTTCGGTGGCCTGCTCGCCCTCGTGGTCGGCGGCGATGGGCTGGTCCGCGGTGCCGGCGGTCTCGCGAAGATGATGGGGATTTCGCCGCTGGTGGTCGGCCTGACCGTCGTCGCGTTCGGGACCTCCGCGCCCGAGCTCGCCGTCAGTATGGCTTCCGCGTTCCAGGGGGCCGCGCCGATCGCGCTCGGTAACGTCGTCGGCAGCAACATCTTCAACGTCTTGCTGGTGCTCGGCAGCGCCGGACTCGTCGCGCCGCTCGTTGTGCAGACCCAGATCGTTCGCTTCGACGTCCCCGTGCTCGTTCTCGCGTCGTTTGTCCTCGCGGCCATGAGCCTGGACGGAACCATCTCGCGCATGGACGGACTGATTCTGTTCATCGGGCTCGTCACCTACATCGGCTGGACGGTTCGCGCGGCGCTGGCGACCAAGAACCCCGTCGAATCGGACGACGAGGACGAAGCGGCTGGATCGCCGATCGAGTTGGCGCTTTGCGGGATCGCCATTGCCGCCATCGCCTACCCCACGCTCGTCGGCGCGATCAGCCCCTTGCAGGCAAGTTTGATGATCGGCGCCGTGGTCGTGCACGCGGCCGTAGCGCGCTTGAGCCGAAACGGCGCGTCCAAAGGCATGCTGATCGCCGCTCTGTTCGGTGGACTCGCGCTGGTTCCCGCCAGCGCAGACGTGCTCGTTACCGGCGCCGTCGGAATCGCGCGGACCATGGGCATCTCGGACGCCGTCATCGGCCTCACCATCGTCGCGGCGGGAACCTCGGCACCCGAAGCCGTTACGTCGTTCATTGCGGCGCGACGCAACCAGGCTGATCTCGCGATCGGCGGTGTCGTGGGCAGCAACATCTTCAACGTGCTGTGCATCGTCGGACTCACGGCGTCCGTAACCGACCTACCCGTCCCACAGGAGCTGATGCACTTCGACTATCCGTTCATGTTGGCGATGACGCTGGGGCTATGGCCGCTGCTCTGGTGGCGCGGCGTGGTCAAGCGCATCGACGGGAGCCTGATGCTCGTCGCGTTCTCGGGCTTCATGGCCGTGCAGCTGTGGCGCGTGATGTGACGCCAGGTGGGCGATCCGCCGCGCGATTGCCCGATGCTGCGCCGTGCCCGCGGCTATTTCTTGGAAGTCTTGCGTGTCTTGGTCGATTTGCGCGGCTTCTTCGGCTTGTCATCGTCGCCGTCGTCACCGCCGCCATAACCGCGGCTGATGGCTTTGTAGGCGCTGGAGTGGGCGGCGAGGGCGTCGTCATACCCGAGGGCGCCGTATCCCGGTCCCGCGCGCAGCTCGGCGACAGCTGTCCAGTCGGACGCGTTCATGGCTTCTTGCAGCTCGGCGTGTTGGCTCACGACCTGCAGGAAGCCGTCGATTTGAGCGCTTTCGCCCTGGTTCATGCCGGCGAACATGGCGGTGGCGTTGTCGTATCCGGCGGTGTCCGCCTCGGCGCCCGACACCTGGGCGAGCCCCATCCGAGTCGCTGCGTGCGCGGCGGCGGGATCGATCTGGCGGGCCTCGGCAAGCACCTGGTACTCGGCGTCCTGGTCGCGGTGCGTCGCGACGAGCCAGCGGCCGGTCTGGCGGAAAAACTCGTACGGCTCGAAGCGGACGGCCATGCGATCTTCGCTGACGCCACGCAGCTGGGATGACTCGGTCAGGACGACGGCGGCGGTGGCCTCGGCGGGAACCCCCGCTTTCTCCGAGCCGACCGCGAGTTGTTCACCGTGCTTTTCGTGGAGCGCGCCAGCGACTTGCTCGAACTCACTTGCCGGCCCGGTCGACGCTTGACCCGCCTGGCCACCGTCGGGTGAACGCATGGCCGCGCCGGTCTCGTAGCGCCGCCCAACCATCGACCGATCAGCGGACGGACGCGCGACGTCGCGACCACCACGAACTTCGCCGCCGCGGGTCGCAGGTGCGCGCCGCTGTCGTTGCTCGTTCGTGGGTCCCTTTTGCTTCACTTTCGCTCCGACTCGGCCCGATCAAGCTGCCATGCCCCCCGCGGGCCGGCAAGCTACGGCGCCGGTCCCCGCTCGCGCGATGGGGCTTGCAACCATCGCGTGGCCTTGTAGGGAAAAGAACGTTACTATCGATCCTTGCCTGCGGTACTGGAACGCCGCGCCGCATCGCCCGGGTGCTGCGAAGGCGTCTCGTTTTCCGCTCGGCATGAGGTGCACGGCATGGACAAGCGGCCCAAGCGAACCAAACGCGAGGTGTCCAAATCGCTGACCGCAACGGGCGAATTCCTCGAACGCAACGCCAATCGTGACCCTCGGCTCGGCATCGTTCTGCGCATCGCCAACCTGCTTTCGGCCCAGGTAACGCTCGACGAGCTCATCGCCCTCATCATGTCCGGCTGCACCGAGCTCCTCAACGCGGATCGGTCCACGCTGTTTCTCTTGAGCGACGACGGCCAATACCTGTGGTCCAAGTACGCGCAGGGCAACGAAGTTCACGAGATCCGGATGCGCGTCGGCGAAGGTATCGCCGGATGGGTCGCCCAGACCGGTCGGCCGGTGAACATCAAAGACGTCTACAAGGACCACCGCTTCGACAAGGAGTGGGATCTCCGCAACGACTACCGCACCCGCTCGATGCTGTGTCAGCCGGTCCGCAACCGCGCGGGCGACGTCATCGGCGTGGCCCAGGTGCTCAACAAGTCGACGGGCTATTTCACGGTCGATGACGCGATCATGCTGCGCACGATCATGGCGATGGCCGCGATCTCGCTGGTCAACGCGCGGCTCTACAACGCCCTGCTGGCCCGAAACATGGAGCTCGTCCAGGCGCAGCGCGACCTGCAAGCCCGGATGCGCGAGATCGACTTGCTCTACGTCATCGAACGCGACGCCAGCAGCGCGGCCGACGTCGACGAGGCGATCGGCATCTTGCTGCGCCGTCTCCAACAAACCGTGCCGTGCGAGCTCGTCCAGGTCGCGCTCACCGCCGAAGATGGCTCGATCATCGCCCATCGGCTCCACGCACGCGGCGCGGAGGTCGAGCGGGTCCGGTTCGAGCAGCCCACCGGTTTCATCGGCATCGTGCTGCGCAGGACGAGCGAGTTGGCGCTCGACTCGATGGTCGACGTGGAGATCTTGCAGGCGGCCCAGGCCGAACACATGGATCCACCCGGCAACGGCTTGTGCATCCGACTGGAAGATGATCAGCGCTCACTTGGTGTCATGAGCTTCTACGGTCGCGGTTCAGGGCCGCAGATCGCCGATCTCGATCGCAAGCTGATGGCGCTCGTAGCGTCTCGAGCGGCCCGTTTCATCGCGCGTCGCCTGGCCTTGACGCAGGCCGAGCGCGAAAACCGGATGGCGGCTCTCGGCGGCGCCATCGCCACGATCTTGCACGACTTCAAGACACCGATGACCGTCGCATCCGGCTACGCGCAAATGATGGTGCGCACCGAGGACAAGGCCCGCCGCAAGGAGATGGCACAGACCGTCGTCAAACAGCTGGATCGCGTCAACCAGATGTCGCGCGAGGTGCTTTCCTTCGCGCGCGGCCATACCGAGCTGCTGCTGCAGAAAGTGCACATCAACGACTTCGTAACGGAAGCCGAGGAGCTGTTGGGCCAGGTCTTCGCCAAGAGCGGCGTCGCCTACGCGATCGAGGCCAACTTCAAGGGCGCAGCGCGTATCGACCGCCTCAAGTTACTGCGCGTGGTCCAGAACATGAGCCGCAACGCGCGCGAGGCCATGACGATGGTCGAACGGCCCGAAGGACACAGGTTCCACTTCGTCATCGATCACGAAGACGGCGAGCTGGTCTTCATCTTCTCCGACACCGGCACAGGCGTTGCGCCCGAATTCCGACACCGCATGTTCGAAGCGTTCGAGACGCACGGGAAGAAGGACGGCACCGGCCTTGGCCTGGCGATGGTCAAGCGGTTCGCCGAGTCGCATGGCGGAAGCGTCGAGTACCGCGACACCCCGGGCGGCGGCGCCACGTTCGAGGTGCGCATTCGGCGCGGCACTGGCCCCGATACCAACGAACAGGACCAGGTCGACCCAAAGCACGCCCGAAAGCCAGCCGCGGCGGCGCCCAAACCAGCACCTGAGAGGATCGGCGCCGAGTCGGACATCCCCCCGGCTCTGCCGGCGGCGGCCGTCAAGCACTGAACAAGGGTCGGCGGGAGTGTCGGCCAAACTTGACCGTGATGGATCGGCGCGCATTATCGCGTCATGAACGGCTGGTCACGGCTCAAGCATCGCGTTCACTGGCGGCTCGACGTGCGCACGATCGTACGCGCGCTGTTCCTCGCGTCGGTGGCTCTCTACCTGGCGGTCGCGGGGGCCTCGCTTGCCCGCGCTTGGACGTCGGACGGCAGCACACTCGACCGCCAACAAGAGCTCAAGCGCCTCGAACACCAACTGGCTGAAGCGAAGGCCCGAACCGAGCGGTTTCGGTCGCAAATCGCCGCGATCGACACCGACGCCGAAGTGCGTATGGGCATCGTCCGGCGCGAGTTGGGGATGCTGCGCCCCGACGAGAACTTCGTCGTCTTCAAGTAGGTCGAACGCGTCGCGACCGCGATTCAAGCCCCGGCTGCGCCCCTTGCGACGCGGCCCACGCGTCCTTTCTTCCTACCCGGATCGCGACCTTTCTGGTATCCCGCGCGTCCGTTCGTCGCCCCTTCTGGCGGCACGTCCCGATACATCGACCCGACCCCCGGGCAGGAGAGCACCATGATCGCGCCGAAGAAAAACATCGTCCTCGTTGCCGGCAAACGCACGCCGTTCACCGCATTTGGAGGCTCGCTCAAAGGCTTGACCGCGACCGACCTCGGAGTGGAAGCCGCCAAGGCAACGCTCGCCCAGGTCGACTGCGATGCGGCCGACGTCGACGCCGTATTTTTCGGCAACGTGCTGCAGACCTCGGGTGACGCATTGTACCTCGCCCGACACGTTGGCCTGCGCGCCGGCTGTCCCGTGCACGTGCCCGCGCTGACGGTCAATCGCCTGTGTGGCTCCGGTTTCGAGGCGATCGCCCAGGCCGTCGCAGCCGTCGAGCTGGGTTCGGCAAACGTTGTTCTGGCCGGCGGCACCGAGAGCATGTCGCAGGCCCCGCACGTCGCCCGTGATGTCCGCTGGGGAACCCGCCTCGGCAAGTCGCCCGTGCTCGAAGACAGCTTGTGGGAGTCGTTGACCGACACCTACACGTCGATGGCCATGGCCAATACCGCCGAAAAGCTCGCGCGCACCCACGAGGTCAGCCGCGCCGAATGCGACGACTACGCGCTCACCAGCCAGCAGCGCTACCAGTCGGGTCTCGACAACGGCGTCTTCGCAGCGGAAATCGCGCCTGTGACTGTCAAGTCCCGCCGCGGTGAAAAGTCGTTCGCCCATGACGAGCACCCGCGGCCCGAAACGACGAGCGAAGGCCTCGCCAAGCTGCGCGCCGTCTTCGAAAAAGATGGTGTCGTCACCGCAGGCAATGCGTCAGGCATCGTCGACGGAGCCGCCGCGGTCCTCGTGACGACCGCCGAAATCGCGGCCGAAAAGGGCTGGACTCCGCTGGCTCGAATCGCATCGTACGCAGCTGTCGGTTGCGACCCGACCGTGATGGGCATCGGCCCCGTGCCCGCGATCCGCAAAGCCCTCGACCTCGCCGGCAAGGGCCTTGACGACATGCAGCTCGTCGAAGTCAATGAAGCTTTCGCGCCGCAGTACCTCGCCGTCGAAAAGGAGCTCGGTCTCGACCGCGCCATCACCAACGTCAACGGCGGGGCGATCGCCGTCGGCCATCCGCTCGCCGCGTCGGGCACCCGCATCACCCTGCACCTCGCCTACGAAATGGGGCGCCGCGGCGTCGATTGGGCCGTCGGAAGTGCGTGCATCGGCGGTGGTCAGGGCATGGCCATCGTGCTCGCGTCCGCGTAACGTCAGCGGCCGGAGGGCCGCGTGGCAAAAAGGCAACACCGCAAGGATCGCGTCGAATTTCTCCCGCTTGGTGGGCTCGGCGTCATCGGCATGAACAACATGCTGATGAAGTGCGGCGACACGTCTGTGTTGCTGGACAGCGGCGTGATGTTCCCCAGCCCCGAGCAGCCCGGCGTCGACCTCGTGCTGCCCAACCTCGACCTGCTGGGCCGGGAAGCGCCTCAGCTCGACGCGATCGTGCTGACCCACGGGCATGAAGACCACATCGGCGCCGTTCCGTACGTCCTCGCTCGCCACAACGTTCCGGTCTACGGGGGCCGGTTCACGCTCGCGCTGGTGCATGAAAAGCTCGTCGAACACGGCCTGTCCGGACGCGCCCAGCTCATCGAGGTTGCGCCCGGTCAGAACATCACCATCGGCTGCTTCCGTTTCGGCTTTCTGCGTGTCACGCATTCGATCCCCGACTGCATGTCCCTGGCGATCGAGACACCGGTCGGGCGTGTGCTGTTCACCGGCGATTTCAAGATCGACCGCGCGTTGCCCGACGGCACCCGGTTTGACGAGGACGGCTTTCGAAAGCTCGGCGACGACGGCGTGTTGCTGATGATGAGCGACTCGACAAACGCCGAGAATCCCGGCTGGACACGGTCGGAAGGCGAGGTCGCCAAGGCCCTCGTCGAAGCGATCAGCAAGGCTCCCGGGCGGGTGCTCGTAGGCCTCTTCTCGTCCAACCTCTACCGGGTTAAAGCGGTGGTCAACGCCGCGCGCGAATCGGGCCGCTATTGCGCGCTTTTCGGCCGTTCGTTGGACCGCTATCGGCGCGTCGCCGCGAAGAACACGCGGCTCGATATCCGCGGCGCCGACCTCATCGACCAACGCGACATCGATCTCTACGACGACGACGAGCTGGTGATGATCTGCACCGGATCGCAGGGCGAAATGCGCGCCACCCTCAGGCGGGTTGCGAGCGGCACGCACAACCATATTCGGCTACGTCCGACCGATACGCTGCTGCTCAGTTCGCGTCGAATCCCCGGCAATGAACGCCCGATCTACGAGATGGTCGATGACTTCGCGCGACTAGGGGCCGCCATCGTTCACCCGGGGATGGAACCCACGCTTCACGCCAGCGGTCACGCCCGCGCCGACGAGCTCGGTGCGCTGATCAGCTGGGTGCGTCCGAAATTCTTCGTACCCGTTCACGGTACGCACGCGTTCATGAAGCAGCACGCCGCCATCGCGGAAGCCAACGGCGTTGGGTCCACGGTCGTGGTGGAGAACGGGCAGCGCTTTCAACTCACGACCGACGGCATCACGATCACCGGCGAGGTCAACGCGCATCCGTGGTACGCCGACGGCAAGATCCAGGGCGACGACGTCACGCTCGGATTGAAGGGACGCCGCGAGCTCATGCGCCAGGGTTGCGTCGCGGTCGCGGCCCGATTCAACGGCAAAAACAACCACGTCCAGGTCACAACAACCGGACTGGCGGCCACCGATGAGTTGTGCGAGCAGCTCGCCGACGAGCTCGGCCGCTTCATGGACGAAACCAAGGGCCGTCCCGATCCGACCTGGTTGAGCGAAGAGCTACGTCGCCGCGCGAGACGCTTCTTCAAGCGGACGATCGGCAAGCGCCCTGTCGCCATGGTGCTCCTCGATGGCGTCTGATCGCGGCAAAAAATCCAAGAAGGCAATGGCCAAGAAGGACGGGCCGCGTGTGACCGACGCGCGCTTTCTGGCGTCGGTTGTTCATCCCGACGAGTTCCCGGCAGGCCCGCCAGAGATCGCTTTTTGCGGCCGCAGCAACGTCGGCAAGTCCTCGCTCCTCAACGCGTTGGCGCAGCGCAAGGCGATCGCCCGCACCAGCAAGACGCCTGGACGCACGCAGCGGGTCAACCTCTTCGACATCCAGGTCGGCCGTGAACGCAGCATGCGGTTTGTCGACCTCCCGGGTTACGGGCACGCCAAGGTCCCCCAGCGGATCCGCGCCGAGTTCGGCCCCATGATCGAAGGCTGGCTGGTCGGGAGCGAACGAATGGCCGCGGTAGCGCTGCTTCTCGACGTGCGCAGAGACCCTGAGCAGGCCGCAATGAACTTCCTGGCGTGGCTTGAGCAACAGAACCTGCGATGCGAAGTGGTGTTCACCAAGATCGACAAGGTCGCCCGCAACCGACGCCTGGGGCGGGTCATGCAACTGGCGACGGCGTACGAATTGCCGTACCGGCCGCACGCGACCAGCGCCCAATCGGCCGAGGGAGTGGGCGATCTGCGGCGGCGTCTGTTGGGCATCGCGATGGCCCTGGACAGCGACAGCCGCGATGGACCCCCGCGGCGATGACCGCCGTAGCTCGTCACCGCATCATCCGACCGATCATGCGCGAGGACGTCGACCAGTGGTGGCCACTGCAGGACGCCAACATGCACGACCCGTTTTCGCGCAACGCCCTTGAGTCCGAGATCTCCAACCCGTTGGCCCGCGCGCACGGTCTTTTCGACGGCCAGAACCTGGTCGCCGCGTTCCTCGCGTGGCTGGTTGTCGATGAGCTGCAAATCCTCCAGGTCGTGGTCGCCCCCAACGCGCGTCGCCGCGGCATCGGCAGGCAGTTGCTCGACCATGCGCTCGCGATGGCGCGTGCAGCCGGTGCAACCACTGCCACGCTCGAGGTCCGATCCACCAATGTCGCGGCTCAGATTCTCTATGCGCGAACCGGATTCCGCGTCGACGGACGACGACGCGGCTACTACCCCGACGGGGAAGACGCGCTGCTGATGCGCCTCGACCTTGGTCCTCGACGCTGACGCAAGTCGAATCGGCCTCGCCCGCCCTCGCCGCCGCTGCCCCTTGCAGCGATCGGCCGAACGGGCTACCACACTGGCATGAACGCTCCGATTCATAGCGGCATCTACGCCATCCTGGACCTCGATCGGCTCAGCCCCGCCCTGCCCGACGATCCGCAGCAAGAACAGGCGCAGTTGATGCGCTACATCCGCGATGCGATCAACAACGGCGCCAAAGCCGTCCAGTTGCGGGCCAAGAGCACACCTGGCCACAGTCTCTGGCTGCCTGGGCTGGTCCGCGACGCGCTGCAAGCCGCTGACGGCCGCGTACCGATCATCATGAACGACCACGTTGAGCCGATCGAAGCGCTCGGTGACATCGAACACGTCGGCATCCACGTCGGCCAGGACGACGCCACGCCCTCGTACGGACGCAACCACATCGGTCCGCGGGCGATTATCGGGCTGTCGACCCACAACCTCGCGCAGGTGCAGGCGTCCGCCGGTCAGCCCGTCGACTACATCGGGTTCGGCCCGGTCAACGACACCGGTTCCAAGAACAATCCGGACGCCACAGCCGGTTTCGAAGCGCTTGCCGAAGCCGTGGCTGCCAGTGTCCACCCCGTCGTGGCCATCGGCGGGCTGGGACTTGACGACGTCCCCCGCGTGGTCGCATCCGGCGCGCGCAGTATGGCGGTGATCACGGCGTGGCTCGGCAGCCACGGAGCGCCAAACGGCCCGAATTTCGCGCGCATGGCGATGCGGGAGCTGACCGACGCGTGGACCGCGGCCAAGAGGGCATCGTGAGCAAACCGGCCACCTGGACGATCGCCAAACTCCTCACCTGGGCGACCGATTGGCTCGGTCAGCAAGGCAGCGCTTCGCCAAGGCTGGACGCCGAGTTGCTCTTGGCAGACGCGCTATCCGTGGATCGCCTCGACCTCTACCTGCAGTTTGATCGCCCGTGCGACGCCACGGAGCTCGCCGCGTTCAAAGGCCGAGTGCTCCGCCGCGCCAAAGCCGAGCCGGTCGCCTACATCCTCGGTAGCAAAGGCTTTCACGCCATCGAGCTCGAGGTCGGGCCGGGCGTGCTTGTCCCCCGACCGGAGACCGAATTCCTCGTCGATCGAGCGCTCGAAGTCGCTTCTGAACTCCCGCGCGGACCGATCCTGGACTTGTGCACGGGCAGCGGCGCAATCGCCCTCGCCATCGCCCATGCATGGCGCGACATCGAAGACGCTCCCGCCATCGTGGCGTCCGACGTTTCGCCGAAAGCGCTCGCCTATGCGCGGCGGAACGCCGACCGGCTCGGCCTCACAGAACGTGTCCATTTCATCGCAGCCGCCGGCTTGGCCGAATGCATCGCGCACGGCCGCTTCGCGATGATCCTGAGCAACCCGCCTTACGTGCTGGCCGACGTGATTGCGACGCTCGACCGCGACGTGCGCGACCATGAACCCAAGCTGGCGTTGGACGGCGGCCCAGACGGGCTCGACGTACTCCGCGAGATCGCCGAAAACGCCGCTGATGCGCTCCTTCCCGGCGGCGTCCTTGCGGTGGAGCTTGGCTCGCCGGGTCAAGGCGCCGAGGTTGTGACTTTGCTCGCAGACGCTGGATTGGACGACGCCGTTTTCAGTGCGATCGGCCCCGGCCCAACGGGCATTGTCGAGGTTCGATCGCCGGCGGTGATTCCCATTCGGGCCGTCGTCTAGTCCGCCCAGACCGAGCCCCGATCGGCGCTATGGCGCCTCAGCGCATCGTCCGTACACGCACTTGGCTGCCATCGGCGCGATCTTCTTCAACGCCCGCGCCTTGTTGATGTAGTCCGAGCGCGACTGACAATCCGCATCGTCGATACACCCGCAAAACGCGACATCCGCGCTGTCGAAACATAGCCACCCGCTTGCGCACATGCGGTCTTCGGACCCACCACACGCCGCCAACGTGGAGTCGTCGCTCGAACAGACCTGTCCGTTTCCGAATGCCCCGACCTTGCTGCATAGCGGCGGGTTGACCACGCCGTCTTCGTTGCCGTCGTCGGCCGGCCCGGCGCATGCGGTCAGCACGAGGGCCAAGATGAGGGCGGTCCACGAGGGCGCCGCGAGCCGCGCGAGGGTACGCATCTATTGTTTGCCGAACCGGTACAGGCGAAACTGGCTGATCACCGCGAGCTCGTCGGCGTTTTCCACGGCAACGCCAACCAAGTCGTGCGTAGGCGACGGGAACGGATTGGGCGTACCGGGGGGCGCAGCGATCGTGAGGACCTGCCACCCCTTTGCATCACGGCGACGCAGCTGACCTTTGAAAGCGCTCGCCCAGACGTCGTCCTTGCTCAACCCATCGACCGCGCCAAAGCCCTGTTTCCACTTCACGCCCGTCTCCGCGACGAACGCCTTGCCATCGAAACGGGCGACGAACTCGCTCGCTGTACCACCGACAACGTAGACGCCTGTGCCCCCGTCGCCAGCTGCCCATATGTCGCGAGGCGCGGTTGCCAGGGGGTACGACTTCCAGCCTTTCGCGGTCTTTTGCAGCGCAAGTCCCGCCGACTTCGCGCCAATATCACACGCAATCCACACGTCCGACTTCGTGACGGCGACCGCGACAAACTGTGCTCCTTTGCCGATCCCTTCGCCTTCGGTGACGGTCACCGCTTCGGCCATCCACGCGCCCTTTTCGTGCCGCCAGGCCGCACCAGCGATGCCGACGGCCCAGTAGGTCTCGTCCACGCCATCCACATCGAGAAACTGCACGGCCGGTGCGGGCGGGACTTCGCCGGCGACGAGCCAACTGTCCTTGTCGCGGATGGCGAGCGCGCTCTTGTCGCCGGCCACGACGACGCGCCCCTTCGAATCGACGTAGACGCCGGAGAGATCGGCCTTTCCGATGTTGTCCGGGGTGAGATCGACCCACTTGTCGCCCTCGAGTCGAACGACTGTTCCAGCGTCGCCAACAACCACATAGTGGCCCGGTTTGCCGGCAACCTTGGCGATCGATCGCAGCTTCTCGCCGTGATCGGGCGAATACGTCTGCCACCGCTGAATTCCGGGCTTGCCGGCATCCACCACCGCGTCATCGGCGCCTCCGGTATCGGCGCCCGCGTCCTTCACCACGCCCGCGTCATCTTTGTCGTTGGGCTCTTGGGCGTCCGGATCGCCGCAGGCCACCAGTGCTGTCATCGCGCAAACGACGATCCAGACAGCGCCCGAATGCAGCGACCGGCCGGGCGAGATGGACTCTGTCGCGATGCGTTGACCGTTGAACACCGGGCCTCCCGTGGGCTGGTTCTCAGCCGAGGCCGAAACATAGCCGAACCCGGCGCGCCCTGCCACGCGCCGCGGGGGTGTCACGGCCCCAGATCCGGCCCCGGCGATCGCTCTGTTGCCTTGTTGTAGCCCGGGGTGCGGCGTAGTTTGAAGGTGGAGCAAGCGCTGTCTTTTTGCGCGAACAAACGTCATGCCTGAGCTGAGCGCCAGACCCCAGGCCGGGGACAAGAAGAAGAAGCAACAGCGCGATCTGCAAGATCCGCGGCTGCGCGACAAGCACAAAGACGCGGAAGGCTGGGGCTACAACAAGGCCGGTCAGGACGACCGCAACAAGCTGTTCTACTACGGCGTCAAAGCGACCGACGTCTACCAGGGCTCGGTCGCGGACTGCTACCTCGTGGCAGCGCTCTCGGCGGTCGCGTCGAAAAACCCCAACCTCATCCGCGAAGGCATCATCGACAACGGTGATGGCACGTACCGCGTGCGCTTTTTCTCGAAGAAGGACTACTGGTCCCGCAACTACGACGAGCACTGGGTCACGGTCGACGGCGACCTGCCGGCATACAACGACACACTGCGCTACGCCAAGGGGCAGAAGACGCGTACCGGCGGACGCGAGCTATGGCCCGGCATCTACGAGAAGGCCTACGCGCAGTGGAAGGGCGGCTACAACGAGATGGGCGAAGGCGGCTCTTCTTCAGCAGCTCTCGAGGCGTTATCGGGCGCGCCGACCGAGTACCGGTCAACCGAGTACACGCCAGCAGACACGATGTGGACCAAGATCAAGGCCGCAACCGAAGCGGGCAATCCCATGAGCGCCGGCACCCACGGCAAGGATCGCGACGATATCTACGAGGGAACGCGCCTGTACGCGTGGCACGCCTACACCGTGCTGGGATGCCGAGAGAAGGGCCGCGGCAAGAACCGCAAGCGTTACGTGAAGTTGCGCAACCCCTGGGGACGTGTCGAGCCGGGTGAAGACGGCAAGGACGACGGCATCTTCGAGCTCACGCTGGAAGACTTCATGAAGTTCTACAGCTCGGTAAACATCAGCAACTTGAACTGATTATCGCCGCTAGAGCGCTGATCAGGAATCGGCGCCCTGGGATGGGGAACGCCACGAAAATGACACTTTTCGGGGCGTGGGGACGCTCATAGTCCGCCAACCATCTAGCAATCATTCACCGAGAAACATTGCTTTTCGGTGCTCCCAACCAGGCTCACCATGACGGCTTCAGAATACGTGCACGGTCCCGACGACGGACCGCTGCATGAACGCATCTCGACGTTGCCGGAAGGCTCGGTGCTGAAGCTCGATGCCGGGCAGTATCGCGGCCCTATCGCGCTCATCAACGACATCACGATCGAAGCGGCCGGGGACGTTGGGAGCGTCGTTATCACATCGACCGGTGGTCCGACCGTGCGCATGGAAGGCGCGAGCAACGTCATCCTGCGGCGCCTCGTGCTCAAGGGTCCGACCCGCGGATTCGGGGCGGTCATCGCGGCATGGAATCCGGCGCAAACCAGGATCGAAGATTGTTTGCTCAACGCTGGTCGCGGCGAAGGTGAAGGCGGCGGGGCGATCGACATCCAAGCCGGCCGAATCGCCATCGTGCGTTGCCGCGTGACCGAATCCGCTGCGCTTCAGGGCGGCGCCGTTCGCGTGGCCGGACCTGCTTTGGTCGAGGCCTCTTCGAGCGTCTTCTCCGAAAACGTCGCCGAAGGACAAGGTGGCGGCGCCATCTTCGCGAATCGCGGCGGAACGGCTCTGCTCGAAGGCTGCACGTTCGACGGCAACCGGGGCGACCACGGTTCGGCGCTGCTCGCTGCCCGCGGAGGGACCGGCGGCACGATTCGAGCGAAGAATTGCCTGTTCGGCAGCCGCCAGGAAGGACTGGCCGTGGCGGTGCATGAAGGCGGCACTCTGAGCCTGCGTCACTGCGCGATCGCGGCCATGGCCGAGTCGGTCAGCGAAGGCGTCCAGGTCGATGCCACCGTCGTCGAAAAAAGCGTGCCTTTGCGACGTGAACCCCCGCGCTATCGGCCCGAATTCCCGACCCAGCTGCGCGATCTTGGCTGCCCCAGCGACAACGAAGACGCCGCGCTCGACGTCTATGGTCAGCCGCGCGGTTCCTTGGCTGTCGGCGCTGTCGGGGACCTGTAGACACCGCCCCGACGGGTCGTCGGATGCGATACGTCACCTGTCTGCTCGAGCATGGCCCGCGGCGTGTCCCGCAACTCAAGCCCGGTCGGCGTGGCGAAAAGCTGCATATCGCTGCCCGTTCGCAACCGTCCCTCGTACGTTTGGTCGGTCAGGAAGTCGCCGACAATCTCGTCGACAGCCGCCTCCAGCGACCGTGCGCCCGTGGCCGGATCGATGCCGCCACGCTCGACGACGAACTCGATGAGGCTTGGGGTCGCGCGAATGCGGATCAACCGGTTGTCGTAGAAGCGCTGCAAGACGCGGCTCAGCTTCCTCTTCACAACCTCGCGGCCTGCGTCTTCGCTCAGCGGCCGGAAGAGCACCATATCGTCGACGGCGTGGCAGACCTCGGGCCCGATCTGCTGGCGAACGTGTCCGAGCAACGTGCTCTCGTCGTCCTCCGTCAGCCCAACAGGGCGTGGTGGCGTATGGAATCCGACCACCCGCCGGGTCACACCCGCGAGGATCGCGTCGGTGCCGACGGCCGTTGTCAAGACGATGATCGAGTTGCGCATGTCGAGCAGCCGCCCCTGGTTGTCGGTGATCCGGCCGGTTGCGAGGACCTGCACGATCAAACCAAGAACCGCTCCCGAAGCTCGGTCGATGTTCTCGAAGAGCAGGACGCGATATGGGCGCTTGTGCATGGCCTCGGCGAGCAGACCGGGCTGCTGGTGACCGACGTATCCGGGCGGCGAACCGACGAGACGGGCGGTGCTGGCGGCCTCGACGTATTCGGCCATGTCGAACGTGACCAGCGCGTCGTCGACGAGAAAAAGAGCCTCGGAAAGCGCGCGAGCCGTCTCTGTCTTGCCGACACCCGGCGGGCCGCAAAAGAGAAACGAGGCCAGTGGCCGATCGTCACCAAAGCCCGCGTAATTGCGGCGAACTCGGCGCGAGATGGAGGCCACCGCGCGATCCTGACCCACGATATTGCCCCGCAGATCAGCGGCGAGATCGCGAATGCGGCTGCGTTCGTCGGCCAGCAAACGGTCCATCGGGACGCGCGTTTGCTTCTGGACGACGCGCGCCACGTCGTCGACCTCGACCATCTTCTTGCCGAGACGACGCGCCAGAGTCCCGGCTCGATCGAGCACGCCAATCGCCTTGTCGGGGAGGCATCGATCCGTGATGAACCGACGACTGAGATGCACGGCGCTCGCGACCGCCTCGTGGCTGTACGGCACCTTGTGGTAGCCCGCGTACACGGGCGCGACTCCGCTGAGGATCTTCAGCGCCTCTTCGGTGTCGGGTTCGGGCACCTCGACGACCTGGAAGCGACGCTCGAGCGCGGCGTCCTTCTCGATGTAGCGGCGGTATTCGTCGCGCGTGGTCGCACCGATCAGCGGGAACCGGCCGCGGGCGAGCGCCGTCTTGAGGTCGTTGGCGGCGTCGAGCGCGCCGTCACCGGCACCGGCACCCATCAGCGTGTGGATCTCGTCGACAAACACGATGACTTGGCCGTCGGCGGCGTCGACCTCGTTGCGCAGCCGCGTCATGCGTTCGGCAAATGCACCTCGGTACGACGTGCCAGCGAGCAACGACGAGACATGAAGCTCGACGATTATCGCCTGGCCCAGCTGCCCGTAATGCTCGGTGTCGCCGACGATCCGCGAAGCCAGTCCTTCGACGATCGCGGTCTTGCCGACGCCGGCCTCTCCGACCAGGCACGGGTTGTTCGCGCGACGCATCATCAGGACGTCGATCACGTTCTCAACGATGTCCTCACGGCCGATGAGCGGTTGTACTTTCCCGGCGACGGCCTGCGCGGTGAGGTTGCGCCCGAGCTCAATGAGCGTGGGGTAGCGGTTGGGATCGAGTTGCCACGGCGAGAGTTTCGGCTCGGGCGCAGCGGGCGGTTCGGGTGCGTGTTGTGCCGGCGTCTTCGGGGGCGCTGAGTCGCGGCGAGGGCGGCCGGGCGGCGCGTTTCGTTGTGGTGGCGCGCCTGTCGTTTCGCGAGATGGCGGCAGAGGTTGAGAGATTCGCGCGTCGGCGGCGGGAATGTTGTTGTCCTTGAGCACCCGAGAGGTCACTTCGTCGCGGGGCTGGACCACCAGTTCGCCATTGTCGGCTGCCGGCGGCGCGACACGTGCACTGGGGACTTCCTTGCTGCGCGAACGACCGGTGATGAACTCTCCGCTGGCTCGGCGAACGGCGCGCAGACGCGTCGAACTGGCGCGATCGACCCCGAGTGTGACCTGCCCGATGACGCGAGCCCGGAGCTCGGGAACATTGACGCCGGCTTCGCGAAGGACGCGAGCCGCCATGGCCTTGCGCACTTTGAGCAGACTGGCGAGCAGCACCATTGAATCGACCGTGTCGGCGCGCGACGACGAGGTGAGTTGGCTGGCGCTTCTCTCGACAGCGACCAGGGCCGCGCTGGGCTCGGTCGCGTTGCGCATCTTCTTGTAGGCGACCATGACGCGAGCTTCGTCGACGCCAACCTCGGCGAGCACCTCGCGGGCACGGCAAGGGGTGACGAACATCGCCAACAACAGGTGAACCGAGTTCAACTCGACGTCGAGTGCACCAGCCATATCGCCCGCATGGGCGACGACGTGGCGCAGGTCGGGCGCGACGCGCTCAAACATCGTTCGGAGCTCTCCAGGGGGTGCCATCTGGCTGCCCGGAAGCTACCGCAAACGGCTGGAGAAGCCAGAAAAGACGGCCCGATATCGATGATTTTTTCGGCGGCAACCCGCAACGAGCCAAAACGAGAACCGGCGGCTGATGGTCAGCCGCCGGTATCTCAGAGCAAGAGTCATTTTGTGCGGGACACGGGTTGTTCCGGCTAGCGGCCAGCTGGGGCCATCGACGATCCACTCCCTAACGATGAATCTACGACTATGCTACCGGTGTCCTCCGTGCCAGGTGACGACGCGCCTCGTGTGGGGCGCTCGATGAGGATGGAGTTGTGTGATGAGTTCGATCCGATAGGGATTCTGCTTGCTCCTTGTTATAGCCAGAAGCTGCAAGATTCGTGCCATACGATGCTGTGAACGGCGGATCAACGCGAAAACGGGGCAGGTGATCGGTGTGGCCGACCGGCGGGCCTTGCGTGAGTCCGGTTTCGTGCGCTCCAATCAGCGGGAATATGTCTCATTTTGACACAAACGACGGACAAGCTGCGTCATTCCGAAGCGCACGAAGGGCATGTTCTCACACGCTTCTCGCTCCGCATGGTATGAGGCGGCATGTTCCTCGACGACCTCGACAATGACTTCCTCGGCGACGACGAATCCGGTCAGTCCGCAGCTCAATGGGTTGCTCGTACGCAGCGCGACGTGTCCGCATGGGCGGCCGAGGCGCTGGTGAATCGGCACCCCGATGTTGTGTCCTATCGAGGCAAGAAAGGGCTGCTGGCCTGCCGGCAAGACCTGGAGTTTCACTTGGCGCACCTGCAGACGAGCCTGGCATCGGACGACGCCGACGCCATGGTTACCTACGCCCGCTGGATCGCGGCTGTCGTGTCGCAGCGAGGCATGACCCCGCGGATGCTGAGATTGGGCGTTGATGTGCTCGCCGAGGGATTGCTTCGTTTTCTGCCGTGGCCGCACGGAACGCGGGCGGTGGACTCGTTGCTCGCTGGGTTCACAGCCGCGCCGAGCGCTTGAGCTAGCGATGTGGCGTCAGCGCATCTGCGGGGACGACGCGTGGCTGAAGATCGAACCGTCGTCGCGCGCGTCGTATACAAAGGTGCTCATGCATAGCGCGTTGCCTTGCATGGGCTTTCGATGTAATTTCCCGCGCCCGCAGGACCGAGCGGGTGGAGTTCGGCAATGAAGATCAAGTGCCCCGCTTGCAGCGCTGCGTACCGAATCCCGGATGCGCGCGTTCGCGGAAAGAACAAAGTGTTCCGCGTCGGCTGCAAGAAGTGCGGCGCCGAAATCCGCGTGCGCGGAATCGCGACCGATGAAGATCAAGGCCGCGCCACGATGCCTTTCAACCTGGCGTTGCCGGATTCGACGCCCGCGACACCGCAGCGGGTCTGGTTCGCCGGAATCGACGGCAAACAGGTCGGGCCGCTGACCGAGCAGGAAGTCCTCGATCACATCAGCGCTGGGCGCTTGGGACGTGACGACCTTGTCTGGCGCAAGGGCTTCGGCGCGTGGACGCCAGCCCGCGAAGTGCCCGCCTTCCAGGAAGCTGTGACAGGCAAGGCCGCGCAACCGGCCGTGAAGCCGGCGGGCCGAAAACGCTCGCCACGTCGCGCGCAGACGCTCGAACTGAGCGCCCAGATGATCGAGCTGCTCGTCAAACTCGACGAGCAAAGTGCCGCCGCCGGCGGCGCAACAGCGCCAGAGCCGCCTTCGCTCCCCGAAAGCTCCATCGAGGTCCAGACCGAGGACGAGGTTGCCGCCGAGGAAGCGGCCGACGCTGCGCACGCAAAGCAAGAGCCTCCCGAGACGGTGATCGTGGATGTCCGCAAGGTCGAAGCCGACCAGGAAGCGGCCGACGTGAAGCAGGCCGACGAGCCACCGGCGATCGCCGCAGCGGCCGAAGCGGAAGAGCCGCCCGCGATCGCGGCAGAGCCCGGGCCCGTCGAAACCAAGACGGAGAAAGCGCCCGCCGCTGAGGCCGCAGCTGCGCAGCCGGCCGTCGAATCCAGCAAATCGAAGCGCCGCAGCCGCCGTGGCAAGCGCCGCCGCGGGAAGGCCGATGCGGCCCCCGAGCCGGCAAAAGTAGTCGCCGCCGCGGGCACGAAGGCGGCAGCGAAGAAGAAGGACGCGGGCAAGCCGGCGACCAAGGTATCGCTGCCAGGCAAGGCGGAGGCCCAACGCCGCGCGAGCTCACACAAGACGGCAGCGGCGGGCAAGCTCGCCAGCGTCGGCTCCGGAACGGATCGGAAAACAGCCAAGACGAAGGCGTCCGGCACAAAGAAGGTCGGCCCGGCCGCCAAACGCGGAGCGTCCGGCGCCGCCAAAGCCAGCGCAGCCAAGGCCACCGCGGCCAAGGCGGCTGGCAAGAAGGCCGCGGCGAAGAAGGGCGCGGCAAAGAAGGACGAAAAGAAAGACGAGGGAGGTGGCGTCGCTGTGTTCCTCGGCATCGGTATCGCCGTGCTCGTGATCGGCGCCGTGGTTTTCGCGACGCGCAACAAGGGCAAGCCGAACAAGCCAGCCGAACAAGCCGCACCAGCCGCCGTGGCTGCCGCTGAAACGCCAGCGCCCACTGCAGCCCCCGAGCCCCCTCCGCCGCAGCCGCCTCCACCTCCGCCGCCGCCGCC
>Ga0114933_10001604_pt1 | contig 24954 bp, 34 predicted proteins | sample 4SBtaG_FD_89691 | JGI IMG/M metagenome (GOLD analysis project Ga0114933, IMG submission 89691) | Deep subsurface microbial communities from Kolumbo volcano to uncover new lineages of life (NeLLi) - 4SBTROV12_W25 metaG | ecosystem: Environmental > Aquatic > Marine > Volcanic | place: Kolumbo... | reverse complement strand
GGAGTCGCGGGTTTTGGAGCCGAGTGGGGGACGAGGACTGCATGGCGATTTCCCCTCCAGGGGGAGTGCCATGAAGGCTCAATAGCGGCTTGTCAGCCAGGCAATTTGGCTCCTTCCAGGGGATTACTCGATCCCTAAGTGACTAGTGTCACCAGGGTTATGACGGTTACCGTTGACAGGGGCCGTCAATCAGGACAGTCGGGTTCGTGTTTTGTTAGGGTGCGCCCAGATGTTGATTTGAGAGAGGCCTTCGTGACCATGGTCTCTGGGCGCGATCGGGAGCTCAGGCGGGTATCCCCCGAACTACCTACTGACTTGATGCACTGGCCAGACGTAGCCCCAACCCTGCTGGCCACAATCGGTAGCCTCGTCGGCGGCGACCTGATTCTCCGGGGACAGCGTGCAGAGAGAGTCTCGCATCGCCGCGACCATCGAGGGAGGGTTTTCGGCGATTGGTACACGGCGCTTGACGAAAGGCAGACGCATGATCAGATGCTCCTCAATCTCAGGCTGCATGCTCAAGACTTTGTCGACGAATGCAGCGAGGCTGGGGCTGCGGCACGGGAGGCGCACGATGCCTCGATGCACTCGGCCCGCCGCGAGCTCGCCGCGTTCACCGACATCATGCTTCTCGACTCCGATGGAAGCCGGGTCAATGAGGCCGAACGCATTCTGCGGATGGACCCATTCAAGACCATGAACAAAGAGGAAGGGGAGCCCAGTCAGGAACGGTTTGTCGAACCATGCAACCACGAGGATATCGCAAAGGGCGAGTTCGCTAGACGAGTCAACCGTTAATTACACGAACCTGTCTAACAGGCCGATGCAGACGGATCGGCCTTCGGCCGACGGCTGATCGGCAGAGGGTTCGCCAGATCATCAAAGCACGTTGAGAACCAATCATGAATCTTGAGACTGCATTTAGTAGCGTTCGCGATTCTGTCGTAATCGTCCTCGCACTAGATACCAATGACGCGCCGGTTGCGTCGGGAAGTGGAACTCTCATCGGTGACGGCTCGCTCATTCTGACCTGTGCGCATTGTCTTGAACGGTACGCGACGCCGGCGATCCGGACACCGGGCACCAACGAAGCGAGGCCTGTCACTGCTGTTCATGTAGATCCCCAGTCCGATATTGCTGTCTTGAGGGCAAGTCACCCGATCGGTCCAGCAGCCTCACTGGGCAGGTCTGCAGTGGTAGCCATTGGACAGGAGGCGTTCGTGGTTGGGTTTCCGCTCGGTATATCCTCCCATAAGGCGCTGTCCGCACACATTGCAGGGTTCGAGCCAGCAGATGGGTTCGATCTGATTAGGATTGACGCATCAGTTAACCACGGAAACTCCGGCGGCCCCTTGTTCGACACCAACGGTCGAGTGATCGGTGTCGTTAACGCTAAGCATGGCGCCCTGTCGGAGTTTTTGGATCAAGTGCAGAATGCTAAGCCGGGCGCGTCGATATCGATCGGCGGCATCGACCCAGTAGTCGTGCTGCAACAGCTCATTGGCGAGATGAAGACTAACCTCAATCTCGGAATCGGTTACGCCATTCCCATCGACCACGCCGCATCGCTACATTCAACGATTCAGGCAGTTGCGCGCAGTTAGACGCTGGCAGGACCGCGTGGTGTCCACAAGCTCGGCCGCGATCGCGGCCTGGGCTCACGCCCCTTGCACGCCGGAACCCGTGATGTAGGCTAGACTTGGTGCGCGTTCGAGTACTTGTTGGACGAAACGAGTCAGTTAGCATCGGCGAGAAGAGGCTTTCGCGCGACGAGCCTAGGATGTTTCAGGGCTATGACACGGAGGGCTAGGGTGATTCGGAAGTGAATGAAGCAAGTAATGATCTGTTGGCATTGATCGAGTACGCCACCACATCCGGGACCGCGTACTCGGGGAGCGAGTTCCCTGCAGGGTACCACTCGCTCCAGATTAACGGTGAGATTGTGAGGGGACAACGAGACTGTGCCCTTCGCCATGTCTCACTCGGGATCGAATGGGCTGACATGGTAGTGCTCGACCTCGGTTGCAATCAGGGTGGGATGCTGTTCGAGATTGCGGACGCTATCAAGTATGGCTATGGGATCGACAGGGACAGTCGGATGATAAACGTGTGTCACAAGCTGCGCGAAATGAGAAGGCTGTCGCATGTGAATTTCTTCGTCGCTGATCTAGAGCGTGAACTCTCGCAGGTTGACAGTCTGCTCAGGCACGAGGTTGACGTCTGTATGTTGTTGTCGATGTGCAATTGGATCACCAATTGGGCTGAGGTGATGAGCTACTGTCGGTCGCTCGCGCCAACACTGGTCCTTGAAACAAACGGGGATCCTGCGAGTCAGGCGGCGCAGCAGGCCCATGCACGGAGAATATTTCAGCGAGTGCGAGTAGCGTCTACAGAGTCACTCGACGATCAGTTCGAACGCCAGCGGACTTGTCTCGTCTGCACCGCCTGATGTCAAGCAGGAATGACCGGCGCGTGTACATGACAACCGGTGGCGTAGGCAAGGCAGCGGGCGAGTATCCATGTGGCGCCCTGTCCTTCGGAGTGCGCCGTCGGGAACGGCCCTCGATCCGGTCGTCTCCTGCGCCGCTCCTCCGCTCCGTGCTGGCGCACGGAGATGTGATCAATTCCCTCGAACTGTAGCTCTGCCGCGAGCCGGAGCCCGCACCGCTCTCCCTCCGGGCGGCTTCAGCAGCCCCCCCTGAATTCCCTGACGTCTTGGTGCTCGACAGAACGGAACGGCCAATCAGGCATAGGGCACTGAGCAGTGCCGGCCAGTCAGGAGGACATTGTGTCCTTCCCCCCCCCGGGTTAGTCGGCCTCCAGTTCGGCGACATGCGTCCGTTTCCAATGAACAATAAGGACGACGGACTGCACTCACCCTCGAACCAATCATGCCTGCGTGGTACAGTGACGGAACGAGGTGTGCAGCTTGCAGGAACAAGCATCTGAGAACCATACCAATCACAGCGTGGCGCGAGCTCTGTGGCTTCCCTGGGGTCCCGCCCTGTCGGCACCGAGCTCGGCAAGATGGCAATATCTATTGGCGAACGAGAAGACCCGTTTCAGGTGGAAACCCAACGCTGCGTCAAACTGCCCGCACGTAGAGGCTTCGGCCCCGATCAAGGAGAACAGTGCCCGCCACAAACCACTTGAACGCTGATCTATCCGAGGCAGGCACAGGGACGGAATCGTCGCGCGCTCCGGCGATACCCGCCTCGGCAGATTCTCGGGCGACACCCGCTGAGACGGCCCTTGCCGTGGACGTCTCAGCGGATGCTAATGGACCTAGCACCCTCGAGCGCATCGCGAGGACCCAGAGCTGGCAATTCAACGTGATCCACTGCGGTCGCTTTGTGATCAAGTATCCAAAATCTGCCGAGCAGACGAGCGCCGCCATCAGGTCTCGCTCGTGGGGTCAGGCGCTATCGCAAGAGCGCGTCAGTGAGCTCGTTTTCGAAGTCGCCAGATCAGCGAGGCAGTCGCTCGGTGCCCTGCGGCGACGACCGTGCGCCCGACAGTTGTGCGGTCGGCCGCGTCTATTCCCACGGCACCTAATTGTGCAGGACGCGGGGCGCCCTTTTGTCGACCTGGCCATGGGCGGAGAGCTCTCAATGGGACGAATTGTCGAGACCTTCTTCACGCTCAGTCACTCCCTGTGGAGTTGTGGTCTGTTTGAGACAACGTTCGATTTCTTGCGAAACTGCGGCATGACCCGAGACGGCAAGCCCTTCTTCATCGATCTCGGAGACTTCACCGACGACCGTGAGTATGCGTGTGCACTGCTCCGTTCGAGGCGCTGGGAGAAGCGCCGGGACTATGGAGCCCTGGGCTCTGACACGAAGCAGCTGTTTAATGAAATGGCTAGTCAGCACCTGACAACCTCCAGATTGGGAGGCCTTTGGAGGAGTGGGTCGGAGGAACTGGTAGTCTGATGCGTATTCTGGCAAGTGCCCAGGACTTTGGGCTGGGGCCTTTGACCATGCTGGACAGCGTGATTTCTAGGCTACCGCCAGAGTTCACAATCTGGTTCTGGCTGCCCGATCATCTTAGGGCACGGTTGAGCGCTTCTAGCAACTCAGGTACTTTCCTCCCTTATCGAGCCGAGAGCCTGCCGCCTGACCTCGACCGCTACGACGGCGTGGTGGTGGCCTGCGACTACGACTTGGTCGACCGGATAGGTAATGTCATCCCGTCCGCAGTCGTCCTCGACATGCTTTTCTGGTTTTGGAGCGAGATGCCAACGCCGAACCATGACAATTGCCTGATCGTCGCGCAAAACTTCTTCGGTGTGCAGGAACGAGCCGCTAAATCGACCAACACTGTGGTCGTTAGCCCATTCCAGGTCGTCGAGCACGCCAACGGCACGAAGCAGAGAAGCACACTCGTCAATCTCGGCGGGTTCACCAGCCCGCATCACGATTCTGGAATGGCGGCCACCTACATTGAGTTGATCCTCCCGGCCCTGAAGAGCTTGCTCGAGAGCGAGGGGGAAGTCGTTATCGCTGGTGGCGATCACATCCTGGCCGCCATTGAAGAGATGCTTCCTGGTCGCTGTGATCTGCGCGCCCTGCGGCACGACGAGATGAAGCAGGAGATGATGAACTGTCAGAGATTCGTGAGCGTGCCCGGGATCGGCGCGATCTATGAGTCCTTCAGCGCCCGCGCGCCAACCTTCTTCTTGCCGCCCACCAATCTGACACAGCTTCTGCAGAGTGAGAGTCTTCGCACTCAATTGCGGTATCCGTATCTTTCCCTGCCGTTCTCGTGGCGTACTGGCTCGAAGACGTCCCAGCTCTCAGAGTCGGAATTCATCTCCTCGCTCTTCCATCACTATAGATCCCATACCACAACGCACGCCGCCAGCCTGGACAAGGCAATCAAGCGATTTGCCATAGATGTGTTAACTTCTCCTGGCGTTTTTGATGGCTTCGCCCATCGGATTGAGCGCTTCATGGCGATCGAGTCGGGGCCACCAACCGTAGATCGTGTGATCGCCCAGATTTACGCCGGCGTAGAGGGTGCTTGAAGTCAATCCAGATTGTCATCGATGCAGAGAGGCAGGCTACCCATAGGCTTGCGTGGGTCAGCCCACATTACTTCCCCAGCATGAGCCCCCTCGCGTGGACTTTGCAGGGCGCGATCGGCAGTCTAAAGAAGCGGTACGGGCAGATCGTGGTCAGCGCTGCCGGTTTTGGCAATCGGGTATTCGATGGTGTTCCGGTGGTAGACGGCAGCGATTGCCTCCGCCGTGAGCTCAAGACCGCACTTCGGTTGCTTCGCCCTCAGCACCTAGTCTGCCACATCTCGACAGCAGCGGAGGTCGTCGAAATTGCCGCCCGGGTCAATGCCCGGGTAATCGTCAAGCTCACTGAGTCGAGCCTCACACAAGCCCCTCCCCCCCTCTCATCCGGGTGTCGAGACGTTCGGTTCTTCTGCCAAGAGCAGTGGATTGCTCACAGGGCTTGGTCAACATGGGGCATCCGACCCGCGCTCGTCAACCCAATCGTACTCCCGTGGGTATCGAAGGCGACGTACGAGGTCACCCGTGAGCACATCCTCTATCTCGGCAACTGCGCCGCCCCGGCAGGGAGAGCCGCCGCCAGCTTCGCCGCGAGGCAAACCGGACGGGAATTACTGCTCCTCACAGACGTCAGCGCCAATACGCAACAGCGAATGCGAATGCCTCATCTGTTGTACGCAAGTGCTTGCCTGCTTGTGGTCGATGCTCGATCCGCTGACTGTGTGAGTCACTTCGTCTTGGGGGCCATATTGAACGAGGTTCCGGTTCTCCTCGGTGGGGAGGAGTGTGCGGAGGAATGGCATGAGATGGTCGTGCGGGTTGATAACCCGCACGACGAACTCGAGTGGGAATATTGCATCCAGGATGTTCTCTGCCATTCCTCTCAGGTCGGTGCGCGGAGGCTCCGTTCCAAGCACGCCACCGAGGTCGGCACCCACTGGCAATCCGCGGACTCTTACAGCAATCTGCTGTCATGACGGAACCAGAAACTCGCAGAATCGGGACGTCGAACGCACGGCTCTTCCCTCCTGGCTTGCGCGATCTGTACTTGGATCTCGTCGAGCACAGCTTCCACATGCCGGAGATTCCGAATTCGCTCGATATGATCGAGGCTCACAGAGTGCTGTCTGCGCGGGGTGAGACGAGCCCGACTTGGCAAGCTAATTGCTGCTTGCTCGAACATGGCTCGCGAGGGCTGCGAGACGAGTACTTCCGCGCCAACGGAATACCTGGACGGCTCGACCTGACCTTCCCATTCAGGGGAGTGACTGGTCTACTGGAATTCACCGCCCTTGCCTCTGCACCCAGCCCTAGGCGTCCTGAGACCGCAACCTGGATTCAGAGGTTCTTTGAATGCTCGAGAATCATTGTGCTTTGCGATGTGTCGATGTCTGGCAACTCGATCGTCGGTGACATAAGAGCAATCAAGCAACTGCGACACTTGCTGGGGTTGAGCGAGCAGGGCGCAACGTATCAAGCCGTACTGTTTTGCGCCACCGTCAGTGCCCGCCGAGCGCTTGAGCGCGAATGCGACGTCTTCGTCGTTCATGAAATCTCACGCCGCTACAGCTGCCGGGACGACAATTCACTAATCGTTGAGATGGGCTATCTCCCCACGGACATCGAACGACTCTGCTGCAGTTTTCGCGACGACGTACTGCCCAAAGACTCTCCTGTTCATCGGCTAGCCAGTGCCAGTGGCGATCCGAGCACTCTGCTCTGGGGGTTTGGCGGACAGGGCTGGCAGGTCGCGGGGAATCCCAATACGCCAAACAACAGCTTACCTCTCCTGTGGTCGAGCTCGAAGGAGAAGTCCTACGTCGCTCCCTATCCCCGGGTACCGTCACGGCTCTACGAGCACTCTGAGTGGAATCTGCGGGGATGCTATCTCGAGATCATTAGTAGCCACCTTCACGAATCATGAGGAGATACCATGACCCATGCGAAGGTTGATCAAATACTTGGTGCGCGCAGGCTCGTGTTCATCGGAGGCATGCACAAGAGCGGCTCCACTCTGATGGCGGCGACCCTGGGTTCGATGCGCAGTGTCTCCGCGCTCGTCCGCACGGGGGTTCCAGGTGACGAGGGTCAGTACCTACAGAACGAGCTAAAGCCAGATCCATACTATGGAGAGATACTCTTCGGTTTGTCGGACGAGTGCAGGCTGAACGAAGGGGACGCAGAATCTGCCGGTCAGCTTGGCAAGATGTTGCTTGAGCACTGGAGCGCTCACTGGGACCTGGAGAGTCCGGTGCTTGTAGAGAAGTCCCCCTACAATCTGGTGCGAACGAGGTTTCTGCAAAGTTTGTTTCCCAAGGCACGCTTCGTGATGATGATCCGTGACCCGAGGACATCATACATGGCAGCCCGCAAAGCTCTCGGCCGGGTCTCCTGCGCGGACTACGTGCGAAACTGGATCGGCGGCTACGGGACATTGTTTATGGATCGGTCTCACCTGAGAAACTGCATCGACGTGCCCTACGAGGGCTTCATTGCTAGGCCGAACGAGACGGTGGCAGTAGTTCTTGAATTCCTCGGACTTGAGTCGCCCCTCCCAAGAGTCGCCATCGACCCTTCTGCGGACAAGGAGTATAGGGTGCGTTGGAACACGTTCCTCGAGAGTGAGCCTAGCGTGAGGTCCAAGCTACCCGATCTTCCGATCTGGTCGCATCGCTATGGCTATTCCCTGGAACCCTACTGCCAGGACCAATGAAACCGGTCATAGTGCACGTCTGTCGAGACATCGAGTATCCCGGTGGCGTCGAGGTCTTCCTGGCCTCGTTTCTCAGCTACAACAAGGAATTCATGCACATGCTGGTCTGCACCGCCGGTCAGCCCGGTGGGCACAGGGCCGAGACGTTACGGGCTGCGGGGGTCGAGGTCAGCTACGTAAGGGGTAGCGTTACCGAACGCCGGAGACAGCTTCAGTCGATCATAGACGCCGTTCATCGACCCATACTCCATTGTCATCTGCATAGACCCGAGCGGATCGGCTCAATGGTCCAGCGGTGTCGGGCGAAGATCACCACCAAATACTGCACATATGCGAGTGACAGCCAAGTCGGATCCGGGCTGAGGGGTGCACTTCGGCGGGCGGTAGATAACACCCTCCTCGACCGTTTCGTCACCCGTGCATTCGATGACGTGGTTGTCATTTCGGACGAGCTAGAGAAGAAGTGGAACGGAGCCGGCAGGAGAGTGCATCGCATCCCGGTCAGTCACATCACCGAGTTCGCAGCGCCGCCGGGGCCGCGTGTGCTGGGGAAGAGACCTGTCCTGATGGCCGCAGCACGCATGGTCGAGGAGAAGTGCCACGACTTGCTGATCGATGCCCTCGCCCACATGACGTACGAGAAGGTCTACGTCCTGGGAGACGGGCCAACTCGGCCACGGGTCGAAGAGCGCATCCGGGCGAGGAAGCTGGCTGACATCTACTTGACTGGGACAATCTCCCAGGAGATGGTAATCGAGTACATGGACAGCGCCGATATTCTCTTGTTGACTTCACGCACCGAGGGCCTCCCGCTTCTGATCCAAGAGGCGATGTCCCGCGGGCTAATCGTGGTCGCGACCGATGTGGGGGGCAACAGTGAACTGCTCGACGAGTGCAGCGGCGTCCTGGTGCGGGAAGCCACGCCCCAGGCACTTGCACATGCGGTGGCGCAATTGATCGGACGTGATGTCGGTGCGATGGGGCGCAAGGCGATCGAAAGATGCAGGGGGTCATTTAGTCTAGAGGCAACTTCCGCCGCCCTGTCCCGCATCTATGAGCGGATGATCGAGTACACGGAGACATGAGCTACTACGTGGTACCCCCTTCGCTCGGCTTCGGCGATCTGGTTGTTACTCTGCCGATCGTCCAGGCCCTGATCGCTCGCGGAGAGCGGGTGGTTTGCTGCGTTCACTCCGCAGATCACCTGCCGGTTGCCGAACGTGTGCCTGGCCTGCACCACGCGGTACTTTCGCAGGATCTCGACACCGTCAGTCGAGGACCTGGTGACGTCGTCATGAATCTGAGAGCTCATCCGTTGCAACAGGACTACTGGTGGGTCTCAAGGAGGTTTGCCGAACTCTTCCCTGGTTACGGTGTGAACGAGATCCTGTCGCACATGTGCCGAGACTTCGGACTTGATCTGCCCCTTGATGACTACCGCCCCCTTCGCTTTCAGCTCAGGAATGAAGCTGCGGGCAGGGTTCTGTTGGTGCCTGGCACTGAGGTTCCGGCGAAGGCCTGGCCAATCTCCCACTGGCTGGCTTTGGCCGGGAACATCGTCGGCATGGGTGGACGCGTCCTTGTCTTAGGGCAGCCCCAAGAGTGCTTTGCGGTCAGGGAGCTGGTTGACGAGGGCTTGCCGTGGCAGGAGTCTCCAGGACTCGTGGATGCTCTTGATCTTCTCGCCAGCGCCCTCGCCGTTGTTGCCGTAGATACTGGGCTCATGCACCTCGCGGTACATCAGCTGGTTCCAACAGTCGCGATGTTTCGCCACGCCCCTCTCTATCTGAGGCGTGTTGACCACCTTTTGCCTGTCGTCGCTGAAGCACCGTGCCTTGAAGAATGCTACCAGCTTGAGATGCGCGCCGCGGGGGAGGGTGTTCCCGGTGATCATCCGGAGCGGCGGATGGAACCGTGGAGCTGTGCAGACCAGGGCAGAGGATGCATGGCCAGCATTTCCCCGCGCGCGGCGCTAGCGGCTCTTGAGCAAGCGGTAGTCTGCTCTGGAGAGGTAGGGTCGTGAGCAGGGACATGTCCGGGCAACTCTTGTTCGTCGACTTGGACGACACACTGTTCCGCACGCAGGAGAGAAGGGTGGAGTGGATGACGCGAGAGATGGGCCGCGACTATGCGAGGCTCTACATCTCCGGTGCCAGAGGGAGCTCCGACGACGGATCCGGCGCGGACATGGGTGCTGTCAGGGATTACTGCAGACAACTGGATCACGATCCTGAGTTCTATCGAGGCTTGCCACTAGTGACAGGCGCTCTCTCTGGTTTGAGGATGATTGAAGCCGCAGGGTACGGTCGCGTCTTCGCTTATCTGTCGGCGAGACCGTTGGAACTCCTAAAGCTTAGTGTCAACGAATTGGCATCCCGCGGCTTCCCCGATGCACCGGTTTTCTGCAGGCCGAATCGTGTTCGACGCCGGAGCGCGGCGGGATGGAAACTCTCCCACGTACTGCAGGTGAATCGATCAGGCTCGACCCGGGTGATCATCGATGACGACCCACAGGTTGGTGTCGAAGCGGCCCGCCGGTGTCCGAGACAGACTGGACAAGTCTCCGTCATACTATTCGCAGAGCCCACGACCAGTGTAGCGGTCGCTGAGCATGCTCGCCCGCTTGATTGGTGTGGCATTGCGAACTACCTTCACGGACAACCTTGAGGTTGGCAGCTGACCTGCCTCCGTCTCCGGGCCCAGATCCTATGTTAGTCTCGGGACGGTCAGAGTAGTCGCATCGTTACCTCGTCGCCCGCTCCACCAAAGAACTTCTGAATGGCCTCTCGGAACTCGCCGCTTCCACCCGCAGCACAGTCGAAGAGGGTCATGCAGGAGCGGAACTTCATCCAGTCGGGAAACCCGAAGATCTCATTTGCGGTAAGGCCCTGCGTTTCAAGCACGGCTTGGGTGCACTCGCGGAGTCGAGCCCCGAGGACCGGGTGCTCCAAGTACGCTTGAGATTCCTCGAGGCTGGTCAGCGCAAACGCGGCGGAGATCGCGGAGTGACCCAGGCCGAGCATCTGCGGGAACACGAACCACATCCAGTGCCCGTCCTTGCGGCCGTTTCTGAGTTCGCTGAGGGCCTCGTCGTAGATCAAGGCCTGCGCATCCAGAAATCGAGAAAGTGCGTATTGCTCGTTCATCAACAGTTACCTCTGGGAGCATTCTGGAGCCCTATGCTCTCGTGTCCAGAAAGTCGACTGTACCTGAAGGTCACGACTACACCAGAATCGTCACCAGAACCTCGCCGACCATTGCGGCCACGTAAACGCAGAGCACGTCAAGAGCCACGGCGCGAGCCCCAGCGGCATCCGTTTGGCAAAATGCCTTGGGTCGTGAGTTGGAGATGAACCGTCGCGGGCGAGTGGGAAGGCCGAGGGATGCTGGGGACTTGAATTGGGTGTACTTCCGGTTCGGCATGGAATCTCAATGGGAATTAGGGACAGGCGGGAGGATCCTAGATCCAAGAAAGGGCAAGAGCCCGGGGCCGTGGTCCTTGTTACACGTTGGGGGTTTGCTCCCAGACAGAAGCAACGAGACTCCAACCGCGACCGGCTGAGTTTACGACCCATGATCGAGGAACTCCAGGATCAATGAGCCTGGGTTCGGAGGACCAGGGCGCTATCTTGCGGCGGCCCGACAGGGGGACGGCTGGGCTGGAGTAGTCCGAGGCCGTGCTTCGCACAAGCGACGCGGGTCTGTTCTGTTGCAGGGCAGTCCAACGTCAAACAACCGAGGGGCTTTTTTGCCGATGGGCTCTTCACCAGTCGAACTCGCTCTGGCTACCAAGCGGAGACTGGATCCACTGGTCAACAAGTGCTGCGGTTCGCCCGGGAACGGGTCTGTTGGATTTTTCGCGGATGTCTTCGACGATCCAGGACCCTTCGCTCCTGAAGATCGCGAGAGTCGCCCGCCCGCATGGAGTATGGACGGAGTAGAAGTACACTCGGCGGGTGACGACGTCGATCGCTCGGTTGGCGACGCAGTTTTTCTGCCGTCTGCTCTCCCCAATGAGAGCGCGCATGGTTGTCAAAGGCCGGATCTGCCTGGTTCCTTTAATAGGGGGCTTCGGGAACGGGAGCCAACTCAACTCCTGTTGACGCGCGGCGTCTTCCTCCAGACGCCGGTGTACCGCAGTCAGTTGCTCCAAGCTGCGAATTGGGGGGAGCGGGACATTCGCATCCGGACGGAGGGCTCGATGCAGGGCTACGCAGTCCAGCAGCCGTCTTGCTGAACCTGGATGCATGTCCTCGCTTCGAAGGCATCCGACCTGCTCGATAAGCGCAGGCGTGCTGCTCGCTAGAAGGCGTGGATTGGTGGCGATCCGCAAAGCACTTGCGTTCAGGCGAGGCGCGTGAGATAGCGCCTTTCTGTGCCGTGGATCCGCCAAGGCCCGCTTCAACGAGGAAAGCCGCGCCAGGCTGACGGATTGAGGGGGGATTTTGCGCAGTATGCGTCGAGCAGAACGGGAGGGTTCCCAACCAAGGCGCGACTGGATTGTACGCTGGCTTGCACCCTTTCTAAGCAGGACGCGCGTCGAAGACAACTGATCTCGAACCTCAAGCCTGTTTGCCAGCATGAATGCGATCGCGGGGTTCGATTGCGCCAGGTCAAGAGCCATATTCCCGCCTTCCCTCAGGAGTCGCATGAGAGCCCAGTGGCTCGCGCTCGCGAAGGGTCGAATCACCTCTCGATGCGCCCATGGCAAGACCCGTTCGAACCATAGCCACCACGCCTGGCCGGCGGGCCCATACACCCATTCAATGAAAGGGAGCAACCTCTGCCCCGAGCTCTCGGCAAAAGGGAAGGCCCAGGAGTGGAACTCCACATGTTCTGGCGGCACGACAATCTTCGGGGGCTGGCATGGGCTCCAGTGGGGGACCCTCCGTGAGCTCATCCATGCGCGCAGTTGAGGCGTCAGAACGACTATTCGGTCTTGATCCGCAATCCGGAGCCTGCCCGAGCTGGCTGAGAACGAGACCCCAAGCCGACCGGGATAGAATCTCGAACCCACTCCTGAATCTGCCGTTACAAGAGGTTTGCTCGGACAACTAAGAACAGAGCCATGATCACGGGAATGGCGACGAGGTTTACTGCGTGGAGTTTGAGGGGATTCACGGGCAGGACAGCCCCCCACGTGCCCCATCCCCCTCCTTGCGGCGTCTGAAAGAAGCCCTCGAGTTGCGCCAACTTGAGAAGCCAAATTCCATTCACCGAGAGCAGCAGGAGCATGGCCAGAAACCATGCGGGCACATAGTCGAGGTGCTCGATCCTGTAGGAGAAGAAACTGCCCGGGAATGGCTGATCCGCCTCAATCCACTCAAGAATGGCCCCTGCAAGGAGGAGCCCGATTACGGCGGCCACCTCAACGAGGATGATGCCCCTGACAAATGACTTGATGTGGCTCATCCCTACCGCTCCCGGCCGCTAGGCGGGTCATCCCCGATCCTGTGGAAGATATCCAAGATGCGGCCTGCAGGTCCTGTTTCGCTGCGGATCGCCTTGGGCTGCTCTGCACTGGCGGATGCCGAGCTGTCAGATCTTCGCTCAGGAGCACCTGGCTCCTGGCGATAGCGCAGCTCGGACCTTTGTGCTCTGTCTTGTCGCCGATCAAGTAGCCAAAGCAGGAAGAGAAATGGAAGGCAGACCACCAGGGCCAGGTAGGGAAGGAGGATTGCGTCAGTCATTGTAGGACCTATCGAGAGGACTGAGAGGAGCGCGACGCACAGGGAAATGGGTGTTCGCGTTCCACCCGAGAACAATTCCGACTGCCCGAGGGCTTGTCGAGAGACGATAAAAACGACCACGAATACAGCGACTAGGGCTGCGCTTGTGGATGGGGAAAGGGGCGGGGTTGAGACGTAGAGCAAAGGTGGACCTCCGTGGTGATGGTGTCGCAGGTACGCTTGCAATCAGGGTCTAGGAGGGCATTGCCAGCCATGCAGAGATCTGAAGCGCAACAAGGGAGAGAGGGACGGGAACGAATAGCAGGGTCAGAATGAGGACCATCAGGCAGGTTCTCCGAAAGCCCACGTCCCAGCGACATCTGTTCACCAGCATGGCAAGCCCTTCGGCATAGCCCCGAAGTGAAAGCCGCCGCGCGCGGTCTTGACCTGAGCCCGCCCAGTCCTCCGGGCGAACATCTGGCGCCATGTTCCAGCCGTCCACGATCTCGTCGCGGATTGACCGGCACCATGCTGTGAAGCTCCAGGTGCGCCTCGGGCTCTTGGGTTGTGGGGGGGGGACAGGCGAACGGGCAGCGCCTGGCTTGTATGTAGGAATGGGCATGAGGGGCTCCTAGCAGATCTGCAGTGACGCCATCCGGCGGAAGTCGCTGACCAGGGAGGCTGTGTCGCCGATGAACCTGTATCGCGGCTTCCCATCGGGGCCGGTTGAAGCCATGGCCTTCAGCAGAATCTCGTCGACCTCCGCGGGAGAGCCGCCAATTCCCACGCAGTCGATCTGCACCCCAGCGTCCTTCAGCTTCTGCGCCCATTGACGTGGGCTACCCTCTCCGTTGTGTTCGCCATCCGAAAGGAAGACGATGTGCGCAGCGAATGCCACGTCGGAAGCACCTTGAGCCGGCTTGCCGACCCCGAGCATACGGCGGAGAATGCCGCCGCCCCTCCTGCCGACACGCGCCTCCTTGTCAAGCAGGCGCTTTGCGAGTTTGAAGCCCGCGGTAAAGTCCGTTGACCATTGGGATTCCACGCGCCTTAGAGTCCGAAGAATGGCGGAGTCCTGCCCCACGTTGGTAGGGGGGCAAATGACTGAGCCTCGGCTGGAAAATCCCACCACACCAAGCTTGTCACCTGGCCGCGATTTTTTCTTTTCTTGCAGCATGGCCCGAATCGCCTGGAGGCCTCCTTCCAACCTGCTCGGTTCGAAGTCATGACCGTCCATGGACACCGACAGGTCCAGAAGGCAAAGCGTCACCACGGGCGTGATTGCAGAGGCGCCGGCGGGGCTTGAGAAGTTCAAGTACTGGTTGTTCATTTCTGTATTCCGGGAATGAAGGTGTTCGTTCTTGTAGTGGGATGGGGGGCGCCCGGCAGTGCAGCCGGGCGCCCGCAGCTCCATCTAGGTTGCTCGCTGATAGGCGACCGCAAGTTCCTCGCACTTACCGCTCTCCATGTCTCGCGCGCTGGCATTCACCATTCCGTTCTCGTCGATGCGAAACTCAATTTCGATCTTGTGGGGTCGCCCGAACACGGGGGGGAGGCCCTGAAGCTCAAAGTTCCCGAGTTTCGCGCAGGAAGAAATGTCCTGGCCAGATTGGCCCTGGTAGAGCTCGATGAGGGCGTCTGTTGCGCCGTCCTCGTGCATTTGAAATGTCTTTGAGAAGCAAGAGGGAAGGGCCACGCCCTTCTTGAGAACTACGGAGAAACTCTCGGCCAACTTTCCATCGAGGGCCATGACTCCAAGGCCGTGGGCCGTGACGTCCCGTACTTTGTAGTCAGGGGAGGGGAGGATGATCCCACCACCCACATCTACCTCATCATGGCGGGTCCACGCGTGAAGGGCTGCTCCATTCGCTACGGCGTGAATGGGATCCGAATGGTCGGAGATCGGTCGGCCAAAGAAGGAAGCCAGTTCTTCCTGAACGTAGAAACACTGCGACCCTCCACCAACCGGGATGAGTTCGAGGATATCGCCAAGCTCGACCTCGATTTCATCCAAGGTTGTTCTCAAGCACGCCAGCATCTGGTCACCAAGAGGCTTCCAAAGCTGGCGGGCCTCGTCCTTGGTAATCGTTACGAGGTGTTTGTGGGACCCAGCGAGGACGGGAATCGAGACCTTTTCCAGCCCATTGAGATTGATCTTGCCCGTCTCCACTCGGCGCCAAAGATCCGCGGCGGCATCCAGGTCGCTGTCCTCGTCGAACGATCCACCCGAAGAGCGAAACTCGCTCACGCAGTGGTCATACAGCTTCTGCGTGTAGTCCATTCCGCCCAACGCGGGGACTCCACTGGTCGTCTTGATCTCGTACCGGTTTCCACGTTTCTCACAGATGGAAATGTCCAGCGTTCCTCCACCTTCGTCGAAGATGATGCGCAGGCCGTCAGGAGCCTCGCGCTCGTTGTTCCCGAGGAAGCTGATCGACGCCGAAGTGGGCTCATGTATTAGGTCAACATGGTCGAACCCAGCAGCCTCACCGGCCCGAATCGTGGCGGATTTCTGGTCGTCCGTGTAGTTGGCCGGCACGGAAATGACCGCAGCCTGCACGACGCGCCCTATCTCAGCTTCAATGGAGGCCTTGCAAGTCTCGAGAAGAAACTGCGCGATATCCTCAGCTGTCCACGCGCGGCCAGACGGTGTCGTATGAAGGACCTTGTCGCTACCCATGCTCCGCTTCCAGTGCCGGACGCCGTTCGCGGGATCCGCCAAGAGGAGGTTTTCGGCTTCTTGGCCGGCCACCGGCGTCTCGCCGTCCTCGAAGTACACGACGCTCCTCAGGCTGGTACCGCCCTCGGCCATTCCGGCAGGCTTGGCCAGGCTGGACTGGGTGATGTGGGAGGCCTCACACGTGTGGGTGCCCAAGTCAAAACCGCCGATCGTTAATGCATTCGTACTCATAACTGATGTTTCCTGTCGGTGTTTAAAAGGGTTGTCGAGAATCTGTGGGGAGGCTGTCTCCCCCCGGCTGGGCGAAGGCATTGGCTCGGGCGTCTGCGGGCCTTAGTTCGGGGCCAGCTCGCCGCGTTTGTTCTTCTGCCTCTGGCAAGATTGGAGAGGGGGCGCGGGGCTCCTGCCGCTTGAAGAGGCGGCTCCCGCTGCAATCGATCTGCACCCGGGCGCACTCGAAGACGTGTCCATCGCTGGACGCGCCGGGGCGGAGGAGTTCAGCCACGCGGTGGCGCTTCTTCCCCGAGGCTCGTGAGCCCGCCCCAGGCTTCATCGTTCGCGGATCGAACGCATCGCCCGGCCTCGGCTGGATGAGGTCCACGCCGAAGGCTGCGAGAAGTTCGAAGAGCATCTCCGAAAGTGCATCGCTGGTTGCCTGCTCCTCCACCATGTCCTGAAGAGCGGCTGCAAAATCAATGATCCGCCGCGCCAGCGGTTTCAGAAACTCCAGGCGGATCGCGCGCTCTGAGAGCCGCTGCTGTTCTCCTTCGATGTTCTGCAGACACGCGTGCGAGGCGGCCGCGCGCTTAGCCTGGTTCTCAAGGTGGGCGCTCATCGCAGCCATCCCCGAGGCGAGCCCCTCAAGGGAGAGCCGGGTTTCCACCGTGCTCTCGTGCTGTTCTTGCGCGATGGCCTGCAAGGACTCGGTGATAGGTGCAGGGTCGAGCTGCAGTGTCCAGCCGTGTGTGGTCGCGGGGGCCGGGCGGCTGGCCGGCATCCGGGTGCCATTTTGGTGATTGTCCATCTAGTTCTCCTTGGTAGTGGTGCTGTGAGGGAATTGAAGGCTGCGCATCAGGGCAGTGGACATTGAGATCTCTGAGTCGCCATGCCTGGGAGCGAGGGGTTGGACAACGGGCAGGGGGCGATCGCACGGACCCTGGAGCGGCGCCTGGGCGGCCGATGCCCTAGTCGGCAATGGGTACCCGCCCCCTGGTTTGCTATGCAGCCTGCCCGGGGGGGCGAGGGTGGGCTCCGGGCCAAGCTGGCCGCGCCGGTCAGGCGTAGCCACGCCCTGGTTGCAGCCCCCATGACTCCAAGCACCGCCGAACTTCGGCGAGGGTTGCGCGCCCCAAGATGTCTGGTCTCAGTTGTTCTTCAGAAAGCCGGGCCAAATCCCCGAGGCAGGTGGCTCCAACAGAAGTGACCAGGGATCGCCTCGCCCTGAGAGAGAGCCCGAGTGCTCCCAGGGGCGTGCTCCAAGTTGCCTCCATCAACTGCTCCTCGGAGGGATCCCAATTCAAATGTGGCTGAATCCTGCCGGGTCTTGCTTCAGCCATGCGCACCTGGAGGGCCCTGACATGGGAACTGAACGGCACGCGGTGCCCTGCCCCCTCGTGTTCCATGAGGTGCTGCGCGGCGTCGTCGGCCGAGGCGAGGCGCTCGTCTCTCCCTGCTGGGTTTAACAGGCACCGGGAGCAAGTCCAGTCTCCGGTGGCGGCCCGCCGCCTGATGGAAATTCTTCGTTTGGAGTGGTTGTTGTGGGGCATGGGATTCCCGTCCTCTAGTCATCGGGCCTCTCCCGTTGGGTTCCGCCTCGGTGCCGGTTGCCCGCGGGCTACTAGCGGGGGAGCTTGAACGCGTGGGTAGTCATGCGCCTGCGATTCGATCGGCTGTTGCTCAGCCGGTACATCCGGGGGTCAGCCGCGCGAGAGACTGCGCGGCTGCACATATGCGTGAGGATCTCCCGCGTGGCCTCGCCCTCTTGAGCCAGCGCCGCGGGGCCGCACCCGGCGAGGAGGGCCATCGCCTCTTCAACCAGGGCGAAGGCCCTGGGGGCCCGCGCTCCGCCAGCCGTCGAGTTCCCCGGGGCCGGGGCGCTCTGCTCAACCCGAAGCGCGGCCTCGGTCGACCAGCTCCGTAGGCGCTTGGCCCACTCGGCGGAGAACCGCTCAGGGTTGCGCTTAGCCAGGCCGGCCAGGTAGGAGGCCCTTCGGCGTTTCTTGCGGCGCTTGGTTGCTTTGCTCATGGTCTTCTTCTCCTTCGTGGTCCTTGGGTGCATATCTTTCCCAGGGCTTCGGCTGGCTTGGCTATCGGGGCCGGGCCGCCTGCGGGAACCGCATCAGCGCCTGGCGCTGTTCGGTTTGGGGGGGGGGCGCCAGCTCAGGGAAGCGCCTGGTGCGCAAGAGTTTCGCGGGCGCGCTGACCGCCATGATCGAGAGGCAGCGCTCGGTTAGGGTTGAGTGGTCTTTCCTGGCTGCAGTCGCGCCGCGGGCTTCCAGGCTGCGGAGCCTTGAAGCCCGCGGGCGTCATGCATGCGCTGGGGCGCACTCGTCATCCGGTCTACCCCTTCCAGGTAACCCGCATGCTGCGCGGGTCTCCCGTGGTCGGCTCAGCCCAGAGGCCAGTCCGGTGCCCAAAGGAGGTGCTAATCGAGCCGCTGCGCTCGTCGATGTGGGCTACCGGGGCCTCGCGCCAGGCCATCTTGATCGCCCCGCGGTCGAGGAAGAACGGTGTCGCGTGGCCGTTGTGATCGTAGGCGCTTCCGCTGCCGTCGATGTAGGAGATGGCGGAAAGGTCGTTGAAGGAGGTCATTTGTCTGGTCCTTTTTGGGTTCGTGGGGCGGAGTATGATTGGTTGCTTCCGGCCCCGGGGTGGATGGCGGTAGGCCCTGTTTCCAAAGCCCCCGCCGGTGATGAAGTACATCTATCCGACATAGCATGGGTTTGCAAGACGTATTGTGGAATTTAAAACATATCTGCGGAATTGAGGCGCGCTGTTGCCTCCTTGGGGCCAGGAGACCGGCTGGGGCGGCAACCGCCTCGGGGCTGTTCAGGGGCCTGGCCAAAATCCGCCCATTTCCTGGCGCTTCTAATGACATTGTCGGCTATGATGCTCCTCGCCGATATGCCGCTGGCAGGCGTGGCGCTGGCATGGACTTATTCTCAAGCACTCTGAAGAAAGCCCGCGTGGGGCAGAAGCTCAGGCAGGGGGAGCTCTGCGAGCGCGTCAACGAGTTCCTGTCTCGCTCTGCCTACAAGGGCCTCGCCCTCAAGCAGCCGCTGTACTCGGCCTGGGAGACGGGCTCCCAGACGCCTTCGGGCAAGCAGGAGGCTGTCGTGGAGGCCGTTGCCCAAGTCCTTGGCCTTCCTGCGCATGACCTCTTCGGCGCCTGGCGAGCCAGCGGGCTCAAGCCGCGCGGGGTAGGACTCACAGAGCAACAGTACCTCCAGCAAGTCCGCCTTCTTATCGGCGAGCGGGACCAGCATGGCAACCACCTATACGATCTCTGGATCCTCCTGCCAAACCCCCTCGCTGTGGCCCATTCGGTCGAGCTCCGAAACCTCTGGCTAGAGCAGATTGAAGCGGGGATGCGCTGCCACATCGTATGGGACTTCTCAGCATTGACGCTCGCACAGAAGGACAATGCTCGCGAAGCAGCCGACCTCTTCTGTCAGATGGAAGAGGAGCTCCAGGCTCGCAACCCCGCGGGGAACATTAATCAGGGCCACATTCTGAACTACGCCATCGAGTGCAGCGACGGCGCAGACCTGTTTCTCAATGGCCTCGTGCTCGACGCGAAGGAGGCGGGCGAGACGTTCTACAAGGGCTGGCGGCAAGCCGACCTTTTTGGCGTTGAAGAAGCAGGAGAACTTAGAAGCCAAGCCCTCGAGGGGTCGACAGTGGCCTACGTTCCGCGGAACGGCACCGACCGGAATTGCCGGGCGGGAATGGTGCTAGACAACGTGTGTTTCTCCACGGAAGAGAAGGCCATCGAGGGCCCCTTGTACTTGTGGTTTGGCCGGGCTCGGAGGGCGCGCCTCTGTGAACTCGCCAGGACGATTCAACAAGCCCCGGAGCCCAGCCGGCTGGGATCGGTGGAGGAATAGGACATGACTCACACCCCAAACGAATGCCCCCTGAGCGGCGGGCCTCCCCCTGGCAGGTTCGCCGCGCGCGCAGCACCCCTCCCTCTTCAGCCAGCGCACTTCAGAAGGACATACCAGCTTCAAGGGTGGGGGCAGGCCCCGATCGACGAACAACGCCAGCCAGCCATGCCCGGATAAGTACGATGCAAAAACCCCTCTTCTATCTTCTTGCGGCCCTCCTCCCAATTGCCATGGGGGCGTGCGGGTCCTCCAGCGATGGCGAGCCACGGCACATTAGGGTCGGCTACCTCCCCATCTCCACAAGCCTGCCTGTCATGCTGGCAGAGGACCGAGGGCTCTTTGAAGCTGCGGGGCTTGAAGTCCAGCTTGAGCGCTACGCGAACTCCAACCTTCTCCTGACCGCCCTTCTGGCAGGTGAGATCCAAGCCACAGCTGTCTGCGCGGACGAGCCCATCCTGGCTGCGGCGGCCGGGAAGGAGGAACCTGGTTTCCGAATCTACCTCCAAGAGATCCTCGATGCTGGGCGACCTTTCGATGCGATTCTTGTGGGTTCGGAGTCCGGCATCACGAGTCCGAAGCAGCTTGAGGGCAGGACCCTCGCCTGTTTCCCGGGATCACAGCTTCGAATCTACTCCCGGCTCATTCTGCAGCACCTGGGCGTGGACGTGGACCAAGTCGAAATCGTCCAACTTCCCCCACCTAACATGATCCCCTCACTTGCGGCTGGAAGCGTTGATGCCCTCCTTGCTCTCGAGCCGATTAGGACCTTGGCCACCGAGAAGGGAATCGCACGCATCCTGGTCGAGTCGCCCATTGTCGCAGCGATCAATGGCGGGGACCCCATGACTGCCGCGAGCTTCCTCATCTCAGCAGGCCTCGTCGAGTCCGCCCCGGGTGTTGCGAGTTCCTTCGTCCGCGCAGTCGAGCGAGCCACCGAGTTGATCGAGAGCGATTACGCCGGGGCCTCCGCGGTCTACACTACGTTCTCGCCCATCCCAGAGGACCTTGCCGCCAAGGTGGTGATCACCCGATTTGCTAAGGCTGGGAGCTTCGATCGCGACGGCATTCGAAAGGTCGTTGGACTCCTCACGGACGCTGGCGCCCTCAAGGGGGACGTGAACATTGACCAACTCTTCTACGAGCGCCCGAGAGGGGACTAGCTGTGGAGCCCGACGATCTAGAGCAGCCGGTCCTGCGTCAGCTTCCCTACCGGGATGGCATCATCTACGGCCCGATTATATCTCGGAGGCTCGGCCGCTCCCTTGGTATCAATCTGCTTGCCGAGCAAGCGAAGGTCTGCAGCTTCGATTGCGTGTACTGTCAGTTCCCGAGGGCTAAGGACCCGTCCAAGTGGAAGCGTGAGTCGCTGGAGTTGCTTGGAGGAGAGGCATTGCTGGGCCATATCGAGGCTGAAATGCTTCGCCTGAAGTCTCTCGGCAGCCACTATGACTCGATCACCTTCAGCGGCAACGGTGATGCCAGCGCTCACCCAGAATTTCCGGACGTTGCGCGCCTCGCACATCGGCTTCGGGCACGCCTCTTTCCAGAGAGCCAGCTCACCGTCTTCACGAACGGCGTGTGGGCAGACCGGCCAGCATTCCGTTCCGCCCTAGAGTTGTTTGACAACGCTTTCCTGAAAGTCGATGCGGGCACAAAGGAGACTCTTGCCGCGATAAACCGGCCCCAAACAGATATGGACTTGGAGAGCTCGGTTCGGAGCCTCTCCGGTATCGCGGGCTTGGCGTTTCAGACCATGCTCTGCAAGGGCACATTCAGCAATCAGGACTCCATCATGAGCGACGCGTATCTTCAACTGGTTGAGTTAGGCAGACCCAAGGCGATTCATCTGTACACCGTGAACAAGCTGCCCGCGTTCCGCGCCGTGGCGCCGCTCACGGAGCAAGAGTTGGTAGAGGCGAGCGATTGGCTCCGGACCCGAGTCGACATTCCTGTGCTTCACTTCATGGACGACTGCACTTCTGGATTCCCGGACGACCCTCGTTTGAAGGATGTTTCCTAGACCGTGGGCGCGCGCAAGGAAGGGGTAGCAGCCATCGTCATGCGCGATGTTTCGAAGTCCTACGGGAGTGTGCGGGTACTCTCAGGGTTAGATCTCCAGATCCACAAGGGGGAGATCGTTGGGCTCCAAGGTGAGAACGGGGCGGGCAAGTCCACGGTCTTGAATTTGATCGCAGGGCTGTCGGAGGTGGACCGTGGCACGGTGTCCGTTTTCGGGTCCGCGCCCGGGCGGGCAAAGATCGGCTATATTTGGCAAGAGGCTCGCGCCTCCTTGTACCCATGGCTGTCCGGGTGGGAGAACGCAGCGTTGGCCCTGACCGTCACCGGTGCCGCGAAACGGGAGAGGAAGCAGCGCGTGGAGGATCTCATGGACCGCCTTTCCTGGGACTTGCCTCTCCAAAGGAAGCCACACCAGATGAGCGGTGGCCAACAACAGAGGATCTGCATTCTTCGCGCCCTCGTTGATGAACCGGATTTGGTGCTGATCGACGAGGGGTTCTCCGATCAGGACCGGCTCAGCAAGCTGAGACTCCTGTTTGACCTCCAGGGCCTTGCCAAGAACAACGGCATGACCGTCCTCTTCACCAGCCATGCACTTGAGGAGACAGTCTTCCTGGCCGACAGGTCCGTTTGTCTTCGCGGCCAACCGGCACACATCCCGTCGAGCGGGAACGTCTCCATTTCTTGCCCGCATCCAAGGCCTCGCCCACTCTCCTGGTCTTCAGAGCCCAGCTTCGATGCTGCACTGCTTGAAGTCCGCCACTCCTTGTCCAGTACATGGGAACCGATTCCATCCAACTAGCCGGCAGAACAGCAGCGCGAAATGCAATGGGGTGGGTTGTGGCTCTCGCGTCATGGGAGATCGTTGCATTTGCGACGGAAGCATCCGGGCTCGTACCCCACTTTCCTGCCGTTTGGAGGGAGTTGCTCGGTCTCTTCGAGGGTCGCGGAATTGAGATTGACTGCGCATGGACCTTGCGCCGCATGCTCCTTGGGTTTGGGCTGGCCCTGTCTGTCGGGCTGCCAGCAGGGATCTTGCTGGGTGCTATTCCGGCACTCAACGAGCTCTTTGGTGGCTGGGTGTCGTTCTTTCGATCGATTCCGGCGTTCGTAGTGTTGCCGATCCTGCTTGCCGTAATGAACGGGGGGGAGGCAGCAAGGGTGGGGATGATCACGTTCGGGTGTTTCTTCGTGTTGGTGGCATACGTCGCAATGGGCACGCGCGGGGCGAGCAGACTTCGGATCGATGTGGCGAGGACGTACCACGCCCCCCGGGCCTACGTCTTCTTCCAAGTCATTCTGAGGGACGCGCTTCCACAGATTCTGGATGGTGCCCGCATCTCGTTGTCTCTGGCCCTGATCCTGGCCATGGTCTCAGAAATCATGCTCGGGGCATCGCATGGGCTGGGCACTAGGGTCAATGACAGCCTAGCTGGCTTTGACTTGCCGAAGATGTACGCGCTCATTTTGGTGGTAGGTCTATTGGGATCAATGATCAACCTAATTGGATCGGTTGTTTGCCTTCGCCTCGTACCGTATGCGGATAGCCGATAGTCGCCGTCCATGTAAGCCGATTGGGCTTGGACCAGCCCCCTTCCTCTCGGGCACGGCTCCCGTGCAGGCCTTGGCTCGGTTCGCCGGACCCCAGGCCCTGTTCCGGGGTTCTGAATCAGCAGCATAGCGGCTCACCGTCGGCTGTGCCCTGGCGGAGGTGGTGGCGGGCTCTGGGCGAGGGGCAGGGCCTCGCCCGCGGGGTTCACAATCTCGGCCGAGCCCAGTCGCCTGTACCTGCGGCAAGATCTCAGGGCGACGCGTTTCTCGTTCGCTCCCTAGAGGACAATGATCGATGCCGGGTGGGCTCTCAAGTAAGGCTGGCCTTTTTCGGAACCATCCGCATGGTGCTTCTGGCCCACCGTGGCGTCGATCTTGAAACGCGCACCCTCCTGCCGATCTTCCCGTAGTTTCCTTGGAAACTCGACCCTCATCCATGTCGGAACCGACGAGCCACGAACTGGACGGACGCGCGGGCGAGTAATTCCCGCATCGTAGATCAGTTCCACAACGAGGTCATGTACTTCGGTGCCGACTTTCGGACATCGCTCGCTCATGTGATAGAAGTATCTGAGAGAGCTCCGGCGGCCGCTAGCACTTTCATCGTGGCCAGAACGGGATTGTCCCTGTATTGCTTATTAGCTGCGAGTTGCTGTACACGGCCTACAACATCGGTTGCTCCGAAGACGCCAATAGATCCCTGGCCCACACGTTGCTTCTTGCACCAAGCGCGAATCTTGGCCTCGTGGGTTCCGTGGCTTGGCGCTGCGAACTTGCCTGCGTAGAGTCGGAGCTCTACTTGCCTCATTTGGTAGCCGTAGGCCTTGGCCGCTCCCCGTACCACTCCTCGACGCACGACTGGATCATTGAGCAGGGCGTAGAGCTTGTTTTGCTTGATGCGCTTGGAGGTGCCCATGACGTCCTCCGCAGCGACTCCCCGGGACCCGAAGAACGACTTCACCGTCGCCAGGACAAGCCGACCAGCCCGGGCGCCGATGAGATCCACTTCGTAGCCGTGCGTTTGGAGTTCCTTGTACGCGGCCTTGCCCGTGAGCCTTTGCACGGGGAACTTGACGGATGAGGACACAACAAACCCATCTGCCTCCAATGCCAGGGCTACGAATTGTTCGAATGCTTCCATGTTGCCCTACAGAGTAGGGCGCAGGGCACAGATTGGAGTATGTAGACTTTCTGGC
>Ga0114933_10001602_pt1 | contig 25000 bp, 21 predicted proteins | sample 4SBtaG_FD_89691 | JGI IMG/M metagenome (GOLD analysis project Ga0114933, IMG submission 89691) | Deep subsurface microbial communities from Kolumbo volcano to uncover new lineages of life (NeLLi) - 4SBTROV12_W25 metaG | ecosystem: Environmental > Aquatic > Marine > Volcanic | place: Kolumbo... | reverse complement strand
TCTAGAGGTACACCCGAAGCACGTAATGTAGGGCCACTCATCCCTAATTCAATTGCGTCCTCTGCTGAAATAATCCCTACATTTTTTGTTCTCGCTAGAAATATCTCATTGCGAGTCAGTAAATTATCAAAATCTTTCATACCTTGACGCGTAGAGACTAAGACTTCGCGTACACGCTCTTCAAAATTCCCTGGGACTTCCCAAGCCAATCCTCCAGCCCGGAAATATGCATACATCATTCGATCTCCACTTATTTCTTCAAAAAGATCGATTAGAGCTTCACGTTCACGCCAAGCATATATAAACGGAGTTCCAAAAACCCCTACATCGACGCCGAAAGCTCCCAGAAACATAAAATGGCTAGATAACCTATTTAATTCACACAAAATCATTCGAATCCATTGAGCACGTTCTGGCACTTCTAATTCAGCTAGCGCTTCAACAGCCATAACATATGATAGTTCTGCGTTGTGTGATGCTAAATATTCCGTCCGATCCATATAGCCTACACCTTGACGAAAATCATTATTTTCACATAATTTTTCAGCACCACGATGCAAATAACCAATATGAGGAATTAAATCTTTTACAATTTCACCATCAACCTCAAGAATCATTCGAAATACGCCATGAGTAGACGGATGTTGGGGTCCTACATTAATTAGAAGATCTTGGGTCTCAAAATCTGGAGCTGATTCTATAACCATTATTCATCATCTCCCTGATTTTCACGATCATAACCCAGTAATTCTCCTTGCAAAATTTCGATTTCGGCAAATGGATGTGATTTCAGCAAAGGAAATGTGTCTGTCATATCTTCTGGCATAAGTAATGTCCGTGGATCAGGATGATTGTTGAAAGTAATACCAAACATTTCAGCTGTCTCACGCTCTAGCCAATTTGCTGCTTCCCAGACTTCAGTAGCTGTACCAATTGTTTTATCATCAACAGGAAGGTTTACTTTCACAGTTAAATTTATATTCTTTGGAATTGAGTACAAATGATATACCACATCAACACCCTCAGATTCATTATCAACTGCGGTTAAACATCTCAGATAGTTGAATTGCACTTCCTCATTATCTTTCAAAATTTGCAATGCTCTAATTATATCGGAACGTGGAATCTGAGTAATAAGATCGATCGATCCACGTTCAGGAGTTACATCCACCGAACTCAAAACACGATTTATTAGAGGCCAAATCGTATCTTCAAGAGAATCTACTACTGCGATCTCACTAGCCTCTTCTCCATTTGTAGTATCAACATTCTCGTCAGATGTCATTAAGAGCGACCCTCCACAGATCTTTCTTCCATAATTTGATCTTGAAGAGCTAAGAAGGAATCAATCAGTGCTTCAGGACGGGGTGGACAACCAGGTACATAGACATCAACCGGTATGACTTTATCTACACCTTGCAAAACTCTGTCATAACGAGTGTATGGACCACCATTAGTAGCACATGCCCCCATGGAAATAACCCATTTAGGATTAGGCATTTGTTCATATAAAAGTTTAACTGCAGGGGCCATCTTTTTTGTCACTGTGCCGGCTACAATCATTACATCACTTTGGCGAGGCGATGGCCATGGAACAATTCCAAATCGATCTAAATCATAATGCGCCATGTACGTTGCAATCATTTCTATTGCACAACAAGCTAACCCAAAGGTCATAGGCCATAACGAAGATTTTCTTGATGCAGCTAGAAGTAAATCTGCTGGCACTTGCATAATGCCAGGAAGTAACTGTCGATACAGTGCTTTGCCTGGTTGAGGAGTTATAGGCGTTAGTCTCGGTGCTTCTAGAGGATGCTCTGAAGGAGCTATACCTGGTGAATCTGGAGAAATCACAGGAGCAGGTACACTGGGAGTAGTTACATCCGTTTCAGTGGTTGCAGATACTGCAGTATTTTCTGTCGGTGTCAACGCCATTGTAACGCACCCTTCTTCCACGCATATGCCAATCCCAAACCAAGAATTATTACAAATGTAAACATTGTCCAGTAGGCCATCGGACCAATACCAATAAATGAGACGGCCCAAGGAAAGATAAAGACTGCCTCAACATCAAAAATAATAAATAAAATCGCGTATAGATAAAAGCGATTGCCCACATTGGTCGAAGCACGACGTAATGGCAACATACCACATTCATAAGTAGTAGCTTTTTCACGCTCCTCAGAAAAGGGCGCAAGAACTCTAGACGCGATCAATGCGGTAATAACCATAAAGAAAGCGACTATGCCGGCAATCAAGACGGCAACATAGTTTGAAAAAAGCTCTTCAACTGGGAGCATTCAGCTCCCCCCCTCCATACAAATCTCAACTGTAAAGAGCAAACTCACGGTACTCAGGTGACGCTATCAGCGAGCTAAGACAGTGTCAATCAATCATACCGCAGCAAATACCAAAACTAACAAAAATTAGTAAATTCTTTTTAAGTTCCGATTAACTCCTCTAAACTTCTTTCCAGATTTTCCAATCGTGATCGTTCCGTTGATAATCGATCTTTCTCGCGTTGAACAACTTCTTCCGGTGCCTTATCCACGAATTGTTGGTTGTTCAATTTAGTTTGAACTCTTAAAATCCCTTCATTTGCAGAAGTAATTTGTTGTATTAACCGTTCGCGTTCTTCCTCAATATCAAATAAACCTGCAACAGGAACCAAAACTTGTCCTACATCAAGGACTGAGGTAACCACACCATTAGTAGGTACTGATCCATCAGCATCAACAATATATAATTTCTCAACTCGAGCTAGTTGCTTAATAATATCGCTAAATTTTTCTGTAACAGAACTCAATTGTCCAGCAACTATGTAAGCTTCAATCCAACGACTTGCTTTAACTCCTTTTTCTGATCGAATATTACGTATTCCTCTAATGAAATCTTGCAACCCTTTAAATTGATTAACTGCCACCTCATCAATCATTGATTCATTCGATACTGGGTAATCAGCAATTATGAGGCTGTCGGCTGACAATTCATTTCCATCAGTTACTAAATTGTCTATTCGACGCCAAATTTCTTCCGTAACAAATGGCATAAAAGGATGGAGTAATTTCAATACGTTATCGAGAACATAGGTAAGTACAGAAAGTGGCGTACGATCATTATTGCGTACTCGAATTTTTGCTATTTCGATATACCAATCAGCATATTCATCCCAAAAGAAATCACGAACCTGCCGCAATGCTTCAGCTAGCTCAAAATTACATAATAAAACATCAACATCACGATTAACTTGATTAATCCGTGACAATATCCATCTGTCTTCAATTGCGGTAATCTGCTCAAATTCAGATAGTTTTAACTCATCACTAGACTCAACCATTTCAATCACAAAACGAGAAGCATTCCAAAGCTTATTTGCAAAATTACGACCTGCCTCAAGTCGTTCATCAGTAATACGCTGATCATTTCCTGGTGAAGTACCAGAAAGTAAAGCAAATCGAAGTGCATCCGTACCATATTTCTCTATGGACTCAAGTGGATCTACAACGTTACCTCGTGATTTAGACATCTTTGAGCCATCAGCAGCTCGAACTAGTCCATGTAGGTACACATGGCGAAAAGGAACTACACCATCCATGTTATATAATGAAAGCATTATCATTCTGGCGACCCAAAAAAATATAATATCGTAACCAGTTTCCATAACTTGAGTTGGATAAAATCTCTTCAAATCTTCATCGTTTTGATCTGGCCAGCCTAATGTTGAGTGTGGCCAAAGCCCTGAAGAAAACCAGGTATCCAATGTATCTTCATCTTGCCTGATCTTTTCACTCCCGCATCCGTTACAACAAGTAGGATCATCTATTTCAACAGTTAGAATTGCACATTCATCGCAATACCAGACAGGTATTCGATGACCCCACCAGATTTGTCTACTGATACACCAATCTTGAATATTTTCCATCCAATGTAAGTAGGTCCGTTTAAATCTTGCCGGAACAAACTCAATTTCTCCCTTATTAACTGCTTCAATTGCAGGTAGAGCTAATGGGGCAATCTGTACCCACCATTGTTCAGAAATCAAGGGCTCAATAATTGCACCTGATCGCTCAGAATGCCCAACACTATGAGAATAGGGTTCAATTTTTTCAATCAGATCCGCATCCTGTATATCTTGAACAATTTTTTCTCTAGCGACATCACGATCTAAGCCGTTATACGGCCCTGCAAAATTATTCAAAGTTCCATCGGGATTTAGGAGATTAATCACATCTAGATTATGTCGCTCGCCAATTTCAAAATCTGCTGGCGCATGCCCAGGTGTTACTTTTAAGACTCCCGAACCAGCATCAATTTCAATAGCGTCATCGGCAATAACATAGACAGGACGATTGATAATCGGAACAAGCACTTTTTTACCAATTAGTTTTGTATAACGATCATCGTTAGGATTAACAGCCACTGCAGTATCAGCTGGAATAGTTTCAGGCCGTGTAGTAGCTACTACTATATAATCGTCAGTCGGCTGTTCATCTTCATCTAATACAACGTAACGAATGTGCCAAAAAAAACTTTCGACTTCTTGATATTCAACTTCCAGATCTGAAACTGCAGTTTGACTTTCAGGATCCCAATTAATTATCCTTTCACCACGATAAATTAAACCGTCATCGTAAAGTTTTTTAAATGTGGCACGCACAGCTTTTTGTCGTGCTTCATCCATAGTAAATGCTTCACGACTCCAATCAGCTGATGCGCCTAAACGTTTGTGCTGAAACATAATACGCTCACGAGAATTGTTAACAAATTCCCATACACGCTCTAAGAACGCATCTCGTCCTATATCATGGCGAGATAAATTTTCTTCCCGCAAATGACGTTCAATAATTGCATTGACGGCAATTGCTGCATGATCTACTCCTGGTAACCACAAAGCATCTTCACCTAACATACGATGCCAACGAATCAATGCATCTTCTACTGCGGTGGTTAAAGCATGACCAATGTGCAACTCACCGGTTAGATTGGGAGGAGGCATTATGATCGTAAAGGATGGAGCATCAGGGTTCATCTGACGGAAAAAACCACGACTTTCCCAATCATGGTAGATTTTCTCTTCCACCAATTTTGGGTCATACGCAGAAGCCATTACGTCGCTATCATTGTTCGCATCTTCAAAAGTACTCATAAGTCCACTATATAATCTTAAATTTTGATATCCACTATATTAATGATTTCTACGACACTACGACTAAATTAGATGTAATGTGTAATAACCACCACGAACAGGATAAAAAATGGAACTACTTAGCTACAACTATCCGGCAATAATAGTCAAAAACCTCAACGAATCTATAGATTTTTATACAAAGCTTGGAGCATCATTAATTTACAGTGAGCCTAATCGAGATGACCCCGAATCAGTCCAAGTGATGATGAGTATTGGTGAAGACAATTTTTTAATGTTAGTTGGCCCGCAAGATCCAAAACTAAAGTTAGCAGAATCGAGCTTGGGAGTGGGTTCCGTACAATATATTTCTTTCAATGTAAGTAAAGATTTCATCGATCAAGCTTTTTTTGAGCTAGCAAAAGCTGGACTACATGGTTCTGAAGAAATTTTGAGAGGCTATGAACGATTAATATTTCTGGAAGATCCCAATGGTGTATTAATTTTACTAACATCTTGGACGGTTGATGTACCAAGTGGAATGAATCGAGCAACTATTTTAAAACTTGCAGGAGACATTCGAAATGCAAATGGCGATACATTCATAGAAACATCTCATATACAAACTGCCATTAATGAATTGAATTCAGACATCACGCAAAACTGAAGATTGCAACACTAGTAACAATATACATAAAAATAAGTAATGCTGATTCAATAGTTAACAATTTTGTGGGCCGTGCACGGCCTCTTGATGTAATCCCCACAAGTACTACGCATGTCATAATGATGGCAAAAACTGCAGTCAATACGTGGATACCTTCGACTACTGCCCAGATGGATCCATCGGTATATATCAGGTCATCCATAAATAAAATGAATCCCATGTTAAAGAGATTACTGCCTAGCACATTACTGATTGCAAGTTGGGGAGCATTGATTCTTAATGCAGCAAATGAAGCAGCAAGTTCCGGTAGGGATGTACTGAAGGCAAGGAACTGAGTTCCTACAAAACTACGCTCCCAACCGAGATCGTCTGCCAAAGAATCTCCAACAAAGGCTAACCAAACGGCCGCAGCAACAACCACTGTCGCTGAAATCCCATAGCTGAGAAAAGCTTTACTCAATGAGGTGCTTATCGCAGCAGTACTTTCTTCTTCAGATTCTCCAGAGTCATATTTGTATACAACATAAATACTCAAGAAAAAGATTAACAACAAAACCAATGACATCGGTGAAACAAAAATATAATCACTGATAGAAAATGTTTGATGGACGAAAAGACAAGCGATTGAAAAGGCAATAATTAAAATCCCGAGTTTCGCTAAAATTGCAGTATTTTTATCAACTTGATTTAAAATTGGCCCATTACGCCACCACAAATCTAACAAACCAATAATCAGTAAATTAAAAATACTACTTCCAAAAGCATCACCAAATGCAAGATCAGGTTGCCCTACAAAACGAATTGAACTTACACCCGTACCAAGCTCAGGTAGTGATGTGGCTGTTGCCAATAAGACTACACCTACAAAAGTATGACCTAAACCAGTGCGTTCAGCTATGACATCAGCTGAACGCGCCATATAACTAGCCGCAAACAAGATTAATGCAGCTGCAATAGCCAATTGCATCCAAAGAAGAAAAAGTTCCATTAGTTTCGGTAATTCCCTAAAGACTATTTACCAAGCACTATATAAATACTGCGAATATCAACCTTCGGTCAATGGATATTATCCTCGAGGCATATCTAAACCGCGCTGGGCAATAATATTTCGCTGCACTTCCGAAGTCCCTGCTGCAATAGTTGCACTGACACTAGACAAATATGTCTTAGCAATGGCACCACCTAATTTAGCATGAGGTGAACCTGAAGTGACTTGAGCTTCCATACCCAAAAGTTTTAGACCGGTCTGAGCAATGCGTTGTGTTAATTCCGAACCATACAATTTTGAAATCGAAGCTTCATGATTAGGGGTTTGCCCTGATGCTTGTAAAAAAGGAATCCGATATGCAACATTATATCCAACTTGCAGTTCAACCCATCGATCAGCAAGTTCATATCGTGATGCAGGATTTTGCTTTAAAATGCCAGTATCTTCCTTGGTAACATTAACCAGTCGCTCTAGATTACGTTTCCCCTCAGCATATGTCGCTACACCTGAACGTTCATAATCTAAAGCTGTAGCCACTTGATACCAACCTCTGTTTTCATCACCAACAAGATTACTATCTGGAATTCGAACATCTTCAAAAAAAACTTCATTAAAGTTATGTTCATTCACCATATTTACTAATGGCCTCACTTCAATGCCAGGTGTATTCATATCAACTACAAATGTAGAAATCCCACGATGCTTTGCTGCATTGGGATCTGTACGTGCGGCTAGCCAACCCATATTGGAAGTATGACCACCACTAGTCCAGATTTTACTTCCATTTATTACCCATTCATCGCCATCACGCACTGCACGTGTCTGTAAAGAAGCAAGATCTGATCCTGAACCTGGTTCTGAATATAATGTGCACCACTGATCTGTTCCGTTAGAAATCAAAGGCAAATATTTTGCTTTCTGCTCTTCATCGCCAAAAAGCATTATTGCTGGACCAACCCAATCAACACCCATTGTACTTCCTACGGGCATGGATTCATAAGCTGTAGCTTCTCGATACAACATTTGCTTAATATAACCAGCATCTAAGCCACCATATTTTTCAGGCCAAGCCAATGTAAGCCAATTACGTTCAGACAATAATTTTCTGAGAGAGGAAGCAATCTCTAGTTTTTGTTCTTGTGTAATATCCCCAATAAATGACTTATCAGAATAGTTAGAAGGAAGATGTTTTCTTAAGAAATCCTTCACATCATCCTGAAACCGTAGTTCAGAATCACTAAATGTAAAATCCACGGTTTTCTCCTAACTAATAGTCGCACGTAAACAGTAGTGTAATTATATACTCCAAACGCTACAGTAAATAAATATGTAAAATTTGGAAAAAGTATTCTCTCTGAATAATAACACTAGTACACTACGTGGACATATTAGAAGAGATTAAGCAGTTATTGAAATTCTTAGGTATGTAATAATGCAATCTTTCAGTGATATAGCAATTTTTTCCGGCAACGCACACAAAGAGTTGGCAAGTTCGGTATGCAAACATTTAGAAATGTCTTTAGGTGAATCTGAAGTATTCCAATTTTCAAATGAAGAAGTTTTTGTCCGCATATTAGACAACATTCGAGGAAAAGATGTTTTCCTTATTCAACCTATCGTTTCACCAGTAAATACTCGCTTAATGGAACTGTTAATCATGATCGATGCTGCTAAACGAGCCTCAGCCGGAAGGATCACGGCAGTAGTACCATACTATGCTTACGGACGTTCAGATAAAAAAGACCAACCAAGAGTTCCTATCAGTGGAAGGTTAGTTGCCAACTTTTTGGAAGTCGCAGGTGCCGATCGCGTACTAACTTTAGATTTACACGCAGGGCAAATCCAAGGGTTTTTTAATATCCCAGTAGATGAACTTACAGCCTTCCCAATGTTGGCCGATTATTTCCGAGGTATAAATTTAGAAAAACCTATTGTTGTTGCTACTGATGTCGGAGGAGCAAAAAGGGCACGAGATGTAGCTGAACGTCTTGGATGCGATCTTGCCATTATTGATAAACGACGAACCGGTAACAATGAACAAGCCGAAGCTATGAGCTTAATCGGTGAAGTTGAAGACCATGATTGTATTATTGTTGATGATGAGATTTTAACGGGCGGAACAGTAGCATCGGCAGTAGATCTAATGAGAGCCAGGGGAGCACGTTCTGTATATGTCGCCTGTGTTCATCCTGTATTTTCGAAGAAAGCTTTCGAAATCCTTGATAACGCGGCTATCGATCAATTAGTTTTTACTGATTCTCTACCACTATTTTTTGGTAATTTTCATAATGTAAATACTTCAAAATTATCCATGGCACCTCTACTAGGCGATGCCATCCACAGAATTCACACTGGAGGATCTGTTGGTGCACTCTTTCGCTAAATTCCATTTACTTGCCTTACAATATTAGTAGTTGTGTCTGAGACTATCTGTTTCAAAAAGATAGTCTCGCAATGATAGGAGACGCATCAAATGTTAGGTGCTGTCCGCAAAATACTAGGTGGAGATTCTAACGCACGTGCATTAGAAGATGTTCGATCAATTGCCGATCAAATAATTAGTTTGTACTCCACATTCAAAGATATTTCTGATGAACTGTTATCGGCAAAAACAGATGAATTCAAAACACGAATTGAAAATGGCGAGTCAATTGAGGACTTGATTGTTGAGGCAATGGCCGTTGCCAGAGAAGCAATATTCAGATGTACCGGTGAACTAGCTTATGACGTACAAGTGCTGGGTGCTGTAGCTCTGCATAATGGATCAATAGCAGAAATGCGGACTGGAGAAGGAAAAACGTTAATGGCTACCATTGCATTATATGTTAATGCATTGGACCAAAACAGCGCTCACTTAATTACAGTGAATGATTATCTAGCAAGACGAGATGCACAATGGTACGGACCTGCACTAAATCAATTAGGTATGTCCGTGGGAATTTTACAAAATCAAGCAGCTTACCTACTTACAAAGGAAAAAAGTTCGAATCAATCTTCATTTGAATTTTTAGAAAATGCATCACGGCGAGAAGTATATAAATGTGACATCGTTTATGGAACTAATAATGAATTTGGATTTGATTATCTTCGGGATAACATGTCCACCAGTTTAGACGATAGGGTCCAAAAAAAGAGAAATTTTGCAATAGTTGATGAAGCAGATAGTGTCCTGATAGATGAAGCTAGAACACCGCTAATTATTTCAGGTACAGCCTCAGACGATGTAAGAATTTATCCAAAATTTGCACGTATTGTTCCATCTCTAAATCAAGGCACAGATTACACAGTTGATGCAAGAACTCGTAGTGTCGCACTTACTGATCAAGGAGTGTCAGCACTCGAAGAAAAACTTGGGCTGAGTAATATTTATTCATTGGAAAATTATCAACTCCTACGCTATATGGAAGCTGCGCTTAAAGCCGAGATAATTTTCCAAAAAGATCAAGATTATGTTGTTAAAGATGGCCAAATTGTAATAGTTGATGCATTTACTGGAAGATTAATGGAAGGCCGGCGTTGGTCTGATGGTATTCATCAAGCTATCGAGGCCAAAGAAGGACTAAAAATTCAACAGGAATCGATTACTTATGCAACAATTACCATTCAAAACTTTTTCAGACTATATAAGAAACTCTCTGGGATGACAGGAACTGCAGTAACCGAAGCAGAAGAAATATCAAAGATCTACGATCTAGAAGTTTTGGTTATCCCAACACACAAACCAATAGCAAGAGAAGATTTTGCAGATTTAGTATTTCGATCAGAGCGATCAAAATGGAATGCTGTTATAGAAGATATTGATAACCAAAATTCTATAGGCAGACCAGTACTTGTAGGAACAATCTCCATCGAAACATCTGAAATGTTATCCGATCTTTTGCGCAAAAAAGGTATTAAACACAACGTATTAAATGCAAAACAACATGAACGTGAAGCTTCGATAATTGCTAAAGCAGGAGAAGAAAGCGCAGTGACCATCGCTACTAATATGGCTGGAAGGGGCACTGACATAAAACTTGCAGAAGGCATCAACACCAAGGGTGGGTTACATGTCATCGGCACAGAAAGGCATGAATCAAGAAGAATCGATAATCAATTGCGAGGTCGATCCGGTAGGCAAGGTGATCCAGGTTCTACAAGATTTTATGTTTCATTTGAAGATGATTTAATGAAAAGATTCGCACCAGATTGGTTACCTGGAATGATGTCTAAACTTGGTATGGAAGAGAATATGCCTCTTGAATCAAAAATGGTTACACGTGCCATAGAGCAAGCACAGCAAAGAGTAGAGGGTTATAATTTCGATATCCGCAAACATGTTGTCGAATACGATGATGTTATGAACATGCATAGAGATATGATTTATAGTGAACGAAATAAAGTATTAGAAGAGTCTGAATTAAACACTACAATCCTAACTATGGTAGAAGAAGAAATTGAATCTTTATCCGAATCTTTCCTTACCAATAGTCCTGTAGAACCTGAAACTTTCCTTACACAGTTGAATACAATATATCCACTAGAAGACGACATTACGATTGATGATGTTGAAAAACAGCCTGCAGATTATATTTTAGAACAAGCAAATATAATTGCGACAGATAGATATGAATCTATGACAAACGATGTTGGAACAGATCATCAGCGAATTGTAGAAAAGATAGTATTGCTGAGAATTATTGACTCACTTTGGGTGAATCACTTAACTGCAATGGATGAAATGCGTCAGGGAATTGGCTTACGAGCATACGGACAAACTGATCCTCTTGTGGCATATAAACAAGAAGCTCATGATATGTGGGAGCAATTATCCGCGAATATTCGACAGACAGTTGCCAAAAATATTTTTCATACACGCATAGCCCATAATGTAATCAACAGCTTAAATCCTGAAACAACTAACGATAGTCCGCAAAACTTAAGTAGTGACTCATCAGAAAATTCGCACAATGAGAATAGTGATAATGTTTCACGAGCGGAAAGACGTCGAGCACAACGCAAGAAAAAAAAACAGGTCAGAAGTAGGAATTAGAGATCTCACTAGTAAAAAAATGTCAGAAGAAAAAATAGGACCAAAAGGTGTAGTACCACCTGCAGAAAGAATAGCTGCTAGCGCCATAGCTAGGCTAAATTCTGAAACGCCAACCATTTGGCTAGTCAGTGGACCCTCGTCAGAAAATCGTAATTACGTAGCTAATGAAATAGCAAAATATTTTCAAAAAAGTGCCCTAATAGATGGTGAATCAATCTCAAAGTATGTATTCGCAGGACAAGTTCTACCGGGAGAAGAGCCAAATACAGAATCGGAACGCCAAATAGAATTATCGATACGTAATCAATGTCTATTAGCGAGATCATTTTCTGAGGCTGGCTTTGTTTCTGTTATTAATTATGCGATTTTAACCCGCTACCACTTAGAAGCTTATAGACATTATTTGTCTGGAGGCAAATTGCATCTTGCCGTCATCCCTTCAAGTGAACCTAAATTCATAGATCTGAACACCTTACTAGAGAAAGAACTAAATGGGGTTGGATATTGGATCGAAAATACTATGATCAAATCTGTCGTTACCAACTTAATAAAATCTGAAGAATCTATTCTATGAAAATTAAAAAGGATTAAAATACTATGTATGGTGGTATCAAAGGGATTAATTCAAAATTGGAAAGAGTAATGTGTGTCAATGACTGTACCTGATAAAACTAAGGCCGATTTTGTAGAAACCTTTGAAGATCTTCACACAGACGAAAATCCGCTAAACGGACCTCTCGAACCTCAACAGGCAACCTGTGCACTAATAAATAAAATCGAGTCAGGCGAACATTGGTACACAGCTCTTCTAGATGTAATTAACCTCTGGTCAGTTCCTTATGAAGAAATAGATGGTGTTACATACCATTATTTAATAGATGGAGAAGCATTTAATTGGTTATTACTAGCTCAAAGGTTACTTGATGAAATTCTGACAATTGCCCCAAATAATGAAATAGAGGAGCTCTTACTGTATGGCATAGCACCTATGGATATTACAGAAGCAGAATTCGCAAGATTAATTGGAGGACCAAAATATCGCGCACACCTAAATTTTCAATATGGCGTTACCGTTGAAGAAGTAATTTTATTAAGTGCTGAATTAGAACTTGAAAAAGCTGGTGTGTTATCTAATACAGGCAAAGAACCACCTGATGTTTTAGCTTATCAACGTGTCTATGGGAAAAGCTTAGCTGAACTCCAAATAATTTATGCAACCCAAACAGGAATACATATCGGGAAGGAGATAAGCCAAAATTCTTTCCAACGATTTATATATTGGCTATCAAAATATCGATTACGCAATAGTGAACCAGCAAGGCTAGCTTCAGATACGCGTAAAGCTCTCTCTTTGATATCAAGAATGGAAAATCACAGAAAAAGGCGATTCACATAATAAATCGTTCTACTTGTGCAAGAATACCTTCAGTATCAATCTGGCAAATTTTCTTTTGTTGGCTCTGGGTAGCATGTTCAACAATCATGTCTGGAATCCCAATAGAGCCCAAGAATTTATCTCCCATTCTTAAATCTGATAAGAGTGATAAAACACCCTCACCAAAGCCACCAATAAGAGAATTATCTTCGACCGTTATTATACCTTTAGTTTCTTTGGCAATTTGTGTGATCAATTCTCTATCCAGAGGTTTAGCGAATCTTGCATTAACGACTCCAATACTTATATCGCGTTTAGCAAATTCTTCTGCAACTTCAAGACAATCAGGTATCACTGATCCAATTCCTATTAGAGCAAAATCAGAACCTGGTCGAAGTATAGCCCCCTTACCAATATGTAAATTTTCATTTTTTAAACTAGAAATCTCAGTAGCAGCAGTTCCACGAGGATATCGAATAGCAATAGGTCCTTCATGATCGATAGCTAAACTTAAAAGAGCAGAAAGTTCATCATCATCACTTGGAGCTGCCACAACCATATCTGGTAAACAACGCAAGTAGCTGATATCAGCAAATCCTTGATGCGTCCGACCGTCTTCTCCCACTAAACCAGCACGATCAATCGCGAAAATTACAGGTAATCCCTGAACAACAACGTCATGTACCACTGAATCAAATCCACGCTGCAAAAAAGTAGAGTAAATTGCTACAACAGGCTTCATACCAGAAGCAGCAAGACCAGCGGCAGTAGTGACTGCGTGTTGTTCTGCTATACCTACATCAAATACTCGATTAGGAAACTGTTTTTTTAAATTGGTCAGACCTGAACCTTCCAACATTGCAGGAGTAATAACAACTACTTTTTCATCAGTCGCACAAATTTTGCCAAGGCTATCGCCAAAAACTTCACTATACGTTCTCTTCTTCTTTTCAGGTGAAGTAGTTGCCTTCAACCAATATGTGCCACTATGACTTTTTACTGGGTCAGCCTCTGCTTCTTCGACTCCTTGACCCTTCTTAGTTAGTGCATGTATGAGAGCCGGCTTCCCAGTAAAATGCTTGACAGATCTTAGTGTTGATTCAAGTATTTCAATATCATGTCCATCTATTGGTCCATAATAATCAAAACCCAAGTGATCCCAAAATCCTGATTGAACCATTAAATCTCGAGGAACTCTCTTAAGCCTTCTCCATTCATCCCATAAACGATCACCAGCGGGTAATTGTGTAACGAATTTTTTTAATTCAACCTTAAAATCTCTATATGCAGGACTGATTCGTACTCGATTGACACTACGATTCATTGCTCCCACATTTGGTGAAATAGACATTTCGTTATCATTCAAGATTACGACAATATCGCCGCCAATATCACCTAAGTGATTCAGTGCTTCAAAACTCATTCCTGCAGTTAAAGCACCGTCCCCAACAACTGCAACAACAGAATAATCTTGTTTTTGCAAGTCACGACCAAGAATATATCCAGTAGCTGCAGAGAGTGCTGTTCCAGCATGACCTACACCAAATGCGTCGTGATCACTTTCACGCCGATCAGGAAATCCAGAGAGACCATCCACCTGGCGCAACGTAGACATACGGTCTAGGCGACCAGTTAATATTTTATGAACATATGCTTGATGACCTACATCCCACAAAATCTTGTCCTTAGGAGTTGTAAAAATCCGGTGTAATGCAAGAGTAATTTCGACAGCACCCAAACTAGAAGCTAGATGACCAGCATCACCATTGGCATGGACAATCTCTACCAATAATTCGCGAACATCCTTACTTAATGTAACCATCTCATAATTACTGAGTGAATTAATATCTCTACCATTTTCAATTTCGGTAATAAGATTATTCATTTTGCCTCTTCTAAAAACAGCTAATTTAATAATACCAAGAAGATACATAAATTTCTGGTTCATCCAAAAATATTGAAAAAGACATTAAATTTTTCAGATCTTATATCAAATGACTAAGATTATTTATATCATATATTGCAATTATTATACGATAATATACAATATATTTATGCCTAACTTCTATGAAATATTAAAACTTAAAAAAGATGCAACACAACCGGAAATTAAATCTGCATTCCGTCGTTTAGCCAGACGCTACCATCCGGATGTGAACCCTGGTGACGAAAAAGCAGAGCAACAATTTAAGGAAATTTCACAGGCACATGAAGTGTTAGGTGATCCGAATAATCGATCAGCCTATGACAAATATGGAGACAAATGGCAGCAAGCCGATCAGCTTGAAGAAATGGAAAAACGTAATAACAATTTTGCTTTCAATCGTTTTTCCCGTGGAAATGTCAACCAGTCATTTAGTTTTGATGGAGACCTTTCAAGCTTATTTAGTAGCACAAATGGCTTTGATTCATTATTCCAGCGTACCAATAATCGATCACGTGGGGCGGATTTAGAACAGCAAATTAATATCACTTTAAAAGAATCTTATAACGGTACTACACGAAAAATATCTTTGTCCCAAAACATGCAAAACAGTTCATCCATCGAAGTTAATATTCCCAAAGGTGTCACACAAGGTCAACGTATAAAAATCACTGGTAAAGGACAGCCTGGAAGAAACGGTGGCAATGCAGGAGATCTAATTCTAATCACTAACTTAGAACATAATGCAGTATTCAGCAGAGATGGAAATAATCTTCGTGTTCGTGCTGACGTTATGATGACTGATGCAATACTAGGTACAGAAATTCATGCACCAACACTAAAAGAAAAAAATCTAGTACTTAATCTGCCTCCCATGACTCAAGCCGGACGTATCTTTCGCTTAGCTGGTCAAGGCATGCCAATAAAAGAATCAGGATTCGGTGATCTTCTCGTAGAAATAAGAATTGTTATTCCAAATGAATTAAGTGATGCACAAAAAGAACTATTTAAAAAAATACATAATTTACAAGATGAATCTTTGGGAAATGAGAAAAAATGACTAACCAAATTAACTATATTCCATTAAATGAGCCTGTATTTCAGATTTCAATTGTCTCCCAAATGATAGGGTTGCACCAACAAACCATCCGATCATACGAACGCATCGGACTAGTGCAACCACATCGTACTGCTGGCAATACACGTCTTTTCTCACATGCAGATGTCGACAAATTACGTACAGTGACTAGGTTAGTCAACGATTTAGGTATCAATCTTGCAGGGGTTGATGTCATCATGCGCTTAAGTGCACAAATTGAGAAATTACAAAGCGAAATCAATAAAAAAGAAAAAGAAAATAGCCGTCTTAGAAAACAATTGCAGTAACCAATCATCAGTATTGTTGAAAGGACCACAAAATGATGCGTCAAGACAGATTCACTGAACAAGCACAGGCAGTATTGCAAGCATCGCAAGAGATGGTTCGTCAAACACGACATCCACAGTGGGATGTCGAACATGTTTTTCTATCCTTAGTGCAATTAAAGGATGGATTAGCACAAGAGATCTTACAAAAAACAGGGATCAACCCTGAATCACTTGGGAGTGCGATTAAAAAACAATTGGAAATTGTTCCTAAATTGGGTGGTGATGTTGTTCAAATATACACGACTCCCCGTGTGGTTGGACTACTAGAACGGGCAAATGCAGAAGCAGAAAGATTACAAGATGAATATGTTGGAGTAGAGCATTTATTGATAGCCATTGCAGATGAACGCGAAGGAGATTCTGCAAAAATTCTTAACGAATTTGAAATCACTAAAGAACGAATTTATCAAGCACTCCGTGATATCCGTGGTTCAGCTAGAGTCGATTCACCAAATGCAGAATCAAATTATCAAGCTTTAGCAAGGTTTAGCATAGACCTGACTGAATTAGCACGTACTGGACAACTAGATCCTGTAATAGGTAGGGCTGTCGAAGTTGATCGACTTATGCAAGTTCTTAATAGAAGAACAAAAAACAATCCTGCATTAATCGGTGAAGCTGGAGTTGGGAAAACTGCAATCGTCGAAGGACTTGCACAAAGAATCATAGAAGGAGATGTGCCAGATAGACTTCGTGATAAAAAAATTATGTCATTAGATATCGGGCAATTGATAGCAGGTTCAAAATTTCGTGGTGAATTCGAAGAACGCTTACAAGGAGTGATGAGAGAGGTTAAGGAATCAGGCGGAGAAATTATTCTTTTTATCGATGAACTACATCAAGTGGTTGGAGCTGGCGGAGCAGACGGTGCGATAGATGCTAGCAACATGATGAAACCAGCTTTGGCAAGAGGGGAATTAAGAGTAATTGGTGCGACAACATTAGATGAATATCGAAAAAATATTGAGGAAGATCCTGCACTCGAAAGAAGGTTTTCACCCGTCTATGTAGAAGAACCTTCAACGGAAGACGCTGTAGCAATATTAACGGGTATACGATCAAAATACGAAGAGCACCATGGCCTTAAAATAAAAGATGAGGCTATCCAAAGTGCTGTGCACCTTAGTCAACGCTATATCACGGAAAGACATCTCCCTGACAAGGCAATCGATCTGATAGATGAAGCATCATCAAAATTAGTCATCCAAAATGAATCTATGTCTCCTGAGTTACGCAACTTAAAATATCAAGTCGATGAAATAAATCATCGACTTGATAGCGCTGCGCAGCATGAAAATTTCGAAGAGGCTGCACAGTTGAAGCAAGAACTACTTAATCTACAAACTACCTATACAAAACAAAGGGATGATTGGAAATTTCAAAAAGGTGTTTCCGATGATGTTGGAGAATCTGATATTGCTACTCTCGTAGCACAAATGACAGGAATTCCTGTAAACAAAATGTTAGAGGAAGAAGCTTCCAAATTAATTCAAATGGAGCAGGCTTTACATGAAAAAATTATAGGTCAAGACCGAGCAATTTCTGTATTATCTGATGCTATCCGAAGAGCCAGAAGTGGATTGAAAGACCCTAGCCGTCCAATAGGTTCCTTCGTTTTTGTGGGTCCAACTGGTGTAGGCAAAACTTACTTAGCAAAAGCTCTGGCAGAATATCTTTTTGATGACCCTGAAGCATTGATAAGACTTGATATGTCTGAATATCAAGAATCACATACAATCTCACGTCTCATAGGAGCACCTCCTGGATATGTAGGATACGATCAAGCAGGTGAATTAACAGAATCTGTAAGAAGAAGACCTTATCAAGTCATACTATTTGATGAGATAGAAAAGGCACACCCTGATATTTTCAATACGCTGCTACAGGTAATGGACGATGGTCGATTGACAGATGCACGGGGTCGCACAGTAAACTTTCGAAACACAGTAATTATCCTTACTTCTAATTTAGGGACATCACAACGTCAAGAAAGCATCGGATTTCGACGTACGACATCAGATAGTGATCATGACTCTATGGTTCTTTCTATAGAAAATGCTCTTAAAAGTGCATTTCGACCTGAATTCATTAACCGTATTGACGATATAGTGGTCTTTGAACCCTTAACAGAACCTGAAATAGCAAAAATTGCTGATCTCATAATAGATGAAGTAAAAGCTCGATTATTAGAAAGAAGTGTAACCTTTGCTATATCTGAAATAGCAAAAAATGAACTTGTTCGAGAAGGTTATGATCCAAATTTTGGAGCCAGACCTTTGAGAAGGATTGTTGAAAGACGAATTGAAAATCCTCTCGCAAAACGAGTACTATCCGGAGAATTTTTAGAAGGCGATCAAATTAATGTCGATTATTTAGATGATAATTTTACTTTTACTCGTGAACCCGGCGAGATCGATATCGAATCAGTAGAAGTAGAACCTATAGAAATATAAAATTTGCTGAAGCAAATTCTCAAGTGAATTAATCTGACATACATTATACGAAAGGCCATCATATGTCGCATTGGAGAGAATCAATAAATTCATGGGGTGGAATTCCAGTAGCCATTGCATTTGTTGCGATCGTCGGTTTCATTGTTGCCGTCATCATGTTCAGTATAAGCGGGACAAATGAAGAATCATACAAAGCAAAGACATATCCGAATGCGGAAGGTCGAGTACTAGGAATATCTGGAGCACCCGTACGAATTATTGAATTCGTTGATTTTCAATGCTCACACTGTAAAAATTTTCACGACGACATAGCACCAAGAATAATAGAGGATTTTGTTTCTTCTGGAATCGCGACACTGGAATTCAGACATCTTGCATTCCTGGGCCCAGAATCAATATTAGCTGCAACTGCAGCAGAGTGTGCTCTAGAACAGGAACATTATTGGAATTACAGCGATCTGCTATTTTTTAAACAAAACCCCAATAACAAATCAACATTTTCTACTACAAATTTAAAGAAATATGCACGTGAATTGGAGAATCATTACCCTAATTTTGATGTAATACAATTTGATTCATGTTTGAATTCTCTAGAAAAAAGAGACCTTGTAATCAATATGAGTGAAGATGCTCTCAGATTAGGTTTTTCATCTACTCCTAGCTTTTTGATCAATGGAATCCCTTTCAGTAATAGTGGACAATATGAGACATTTCGTACTGCAATAGAAAGTGCAGCAAAAAAATAAATTTATTCAAATAAGAACACTGTTCGGAACCTAATATAAGAAGTATCATAACGCTGTAATAATGAAAGTACATAATGACAAATATCACTGAAAGTAGAGTAGAAACGTTGAATTTTAATTCTGAAACGAAAACATTGGATATTACATTTAATGATTTAAATATCCTTTCTACTGGTGGAGTAGATGTATTAGTACTCAATTTAAATGAATGGAATAACGATATCCCATTCTATTTAGAGATTGACCAACGCCTTTTTGCATTACAACCATCTAATACTCATCTTGTTTCTGGACATGGAGCACAACTCCCAAATTGGATTACAAATGAAGAATTAGAGGGTCGATTGACCATACTTGTGGAACGAAATGAAAGATATTTGGTGTACATTCATGACACTCTGGCAATAGAAGAAGATGATGATGATGAGACTATAGTGGAAGAAAGTACTGAAGAAACGTCAGAATAAAGTACATTTTTACAAGCAGAAAATCAGATGCCACTCCCGTAACAAAGATTTCATTACCAAACTATCGAGCGGAGAGGAAAGCATAACAATTGCATCCTCGTCATTGTCACGATAGTACCTCGGCAATTCTCCAATTTTTTTAAATCCAAACCTCTTATATAAATTTTGTGCAGCAAAATTGGATTTTCTAACCTCAAGGACTATTGACTGCATATCGGCTGATCTTGCTAATCCAAAACAATTGATTAGTAATATAGAACCAATGCCAATTTTTTGAAACATAGGTAAAACAGCTAACGTAACTAAATGCAATTGATCTTTCATAAACCAAACACCTGCAAACCCTAATAGTTGATTTTGCTGTTCATCATCAACTATTTCCGCGACCAGATATTCGGAAAATCCATTCACCAATTCTTCTTCAAATGTTCTGCGTGACCAGAAATCTGTATTATAGGCTTCGTGTTCAACATCTCGAACATGATCTAAGTCAAATTCTGTCATTAAGCGAACATTTATTTTTATATTACTTTGTAAAGATTGAAACATTGTTCTTGATACCTTCAACTATGAGAAGACAATAAATACAAAACTTTCCTAGACTATTTACAGTAATACAAAATAACATTGCTGTGGAGGACATCATGAGTCAACGTTCAGGGCCTTTATCATCAAGTCATACAGAAGAAGATCATCCTGAACAAACTCTCAGGCCAAGAAATCTTTCAGATTATTTCGGACAAGAAAGAATTAAGGAAAGCTTAAAAATTTCAATTGCAGCAGCGAAAAAAAGAGAGGAAGCGCTAGATCATGTATTATTTCACGGACCACCAGGGTTAGGAAAAACAACATTAGCAATGATCCTTGCTTCAGAAATGGGTGTCTCAATTCGTATTACATCAGGACCTGCAATAGAACGAACAGGCGATCTTGCTTCACTGCTTACGAGCCTTCAGCCTGGAGATCTGTTGTTCATAGACGAGATCCATCGTCTACCTTTATCAGTCGAAGAAGTGCTCTATCCTGCCATGGAAGATTTTGCTGTAGATCTCATTTTAGGCAAAGGACCAAAGGCACGAGATGTTCGACTCAAGCTCAACTCGTTTACGCTTGTTGGAGCCACGACAAGATATGCACTAATATCACAACCTTTGCGTGATCGATTCGGTTCAGCATATCGTTTAGATTTTTATGATGAGTTAGCTTTGTCCAAAATTATAAACAGATCTGCCAATGTACTAAATTGTAAAATTGATGATGCTGGAGTAATCGAAATCGCCAAAAGATCGAGAGGAACAGCACGTGTCGCAAATCGACTATTAAGAAGAGTACGAGATTATGCAGAAGTAAAATCAGATGGGAATATTACTGCCGAAATTGCCATTGCATCTCTCGCACAATTAGAGATAGACAACTTAGGGCTCGATCAAATGGACAGAGAATTAATTAAAGTCATGGCAGAACGTTTTAACGGTGGTCCTGTTGGTCTGGATACATTATCAGCAGCTATATCTGAAGAGTCAGACACCATAATGGACGTTTACGAGCCTTATTTACTAAAACTAGGATTCATACATCGCACCCCCAGAGGGCGAACTCTCACTAGATATGCATATGAACACATGGGCATCGAACCGAATAACAATGAATTACAACAGCAGTTAATTTAGGTAATCGATATTTAGAATTATCTTGCACGTATAATCGAATATGTAACTCGTCCTACTGCAACCAATCTATCCTTTTCATCTTTCACATCGACTTGGACAAAAGAGAATGCACGACTTTGTCTTAAAAGAATAGGCTTGGCTACAATATGCCCTTTTGCAGGGCCCAAAAATGTAACATTCAGATCAATAGTAGCTTGACCAGCCCAAGTGGCATCATCTTCTTGCTTCAATGTTGATGTCATCGCACCTGCGGCTGCATCTATAAGAGAGCCAATAGCACCACCATGTATTATTTCTGGCAAACGTGTACCCAATTCAGGGCGCATTGAAAGTCCTAATCTAATATCACCTTGCACAGCACTTTCAACTTCAATACCGAGTAAACTCCAGTAGGCAATACTCTCTGGTGCAATCAAGTCAAACAATTTAGAATCAATATTTTTTTCTATCATATCTGCTTAGCTACTTTCTTATTTTTAGCCACTTCTCAACAAAAATAACTTTATCGAAAAAAAGCAATTTTATATTCATCATTCTTTCCATTTATTGTGTCAATTAGCATTCGCAAATGTCATCTTGTAGAGATCAGCATATGCACCATCAAGTTGCATTAATTCATCATGATTACCAATTTCTACAATTTTACCTAACTGCATCATAACAATACGATCAGCATTACGAATTGTAGAAAGCCTATGCGCGATCACAAAAGATGTTCTACCTTGCAACATTGTTTCCAAAGCACGCTGTATAAGTTTTTCTGTTTGCGTATCAACATTTGCAGTTGCTTCATCAAGGATTAATATTCGAGGGTCTGCAACTAAAGCTCTTGCAAAAGCAATAAGCTGACGCTGACCTACTGATACATTACGACCGCGTTCATGCAAAATAGTCGAATAATCTGCAGGTAATTGAGAAATAAAGTCATCAGCTCCAACAGCCTTCGCAGCAATCTCAACTTCCTCGTCAGTGGCATTTAAGCGTCCATACCGAATATTTTCTCTTATACTTCCTGAAAATAAATATGGCTCTTGTAAAACCACACTCATTCGAGACGTTAAGGAAGCTCTTTGAATAGAACGAAGATCATGATCATCAATCAATATTTCACCTTGTTGTATATCATAAGAACGATTCACTAAGGCAGTTACAGAAGTTTTCCCAGCACCTGTATGACCTACAAGAGCAATAGTTTCGCCTGCGGAAACATGCAAATCAAATTTTTCAAGAACTGGAATACCGGCAATATAACTGAAATCTACATCACAAAAATCAACTCTTCCTTCGATATCAGCTAATACAATAGCTTCTGGGGGATCAACAATTTCAGGTTGAGTATCGAGTACTTCAAAAATTCTGTGTGCCCCTGCCATCGCTCTTTGCAACATGGTATATTGCAAAACAATGTCACGGACTGGATTGAAAAAACGTTGAATATAAAGTGTAAAGCCTAATGCCAATCCAGCAGCCGCTGGCGCATCTATAACACCATTAAAAGCTCTATAACCTATAACAAATAAAACTAAACAAGTAGCAGTTGCAGATAATATTTCAACTACAGGCATCACAGATGCTTGTAGTACTGCAGCTTTTAGATTCATAACTTTATTTTGATTATTTAATTTTTCAAAATCATCAAAATTCTTTGGTTCCCGAACCATCGATTGTACGACGCGAACACCTGAAACGTTTTCATTAATATTTGCATTAACTATCGCTATTGCTTGGCGAACTCGAATAAAAGCTCTGGCAGCAAATCTTTGCCAAAACAACATAAAGAAAAATAAAATAGGAACAACGATTAGAGCCAAAATAGCTAATACAGGATCGAGTGCAGCAACTAGAACGATAATAATAATCAGACCAATAATATCTGCTAAAACATTCAAAAACCCTGACGTCATCAGCTCCTGAAGAGTAACGACATCACTGGTAACTCTGGACATTAAACGTCCAACTTCTTCCCTATCATAAAAGCTAAGCGAAAGTTTATTTAAGTGAGCAAACATATCGCTACGCAAATCACGCAACATATGATGGCCAACATAACCAGTGAATAATCTTTGTGCCATTGCAGCAAAAAACATAACAACAGCAAGTACCACCACTACAATTCCAAAGAATTGAGTATCGGCAACTGCACGATCAAAAGACTCTGGAGTACCTTCGATTATTGCGCTTCCAATACGTTCGATTGCTAAAGCCATAATAAATGGTGGTGCATAAGATGCTGCGGAAAAAATAATCATGGAAATAATTGCACCGAAAGCTTTCCATTTATGCGGAGTAATAAATGGTAGAAGACGTTTAATTAACCCTAAATCATATACTTTCCCGAGCTCATCATAATCCCAACCATCAATACCTCGGCGGTTGATCATATCAACCTGTGAACCACGGCCACGTCTCTGATTAGGTGTGTTACCTTGGCTCCAACCACCTGCACCGCCACCAGCCCAATAAGCCATTAGCTGATCCTCGTTTCATCTTCTAAAACCATGGCAGATTCTTCCTGATCCCGTAATTCGAGATCATATATTTGTCTATAAAAACCCATGCCATCCAATAAGGTCTGATGCGTACCTTGTTCGACAATTCTGCCGTCTCTCATAACTAAAATTTGATCTGCTTCCATAACAGTTCTTAATCTTTGCGCAATGACAAAAGTTGTCCTGCCTTTCATAACAGTTTGCAAAGCTTCCTGAATACGAAACTCCGTGCTCATATCAACTGCAGCAGTTGAATCATCCAAAATTAATATTTCCGGATCGAGTAACAATGCACGAGCAATAGCTACTCTTTGACGTTGACCACCAGACAAAGTTGACCCACGTTCACCTACCCATGTGTCGTAACCGTCCGGCTGAGTCATAATAAAATCATGAATACAGGCAGCCTTAGCAGCTGCGATTACCTCTTCATCTGTAGCGTCCGGGCGTCCGTATCGAATATTATCTTTTATGCTTGCAATAAACAGGAAGACATCTTGCTGAACTATACCTATCGATTTACGTAGCGAGTCAAGAGTGATATCGCGTATATCTTGATCGTCTATAGTAATTTGACCATTATTCGGATCATAAAAGCGTGGAATTAAATTAACGATTGAAGTTTTTCCTGATCCT
>Ga0114933_10001601_pt1 | contig 25002 bp, 24 predicted proteins | sample 4SBtaG_FD_89691 | JGI IMG/M metagenome (GOLD analysis project Ga0114933, IMG submission 89691) | Deep subsurface microbial communities from Kolumbo volcano to uncover new lineages of life (NeLLi) - 4SBTROV12_W25 metaG | ecosystem: Environmental > Aquatic > Marine > Volcanic | place: Kolumbo... | reverse complement strand
TTCATCTTTTCTATTGTTATAGGTAGGGCTAAGAAATTGACCAAGCATATAGCTATGAGCTGCATGTAACTCTGCTCCGTCTAAACCCGCTATTTTTACATTTTTAGCAGATTTAGCAAAACCTCTCTGTAGATCTTTAATATCACTCTTATCTACAATATGGGGAACTTCTTTATGAAATATTGAAGGTATATCTGATACGCCCCAGAGGGGATGCCATTCATCAAAAATCATATTACCTTTATCATGAACACCAGCTGCAAATAATTGTGCAAAAATACGACCTTCATGATTGTGAACAGCGTTAGCAAGTTTTGCATATTGGGGGATTACACGTTCCTCCCAAGCTGTACATCCATCATAAAATGAACCTTTGCTGAGTTTATGTCCAGCTTGTTGCTCTGTAATTATTAATCCAACACCCCCTCGTGCTCGTTCCTCGTAGTAGTTTATATGCCTATCACTGAGTAGATTGTCTTCACCATAAAAAACGCCCATTGCGGTCATAAGTATTCTATTTTTTACTTGTGTGTTGCCTATAGTGAGCGGTTCCCAAACACGTTGTAATGCTGTTGGTTTAGATAGATTACTCATTTGCTGCTATTCCCCCATAATTTATTAATATTGAATATTAAGCGGTTATTTTAGACCCGTCACTAATAGCCCCTGCTAGACCCCGAGGTGAGTCACAATCACCCACTAATGTACATTCTATACCAGCATTAACAACTGGCTCCAGAAGCTCATTATTAGGTTTTTTAGGTGTGGCAAATGTAAAATAAGTTACATTATTGATCTGATTAATATTTTTGTTGATTGGGTTTTTGATGGTTAGAATATTACCTTCGTAATTAGTTGGAATCGAAAAAGGAATTATTTCAATATTAAGATTTAATAGTCGCCTAAAAACACCAATCATAGAAATATAGTTAATTTTACTGCCTATTGTCGGCTTAGAAGTTAAAATAATAACTCTACTAAATCTTGATGCAAGGAGCTCAGCTGTTGCATAGCAGGCAGCTGTATGATCTTGATCGTATATTACGGCTGTTCCTTTTAATTCTGCATTTTTATCTAGTAATGGATAAGTTGCCTCGACAATATTTTTTATGGTTTTTGATTTTGTTAGCGAAGTAGGCCATGTAAAGCTTGCTCCACATGCAAGCACAACGTGAGTTGGATCAAAGTTAAAAATAATTTCTGGAGTTACCTTGCAGTGTTTAACTTTAACTCCAAGTTCTCTGATCCGATTCTTTTGGAAACTTATTTCATCATTAATTATAGACCTACCTGGAAGTAAAGCTTCCCATTGTAGCTTCCCCCCAAGGTTTTCTGAGTTTGAAAGTAAATTCACCTCAGAAAAATATTGTGATGCCTTTGCTGCAGATTCCATTCCTGCTATGCCACCTCCAACTATTAGGACTCGATTCTTTATTTTAGGTTTATTTTTAATCATATTTGTATTGCTAATATTAAGTCTATCAGCTTTGTGAATGCACTTCATTCCACGTCCAGCATGTATTTCACCCCAACAAAAATTACAGTAAATACATGGGCGGATTGAGGACTCATTGTCTTGCTTTACTTTAGCTACAAATGCTGGGTCGCTTATTAAGGCTCTACTGAAACCAACTAAATCAGCCTTATTTTCTTTAATGATATTCTCAGCTGCTTCTGCAGACTCAATCTTTCCAACTGTTATTATTGGTATTGAAGGTAGAGCTAGTTTCAAATCAGCATGAATACTTTGAAAGGGTCGATTAGGAAAATTCATATCTGGCAGATGATCTTCAAGGCTCGGTGAGAAGTTACCTTGACTAAAGCAAAGGTAATCAATAGGCATAGAGTTATTAACAATACGACCTATTTCTTCCGCCTCTTCTTTGTCGATGCCACCTTCTACGCCTTCATCACAAGGCATTTTCAGACCAATAATAAATTTTTCACCACATAAATCACGAACTTTATGTGAAATTTCATATATTATTCGAAGGCGTTTTTTAAGACTGCCTCCATAGCTATCTTTCCGTTTATTGGAAAATGGAGACATAAACTGAGTTAAAAGGTATCCATGAGCTCCATGGAGTTCTATACCTGAAAATCCAGCTTCGTGAAGAATCTGTGCTGAACCTATAAAACCGTTAATGACATCATTTATGTCAGATAGGCTCATTTTGCGGGGTACAGTCCAACTTAAAGGGTCAGGCTCTGCCGATGCACTAAGAGGGGTTGATAGGGGATTCCAGAGCTGTTGGCGACCCACATGCCCGATTTGACCTATCAAGTGGCTACCTTCATCAGAGACTGCACTTGCCCATTTGGAAAATAACTTGCTATTTTTGGTGTCATAGGCACTTACCAAGAATGGATTTGCAATAGATGTCGAATGAACCGGCATTAGTTCAGTGACTATCATTGCAACTTCATTTGAAGCAAGTGTCTGATGATAATTAATGAGTTTTGGTGTTGGTGACGTGTCTGCGCCATAACCAGTTACGGTAGCCGTATGTACAAACCTGTTTTTTAATATTGTTTGTCCTATTTTTATCGGCTCAAATAGGTTTGGATATTTATTGTGCTTTTTCATTGTCCCCCCCTTCCGGGCATTGTAGAAGCCTCGGTTTGCCGATGTTAAGGTTAGCTGACAGGAGGTGCAAGTGGACACATTTGATTTTATAATAATTGGCGCAGGAACAGCCGGTTGTGTTCTTGCGAATCGTTTGAGCGAGAATGCTAGTTTTTCAGTTTTATTAATTGAGGCAGGCGGGTCTGATAACCATCCTATACTGAAGCTACCAATTCTGGCTGGGGTAGCTTATAGCTATCCGCCAACCAACTGGGGTTATGTTGCTGAAGAAGGAGAACCTTTAGCTCATCGGCAAATACCATGGCCAAGAGGAAAAGTGCTAGGCGGGACATCTAGTATAAACGGAATGATGCATATTAGGGGTAATTGTGGTGACTTTGATCGTTGGGATTCTTCTGGGGTTACTGGCTGGTCTTATAAGGATGTTCTTCCTTATTTCCTTAAATCGGAAGGAAATCTTGATAGAAATGGTGACTACCATAATCAGAAGGGACCCTTTAAAGTTACAACTGCAAAGTCTAATAATCCTCTATATAAAAAATTTCTTAATGCATGTGTTTCTGCTGGTTACAAACAAAATCCAGATTTAAATGGTGAAACCCAGGAAGGTATTGGAAGACAGGACTTTAATATTTACAAAGGTCGAAGGGTTAGTGCATCAACAGCATATTTAAAGCCTATAAAATCACGTAGGAATATTCATATTCTAACAAATACAAATGTGTCTAAAATCATTTTTGAGGATACTAAGGCCATTGGAGTAGAATGTAATCAAGCCAATAATAAGATAATAAAATTTATGGCATCTAGGGAGGTTATTCTTAGTGCGGGTACAATTAATTCACCAAAGATTTTACAGTTATCTGGAGTAGGTAGTCCTCATTTATTGAGAAAACTAGATATCCCTATAGTTAAAGAGAATCCAAGTGTAGGTCAAAACCTACAAGACCATCTTGGTGCTTATGTCCAGGTTTCTTGTACAAAGAAAATCTCGCTTTATAACTTATTTAGAAAAGATCGTTTAGCGCTAGCTTTAGCTCGAGCTGTGCTATTTCGAACAGGTCCTGCTACTTCTATACCTCTTGAGGCCGGAGGATTTGTTAAGGCTGATAAGTCCTCAAAATTACCAGATTTCCAAATAACTTTTTGTCCAGGTTTATCATTAGATACAACATTAAAAGGTCAGGGTAGACATGGATATTTAGTCCATTACTATTTAGCTAGACCAAAAAGTCGTGGAATTATTGAAGTGGTGTCAAAGAATTCTAGTGTTTCTCCAAATATTAGGCCCAACTCTTTAGCAGATCCAAATGATATGCAACTAATGAGAGTTGGTTTGCAGTTAGCAAGAAAAATTTTAGAACAGAGTGCTTTTGATGATGTGCGGGGAGATGAAATTTCTCCTGGAGCAATTGTGTTCGGAAAAGAAGCAGAAGAGGAATGGATAAGAGAAAATGCAACAACAGTCTGGCATCCAACTAGTACTTGTAGAATGGGAGAGGATGCCTCAGCGGTAGTTAATTCAGAACTTAAAGTATTTGGAATAAAAAATTTAAGAGTTGTGGATGCTTCAATAATGCCAACTATAACAACAGGTAATACTGCAGCCCCTACTATTATGATAGCTGAAAAGGCATCTGACCTTATAAAAAAAGATCAAGGCATAGAACTATAGTTTTATTTATAAGTATTTTTGATATGTACTTGGATGGTTTAAATCTGGGCTAATAAAATTTATCTTGATATAGATACTTAGTGAGGGCACCTTCATAGAGTAGATTTGAATAAGGAGAGGGAAAGTGGCAGACCCTGATAAAAAAGATAAAAAAATTATGATACTTACTGGTGCTAGTCGAGGAATCGGTCATGCCACTGTTAAGCGATTTAGTGCTGCTGGTTGGAGAGTTATAACTTGTTCTCGTCAGCCCTTTTCTGAAGCCTGCCCATGGGAGGCGGGTGAGGAAGATCATATACAAGTAGATCTTCGGGACGCTCAAGATACTGAGCGTGGAATCACTGAAATGAGGAAGCGTCTTAAAGATGGAGTGCTTCACGCCCTTATAAATAATGCTGGTATCTCCCCAAAAGGCAAAGATGGTAATCGCCTTGATAGCCTGGCAACAAGCCTTGATGTTTGGCATGAGGTATTCCAAGTAAATTTTTATGGACCGCTCATGCTTGCTAAGGGACTTAGGTCTGAACTTAAGGGTGGAAAAGGGTCAATAGTTAATGTTACCTCCATTGCAGGCGGACGTGTTCACCCATTTGCAGGTAGTGCATATGCGACTTCTAAGGCGGCGTTAGCCTCTTTGACGCGTGAAATGGCTGCTGATTTTGGAGCTTCGGGTGTCCGTGTAAATGCAATTGCACCGGGCGAAATTTCAACTCCTATCTTATCTCCAAAGGCTGAGGGTATGTTAGAAGAAATCCCAATGAATCGTCTGGGACAGCCCGCTGAGGTGGCATCTGCGATTTACTTTCTATGTGCAGAGAATTCAAGTTATATTACAGGTGGTGAATTGCACGTAAATGGTGGACAGCATGTTTGATATATAAATATGTTTTTATCTACTTGGGTAATTATTATACTCTAAGCCTTAACAATTATATGTTTTGTCCATTTATGAATTCTCTGATTTGACATGCAAGCTCTTGTGCTTTTTCTATGCACGGAATATGCCCAGCTTCCTTTATAATTACAAATTTAGCATTAGGGATAAGTTCTGATGTTTCTTTGACTACTTCTACAGGCGTTGATCCATCTTCATCACCTACTAGGCAAAGAACAGGTAAATCGATTGCTTTAGAGGTCGAAGTAAAATCTGCGTCCCTTATGGCCGCACAGGTGCCTAAATATCCCTCAGTCGGTGTCCTGACAAACATATTTCGCGCACCTTCTAGATCAGTTTTATTTTCATTCCTAAATTTTTCAGAGAACCAGCGTTCCATAGTTGAATCAGCCAATATTTCGAGACCATTTTCTGATACAGTTGAGATTCTTGAATTCCATGTCTGATCATCAAGAATTTTATGTGCTGTATCACATAGAATTGCTGCTTTGAATAGACTTGGTCTCGATGCAATTAAACCTTGAGTGATTAGACCTCCAACAGAGAGACCAACCATGACTAGGTCTGATATTTGGAGAAAATCAATTAGATTGGAGATATCTTTTATATGGTCGTCAATTTTATATGGTGCAGGTGGGCAGGAGGATAAACCGTGACCACGATTATCATACCTAACAATACGAAAATCAGACGCTAGTCTTTTAGCTACGCTATCCCAAATTCGAAAGTCAGTACCAAGAGAGTTGGAAAAAACAATAGTCCTAGCTTTTCTAGGTCCTTCATCAAGATAGTGTATGACTATGTCATTTAATCTTACAAACGCCATTATTTTAACCCCGTTTTTATCTTTAGAGACGCTTTATTCAAAAATCAGTTAAAATAATCAAATATTCTTTATTTTCTTAGTCTGGGTGATAATGAGAAGAAAAGAGCTAAGCATCAAAAGTGTTGCAAGCCAAATCCATATGCTTGGTGACTCAGAGAAAAAGACCCAGCCCCAAAAGAATCCAAATATTACAGCAATTATGTTCATCATGGACCACAAGAATGCACCAGTAATTTGAATTGTTCCGTAAAATAACGGCCAAATGAGAGTATTAATACCAATTGCGGCTATAACTGCCCAACCACCACCTATATTTGATGATGCAAAAGGCGCCCAAATTTGTCCACTGGCAAGCATAAAGGGGAGTAAAATAAGAGAAGAGCAAAAGCAAATACCTAGAGATAGAGATGTTATCCCGGCTTTTGGAGGGCTATATCTATCCACATACACATTTAATGCTGCAAAACAAGCCGGTGATACTAACGCGAGTAAAGCCCAACCGACCATATGACTCTCGGGTAAGCCTCCGCTAGGTACTACTACTAATAAAACACCAATGACACCAAGAAGTAAACCCAAGACACTACGAAGACGTATTGTTTCCATGCGAAATAAAAGTGACCACACATAGGTGAAAACTGGTGTTAGTATAACAAACAATATAGCAATGCCTGAAGGAAGTTTTTCTGCAACAAAGGCAAAGATAGCAAAGGGGAATGCAAAACCTAAAAATGCACTTACTCCATGTGCTCTTAGGTATGGCCAACTTACAGGAAATTTTTCGCGTTTTATTACAGCAACTAATGCTAAAATTACAGACGTGCCAAGCGCATACCAAAATACATATGCAACAAATGGTACTGAGGTATTCCCTGCCCACTTATTTACAGAGAATAGCAAACTAAAGTTTATACCAGCTGCAATGATTAGAATGAACTTTAGAAAAGTGGGGTGCTTATGTAATGTATTAAATTTCATTAAATTAAATTTTCAAAAATAAATTTTTAATTGTTTTAAATATTTAAAGATTATTGTTTAAGTTTTTAGATTATAAACACTAACATTTGATATTTTGACTTTTATTATTCTAAAAAATTAACATAGGAATGTGCAGTACAAGACATTATAAAAAATAGATAAATGAAATAAGAATATAAATATATCTGTGTTAGAAAATCCTATTATCGTTAAGGAGAAGCGCTCTGATGCGTTGACCAAAGACCTCTGGATTCTTTGCGAGCCATTACCTCGTCACTAAGATACTCTTCTGTTACGCTAATTGCAGCCGTTGCCCAGCCCATTTTTACTAGATGTTTTGATAGGTCTAGACCATCTGCTAAGCAATGGGCTATGGTTAGCCCTTGTTTCATAGAAATTTTTTTCTCACACCTTACATTTCTATTTTTAATTTGCAGAGCTAGCTCTTCAGTGCTTGCAACCATGCAACTCATCTGTATACCTGCTCGCTCGCATTGGAGAAGAGGGGAGAGGGTTTCAATGCCGTATAACAAGACATACTCTGAATTAATATTTAGCCCAATTCCTCCTGCAGCTGTAGCTTCTCCCTCAAGTGTATCATTTTGGGGAGCTATATACATAATAACTGCAACCCCAAATATCACGAGCAATATTTTTTGACCTCTAGGTCCCTTAAACCAATTTCTAGCTTTTTTATAATTAATTGATCTCATCAAGTTTCACTAATCTAATAAATGATAAATAATAATATGCCTTTATTGGAGGTAAAAAATGTTATTATTTTTGAATAGTCTGCATTTTTATTTGTTTGATGCAATTAACACTTATAATTTACTCAATAAAAGCTTGCTGTGGTCAAAATGAATACAAGTTTGAAAAGAATACAGTCAATCATTGGATACTCTGATGACATGGTTTATGCAGAGCGCCTAGAGCAACTGCGCAAAGCTGATGCAATAGAGTATATTTCGCTCCGACCAATAGAAACAGCACGTCGCAGACTGCGTGTTAATACTTCAAAGGGCAGAGAGTGTGCGATAGCCTTGCCTCGAAATGTAGATCTTCGTGATGGAGCTATTTTGCTTCTTGAAGAAAACTTAGCAATTGTAGTGCAACTGCAAGAAAGAAAATGGTTAAGGCTGAAACCAAAAAACCAAGCTGCTGCCCTAGAGCTGGGATATCACTGTGGTAACTTACATTGGAAAGTAGAATTTGATCACCCTGAATTAAGAATAGCTATAGAAGGTGAAGAATCATCATATTTAGCCCGAATTAGCAATTTTTTGGAGGACAACCGTGTCTACAAAGTCGAAGAATAGGGACATTGCTTCTTATTTAAGTTTTCTCCAACACGGAGACAGTTTTTTTCCTTCTGGAACACTTGCTTTTTCTTGCGGTTTAGAGTCATTAACCGCACAGCGAAAGGTAACTAAACTTGAGGAACTCGAAGAGTTTATTCGGTCTCAGCTATGGGGACGCTGGATAGGGCTAGATAGACCATGTTTGGTTGCAGCCCATGATGTTTCTGGAAGCAGGAAAGATATTTCTCGTCTAATTGAAATTGATCAAATTGTAAATGCAAATACACTTCCTTTGGAGTTGCGAATAGGGTCTATACGCGCGGGGCATGCTCTTTTAGGTGTTCACAAAAGAATGGGCACACCATATGCATCAGATTATCGTGAATTAATAGAGAACGGAAAAGCTCTTGGGCATTTACCGGTTATTCAAGGTATTTGCTGGGCAGGTTCGGGTTTGAATCTATTAGATGCACAACTAGTTGGGGTTCACACATTAATAGTAGGTTTATCAAGTGCAGCAATAAGATTGGGTATCATTGGTCATATTGATGCTCAAAACTTAATCAAATCACTTCAAGAGGATATTGTAAAAATTTTATCTGTGGATAGTGTAGAGCCAGAAGATTCATGGTGTTTTTCACCAATATCAGACATCGCTGTTATGCAGCATGAGTTTCAGGATACTCGGTTATTTACAAACTAAAGTATTACATAATTTTGAGTAAGGACGAGAGGTGCAAAGATGTTATTAACACCAACTGAGATGGAGCGTCTTGTAATTTTTACAGCTGCAGAGCTTGCCCGTAAGAGGCGAGCAAAAGGCTTGCAGCTAAATCACCCAGAATCAGTTGCTCTGATAAGTGATGAAATCCTAGAGGGTGCTAGGGAGGGAAGAACAGTGGCAGAACTCATTTCATATGGTTCAACGATATTGACGACTAATGATGTAATGCCTGGCGTCCCGCAAATGATGCATATGATTCAAGTAGAAGGTACTTTTCCCGATGGTACAAAATTAGTAACTGTACACGAGCCTATTCGTGAATCTTTAGATTCCTTAAAAGATAATGATACTGATTCTAACTCAAGCCAAGGGCATGCAGTTAGCCCCGGAGAGATTATTCCAGCTCAAGGTGATATTGAATTAAACGCAGGTAGAAAAAAAGAGTCTGTAACAGTAACAAATACTGGAGATAGGCCTATACAAATTGGTAGTCACTATCATTTTTTTGAAGTAAATCGTGCACTTGATTTTGATAGAAAGATAAGTTTTGGAATGCATTTGGATATACCTGCTGGTACTGCGGTTAGGTTTGAGCCTGGTGAAAGTAAAGAGGTAGATCTAGTTGACTTTGGTGGTACCGGGGAACTCTTTGGGCTAAATAACTTAACAAATGGATCTCTACATTCTGATGAGATTAGGGAAAAAGCGTTACAGTCCGCCCGTGAGCGCGGATTTAAGGGGGCTTAAGCTATGGTGAAAATGAGTCGTGCCCATTATGCGGCATTATATGGTCCAACTACAGGAGACTGTGTGAGGCTGGGTGATAGTTCTCTTTTAGCTGAAATTGAAAAAGATTATGGAAGTTACGGTGATGAGAGTTTGCATGGAGGGGGTAAAACCTTAAGAGATGGAATTGGGCTTGTAGCTGGTTTGGATAGCGCTAGTGGTTCATTAGACATGTTAATTTCTAATGCTGTAATTATTGACCCTGTTCACGGCGTAGTAAAGGGAGATATTGGTATTAAGGAAGGGGTGATAGCAGGTATTGGAAAAGCTGGGAACCCATCCATTATGGACGGAGTTGACAAGGATTTATTGTGTGGTGCAGCAACTACTGTTCGTGATGCAGAAGGACTTATTGCTACCCCAGGGGGTATTGATGTCCATGTTCACTTTGATAGCGCCCAATTATGTGAACACGCACTTTCTTCTGGCTTAACCACTATGATAGGCGGATCTTTAGGACCAATCACTGTGGGCATTGATTGTGGGGGCGCCTGGAATGTACAGAGGATGTTGGAGGCGTCAGAGCAATGGCCAATAAATTTTGGTTTTTTAGGAAGAGGTAATTCATCAAAACCCACATCCTTAGTTGATCAGATTACTGGTGGGGCTTGTGGGCTCAAAATTCATGAAGACTGGGGAGCTATGCCCGCAGCGATTGACACATGCTTGGGCGTAGCCGATGAAATGGATTTTCAAGTTCAGCTACACACAGATACCTTGAATGAAAGTGGTTTCGTAGAAGATACCTTAGCCGCAATAAATGGGCGGACAATTCATATGTATCATGCTGAAGGTGCAGGTGGTGGACATGCGCCAGATATCATTAGTATAACAGGACAACCAAATTGTCTTCCTTCCTCAACAAATCCTACAAATCCATTCACACGAAATACCTTTGACGAACATCTTGATATGATCATGGTGTGCCATCATTTAAACCCTGCAGTACCAGAGGATGTTGCTTTTGCAGAAAGTAGGATTAGAGCTGAAACTATAGCTGCTGAAGACGTTTTGCACGATTTAGGGGCTATCTCAATGTTAGGCTCAGACAGTCAAGGTATGGGTCGAATAAATGAGGTAATTTGCAGAACATGGCAACTTGCATCAAAAATGCGAGATCAACGCGGTAGACTTACTGAGGAAAAGACAAGTCTTGGAGATAATGAGAGGATTAAGAGATATATAGCAAAATATACTATTAATGCTGCTCGAACATTTGGTATGGACAAGTGGATTGGTAGTCTTGAAAAGGGCAAGCTAGGTGACGTGGTTTTATGGAAACCAGAATTTTTTGGAATAAAGCCTGAACTAGTAATAAAAGGTGGCTTTATTGTATGGGCAGCAATGGGGGACTCAGCTGCATCACTAATGACATGTGAGCCACTAGCAATGCGCCCACAATGGGGAGCATTTGGTCGTGCTAAGCAAGGTTTATCAATAGCGTTTGTATCAAAAGCAGCTGCAGATGCGGGTATTCGTGAAAACCTTGGTCTTTCTAAACGTGTTGAGCCTGTTAAAGGTACAAGAAAACTTAGTAAAAAAGACATGTTGCATAATGAGACCTGCCCAGATGTTACAGTTAATTCTGAGACATTTGAGGTCTTTGTTGATGGTGAACTTGCTACTTGCGAGCCAGCTGATGAACTTCCCTTAGCTCAACGTTATATGCTTAGGTAGGTTATGAAAGCTTTGAGCAGAAATTCATTTCTAATTCAGATATTATAGTAAGTATTTACTATTTAGGAGTTGTGCCATTGAGTGTTTTTCATGCATCAGATCCAGGACCAGCAAGGGTAGGTATAGGTGGCCCTGTAGGCTCTGGAAAAACTGCTTTAATTGAAGCTTTAGTTCCAGAGCTGTTAAATTCTGGAATTGAGCTAGGGATTGTTACTAATGATTTAGTAACTCGTGAAGATGCAAATCGTTTAAAAGCGGGAGGTTTAGTTTCTCCTGATCATATAATTGGTGTAGAGTGTGGAGCTTGCCCTCATACTGTCATTAGGGAAGATCCTACATTAAATATTGAAGCAGTTGACTCTTTAGAAAGACAATTTCCTTCTTTAGGTTTGATTCTTCTTGAGTCCGGAGGAGATAACCTTGCATCTACATTTTCTCTTGATCTTGTTGATTGGTGGATGTTTGTAATAGATGTTGGAGCAGGAAACGATATTCCTAGAAAGCGTGGTCCTGGTGTTTTACAGTGTGATTTATTAGTCATTAATAAGGTAGATATTGCTCCATATGTTGGAGTAGACCTTAATGCTTTAAAAAAAGAAGCTGAGGATATTCGTGGTAATTCTGCTGTAGCATATACTAATTGTCGCTCAGGAGAGGGGGTAGAAGATGTACTTGGTGCGATTAAACGGCATGTATTATTGGAGGATAAGTGAAAGTTAATTCGCCAGCATCTTCATTGCGTGGGCCAGATGGCTGGCAGAAGGCAGAACTTAATTTCAATAAGTGTTCTGATGGACGTACTCGTTTAGGGAGACAATTTGTTCAGTACCCTTTTCATATTACTAAACCAGTTCATTTAGACGTGGACTGGCCTGAACTTGCTACACTTATTTTACAGTCAACTTCTGGTGGTTTATATCACGATGATCGCCTAAAGTTATCTATAAATTTTGGTGATGACTCGTGCGCACATGTCACCACTCAATCAGCAACAAAAGTGCACAGTATGGAGAGTGATGATTCTGCAAATTATCATATATCTGTCTCTGTAGGATCAAATGCTCACGCAGAGTTTATAAATGATGCACTGATTTTATTTCCAGACTCACGGCTTGATAGTATCTTAGAAATATCAGTCGCAGAAGGTGGTAGTGCAATAGTTACCGATTCTGCATTATGGCATGAGCCGCGAGATGATTATATAAAATCTGGCGATCTTCAACCTTCATTTAGTTCTTTTCGTCAAACAATTAAGATCAATAGCTTACAAAACTCTTACTTGGCAGTAAAAGAATGTCAGTGGAGCGGTAAGGATTCACCCGCAGGTTTAATTGCCTGGAAGGACTATAGAGCACAAGGTTCTATCTATATTATTTCGCCTGATGGTGATTTGAAAAAACTTTCTCAATCATGTCGAAGGAAGCTAAATAAATCTAATAGTGTTTATGGAGGTGTTACCGTTTTACCCTCTGATATTGGAGTAATAGTCAGGATATTAGGTAGAGATGGGGGTAGTGTTAGGAGAGCATTAGAGGAACAATGGCTTAATGCTCGTTTTATGCTTGCCGGTCGAGAAAATACTATAAAATGGAGGAAATAGAACAAAAACTACTCAGCAATAATGTTTTGGATTTGTGACTCTAAGATGGCACCCTCCCTTATTATTCTGACCTTAGATGAAGTTAAGTCTACTAGAGTTGAGGGTGTTATATTATGGCAAACTCCTGCATCTAGAATCAAATCTACCTTTGATCCAAATATATTCATAATGTCTTTAGCGTTGTCAGCAGGTTCTTCTCCTTCTAAGTTAGCGCTAGGACCTGTAATTGGTACAGACGTCTTAGATAGTAGATGAAGTGTTTTTTTACGGCTAGGAACCCGAATGGCAATTGTATCGCTAACTGGGTTTATCTCCTTAGCAATACAGCATATTTTTTGGCGCTGAAGTACAAGGGTTAGTGGACCAGGCCAAAAGGCTGCAGCAATTTGTTTTGCTTGGATGTTAAAAATACCAATTTTTTCTGCTGATTCTAAGCTTTCAACTAAGATCAGTAGTGGTTTAGTTTTATCTCTAGATTTAATTTTAAAGACTTTAGCCACGGCTGAAGCGTTTGTCGCATCTGCTCCTAAGCCGTATAGTGTATCTGTCAAATGGGCTATTATTCCACCTTTACGAATTATTTGTGCTGCATGACTGATATTATTATCTGTCTCACAGACAATGTTGACCTTAGGTGGATTCTTTTCCAAAATTTGCTCCTTTAGCAATAAAACTGGGGTTTAAATAACCAGGTTTGCCATATAACAGAGGTTTTTTATTAGTTTGGCTTATAGACCCCCCTGCTGCCTCTAGGATTGCATGACCTGCTGCGGTATCCCATTCCATAGTTGGACTAAACCTAGGGTAAATATCAGCTTTACCACTTGCCAATAGAGAAAATTTTAGCGCACTTCCAGCCTTTATTATGTTGTTTGGTTTTATTCCTTTAATCCAAACTTTAGTTTTATCATTAATATGTGACCTACTAGCTAATACAACAGGACCAGAAATTGGAATTGTCCTCGCTTTAATTTGATTAATTTCACCTATGTCTGACCAACTGGCTGCTCCAAGTCCATTTTCTCCAACATAGCAAATACGTTTTTCAGGAAGATACATAACACCAATAAATGGACTTCTATTTCTAATGAGGCCTATATTAACGGTGAATTCTCCATTTTTTTTAATGAATTCTTTTGTGCCGTCTAAAGGGTCTACCAGCCAAAATAAACCACTATCTATTTTATCTAAATTATTTTTAGGACTAGTATCAGTGCTTTCTTCTGATATTACTGGTATCTCTGGAAAATATTTTTTTAAACCGGTAGTAATTATTTGATCTGAAGCTTCATCTGCGTCAGTAAGAGGCGATTTATCAGGTTTTTCACGATAAACAATATTATTAGAGTAGAACTTCATGATCTCAATTCCTGCTTCCACTGCAAGTAGTCGAGCTTTTTGAACATACTCTGAAAATATTGGAACAGAATTCATAATTAATCGGACCGTTTATAATTTTTGGATTTCCAGATAATTCATTTTGAAAATGTTGTTAAGTTATTTAGACATAGCTAGTCAACTATTAACCTCATCTTCTAAATTACTGTCTTTTATCACAGCTGCTAATTGAGTAAGCATCTCACTCGTACGATCACTTCCCACATGATTTGTTAACCAGCCTACGGCACCAACACAAATCGCTGAATGTAATCCTAATAGATCCATCCCGTCTTCTTTAGCTCGCTTAGAAATTTCTTCCAAAGACTGCTCTGCAAAACGTTGAATTTGGATAGCATCATTAGAACTAAAGTTTAAATCTTTATTCATTTCTGTATTATTCCCAGTTATTTATACTCAATAATAAAGGTTACTTTAATTTGTTTCGGCTTGAGGCTATTAATGCTACTTGATTTAGTGCGGAAAGTAAGCTGCCTACATTACCTAAGCCTTTACCTGAAATATCTAAGGCTGATCCATGGTCAGGTGATGTGCGAATGAATGGGAGTCCAAGTGTAGTATTTATGCCTCCCATAAAATCTATTGTTTTTAGAGGTATTAGTGCCTGATCATGATACATACATATGATCACATCATATTGCGTGCGCCGATCCTTGTGAAATAATGTATCTGCAGGGAAGGGACCACTAATATTTATACCAGAATCTTGTAATGTTTTTATCGCGGGGTAAATAATAGTTTTTTCTTCTATTCCAATAGTCTGGCTTTCTCCAGCATGAGGATTTAGTGCCGCTACACTAAGCTTTGGGTTTACAATTCCAAAGTCAGTTCTTAGACCTTTTTCTGTAATTTGACATGTTTCTATAATAGAATCAGAACTTAAAGAGTTAGAAACCTCAGATATGGGAATATGAATAGTAACAGGAACTACTCGGAGAGATTCGCAACTTAGCATCATTACTGGCTTAAGTGTTTTTTTTCCTGGCACAAGAGTTGCCAGAAACTCTGTCTGTCCAGGATATTGAAAGTTTGCTTTGTAAAGATATGATTTATGTACAGGATTGGTTACAATTCCTGCAGCCTCCCCATTTAGAGAATAGGACACAGCCCTTGTTATCGAGTTGATAATTGCTGGTGCATTATCTTGATTTGGTTTCCCTGGAATAACCTCTGATTTTATTTCCTCTCGAATTACTGGTAATGCCTCAGAGAAAACAGCTGATGCTTCCCCCGGTGTTTTTATTTCTTGAATAGGAACATTTAAACCTAGGTTTCTAGCTATAATATTTAGATGCTCTGGGTCATCAATTACAAAGAAAGGTGGAGTTTCAGTTCTAGACAACCATGCTTTTAGCGAGAGCTCACTTGCTATACCTGCGGGCTCACCCATTGTAAGGGCTATTGGTGCAACTTGCATCAAGGTAATGAGCTTTCATTACCATTTCCAAGGGGTATAATTACTCCTGGATTCAGCCTGGATTCTGGATCGAGTGATTTTTTGACTGCCCCTAGAGAGTTATTGAAAAGTGATGGCTGTTGTCGCGCATACCATGGCATATGGTCTCTTCCGACGGCATGATGATGTGTAATTGTTCCTCCCGCCCTAATCAAGGCATTACTTGCAGCTGTTTTAATCTCACGCCATTGCTCAATTTCATGCCCCCTTTTCGTCTCTGCATGAAATGTAAAATATGGAGCAGTTCCATCTGGATAAGCATGTGTGAACCTGCAGGTTACATGTCCTGGCTTGCCGGTTGATTGAATTATTGCTTTTTCAGTCACTTGTTTAATATCAGTATGAAAGTCAGCTAATTTATCCCAAGTAATACTTGTCTCAAATGTATCATGCATTAAACCGCATGCAATTAAGCCTTCTCTTTTAAAAGGCGCATTAATAAATGCATTACGCCAAATATCTGCGGTTTCATCTCGGTCTCCTGCATCTTTGTAATTTCCTCCATAATCTTTCATGCACTCCAGTGCTTTATCCATTAATTCATTTACTGGGTACTTTGCACTCTCAAAACCAAGAACAACCATATGATATTCGCCATCATTTACACCTGCTAGGCGACATTCTTCAGAATCGACAAAGCGAGCATTAGCTGGCCATAATCCAGCTTGCAAAAGAGCACGTATTGATTGCCCAGCGGATCCAATATCATTAAACTTTACAACTGCTGATTTTCTGAACTTTGGTATAGAGTGCACTTTCATCCATGCTTCAGTTATTAATCCTAAAGCCCCTTCTGATCCAATTATTAAACGATCTGGGCTAGGACCAGCACCTGACCCAGGAAGTCGGCGACTCTCCATAATTCCATTAGGTGTAACAGTTACAAGTGCTTCAACTAACTCATCAATATGCGGATAGAGGGTGGCAAAGTGCCCGCCAGAGCGTGTAGCAATCCATCCCCCGAGAGTAGAAAATTCAAAGCTTTGAGGAAAATGTCTGAGTGTTAGCCCATTACTTTTTAGACCTGCTTCGAGTTGAGGTCCTAGAGCTCCGGCTTGGATTCGAGCAGCTCTACTTATTTTATCTACTTCTAAAACTTTGTTCATTTTTCTCATATCAATTGTAATGACACTTGAAAATTTTTTCCCAACTCTTGGTTCTATTCCGCCAACTACTGATGATCCACAACCAAAAGGTATTATAGCAGCATTTATTTCTGACCCCCATTCTAAGAGCTTTAGAATATCGTTGGCACTTTCTGGAAAGCAAACCCCGTCGGGAGAACATGAAAAATCTCTGTTAAAAGCTCTTATATAATCAGGGTAGGATTTACCATAGGTATGAGATGCTCTGTCATAATCTGTTTGGCTTACAAGATGAGATAATCTGTTTGGGACAGCAATACGTGTTTTTGGTAAAGAAATTTCGTTTAACTTTGGTGGTGTAAGATAAGTATTACCCTCTAAACCAGTTAGAGTTTTTAGACGTGACGCTATATTCAGGGACTCATTTTCTGATAAAGTATGGTCTTCATAGCCCCAACCCCAAAATTTCAGTCGTCTTTTAGTCATTTCTAATCCTAACAATAAAATTTGTATCTAGTAATCTTACCTATTTAGATAATCGTAAAATATAGCAACAAAGAATATTATAACATCAATTCAACGAGGCCCAATATCAATCAGTCTGAATCCAGTTATTATATTTTTATCACTTTTACTCATAGATTGTTGGGCAGCAGGACGGCAAACCCCACATCCATAATTGTTCCACGCACCCCCTTTAATAATATAGCTATTTTTCTCTAAACTTGTTTTAGTCCATTCGAATACTTGCCCTGCCGCATCGAGAAGACCATAGGGGCTTGCTCCTTCGGGGTATTGCCCTACGGGAGTAGTGTCATTTGGTCCTGAATCTGCACTATTCAGAAGTTTTGGGTCGTAAATCATACCCCATGGGAAATTTTCTCCGTCCACTCCTCTTGCAGCTTTTTCCCATTCTATCGCCGTTGGCAAGCGAAAATTTCTACCAGTTTTCTTCGAAAGCCACTCAGCATATTTTTCAGCGTCAGTCCAAGATACTAATACTACGGGATGATTATCACGATCTTGAGGAGGTGTATTATTTTTCCAAATATATAAATCAAGATCATTTGAAGTATTTTCAGGCTGATACATAGTAGATGTAATGTCGTCCATTTGTGGGACTTTGTATTTAGTATCGTCAATAAATGCGGCATATTGACTAATAGTTACTGTTGTTGACATGATTAAAAAACTATCCAAATGAATTTCTGTTCTATCTGGTTCTGTGTCATACTTATAAAGATTATTAATAATCTCATTAGAGTTAAAATTTCTATCTAAGACTTCAGCATTTTCACGTTCAGTTTTAGAAGATCCATAAATGAATTTTCCTTCTGGGACTAATATTAAAGGGGGATATGGAGCTGATGAAAATTCTTCACCAGAAAAACTTGCAAATAATGCACCTGCGACACCAGCAATAATTAGTAAGTTCAGGCGATTATTAGAAAAAAAAGAAATTTTAAACATAGTAAAATACTCGGTATTTGGGAATGTGCGATTATTATTTTCTTATATTAGGACAACTAAATATTATTTTCGAACTTTAAGAATGACGATTAAAAATTTTGGGATTGAATTGGACTCAAAGATGAACTTATTTTTTTTATAAAAGTATTCTTAGTTGCCTTTTAGTTAATAATTCTATTTGTTGTTTCTATGAAATTTATAATTTATATATCTTTAATTTTATCTGTTTACTTTTCTGCCCCTAGTCTTGGTGTGCTAGCTGATAATAATTTGGAAACAGGTATTGATTTATTAAAAAAATGTAGTTCTTGTCATACCCTTGGGGATATTTCTAATAATAAAGTTGGTCCTAGTTTATATGGTGTTTTTGGTAGGAGAGCAGGAAAAGTAGCTGGATATAAATACTCAAAAGCTCTAATAAATTCCAAGATTATTTGGGATGAAACTACAATTGATAAATATATTGCAAATCCGAAGGAATATATACCAGGTAACAAAATGGCATTCTGGGGAATTAAAAATATAAAGGAAAGAGATGCGGTTATAAATTACCTTAAGATAGCTACAGAATAGATATATAATCTATTATAGAGCCATAATCTTTATTCGAATTTGTTAAACTTTTTCTAATAATTTTTTAATATAAAGTAATAATTAATGAACTTACGTCAGTATATTGGAGAGATTTCAGATTTTCCAAAACCTGGAATTCTATTTTATGACATTGCACCATTAGTAAGATCTACGCTTGCATGGAATTATGCGATGAATACTCTTAAGGAAGAAGTCCTTCCCCTAGGACCAGATGTTGTTGCAGGAATAGATGCACGTGGGTTTTTAGTCGGAGTAGGGTTGTCAGCAAAAATCAATCTTGGATTTTTGATGGTAAGAAAAAAAGGAAAATTACCTGGTAAAACCATTACTGAAAAATATGCTTTAGAATATCGTAATGATGAGTTAGAGATTCAATCAGGTATTTTAGAAAAAAATACTAAAGTAATTTTAGTTGATGATTTATTAGCAACAGGTGGAACAGCCGCTGCAAGTGTTAGGCTAATTGAAAAAAGTGGAGCCAAAGTAGTTGGGTGTGCATTTTTAGTTGAGCTCACGGAGCTCAAAGGACGGAAAGCCTTGGGCGATGTGCCGATAATATCTTTACTAAAAGTTAAATAAGTAACTAAAGCTTAGCTTTAGATAACTTGTTATTTGGCTTAAAAATAATGTTTTTTAAATCTAAAATAATTACCCCACTTTCTTCCAATCTCCTGCTGGTTGGAAGGTTTTAGCAATTGGAATAATTTCCTCCCCGAACCTTTGTATTTGCTCAATCTGTTCAGAAAGGGAATCAGTTTTGCATTGGAGCATACAGATAATCATTGAATATCCGGCATTTGCATACTCATTAAGATCATACAAAATTTGATCAGCAGTTCCACCGCAGTTTCTTCTTGGTTTCCTTGTTGCCTCTTCCTGATCTTTGTCAGTTATCTGTGCTGTGGCAGCTCCTATCATTTGGAAGTCATGTATTCCTTTTCCCAAGTTTTCACGCTCTAATTTGATTATATCTTGCAAGGCGTTAAATCTATTAAATTGAACATGACTATCAAGGAACAGTGAGTAAAGTCCATCACAGTAACGCGCAGAACGTCTAGCTCCAGCAGGAGTATTAGCACCTAGAAAAATGGGTGGAGTAGGTTGTTGAATAGGTTTTGGGTCCATAGAGATATTTTTGAAATTATAAAAATCTCCAGGAAAAGATACATCACTCTGAGTCCATGCCCTTTTATAGATTTCTATACACTCTACTAATCTCTCGTTTCGTTCTGAATGTGCAATTCCAACAGAATCAAACTCCTCCTTCATCCATCCAGCACCAACTCCAAGCATTAACCTCCCATTGGAAAGCTGATCTACGGTCATAAATTGACGAGCATCTGAGAGTGGGTGTCGATATGGAGAAATCAGTACACTGGTGCCTAGTCGAATTCGTTTTGTTAATTGGGCTACTGCGCCCATAACAACGGCTGCATCAAGCATATTGTGATATGGTTGATATGCTCTTTGACCAGATTGATTTGCAGTGTGGAAACTTTCAGAACCTATTGGCATTGATACATGATCTGGATACCAGATTGAGTGAAAACCTGCAGCTTCAGCTGCGCAAGCTACCTTTAACGGCTGGGTTTGTTCGAGAGGAGAGTTTCGCAAATACATATTAGTGTCATCTCTGTAGCTGTTCCCATGAGTATTTGCATAAATTCCAATTTCCATAGCCGACTCCATTTTGCCATATGGCAGGTTGTCCTTGTAAATGCTTATATTTATAAAACAATAATATATCTAAAAACAGGAAAATTAGGCTAACTAGTATATTTGAGCAATTGTTTTTATATGTTAAATATATCTATCGTCATTAATTGTTTTAGGTAATGGAGAATGCAATGACAACAGTATTGATTACGGGAGCTAATCGTGGACTTGGATTGGAATTTGTTCGTCAATATCAAAATGATGGAGCCGAGGTGATTGCATGTTGCCGTAACCCTGAAACTGCTGATGAATTAAAACGTTTAGCTACCTCTTCCCATGGCAAAACTACCTTATATCAAATGGATGTTTCAAAACCAGAAGAGATTTTATCGGTCTCCAAAGAATTAAATGACTGTAGTATTGACTATTTGATCAATAACGCTGGTATTCTTGGTACTAAATTTGAGGAACCAATGAAAGGTGCCTTTGGCAGCGTGGATTACGAATCTTGGGAAGAAACATTAAGGGTAAATGTTCTTGGACCTTTTAGAGTATGCGAGGCATTTGTGAATCAAGTTTCTCAATCTCAGAATCGTTTAATTGTATTCATATCAACCCACATGTCCTCGATCACAAGCCTTACAGAAGGAGGGTTTTACCCTTACAGATCATCAAAGGCTGCTCTAAACTTATTAGTTAAAGGTCTTTCAATTGATTTAAAAGAACACGACATCCGAACTCTTTCATTCCACCCAGGTTGGGTTAAAACAGATATGGGAACTAATGCTGCACCTATAGAGATTGATGATAGTATATCCGGAATGCGTAAAGTTATAAGCGAATATACTCCTCCAAAGACTGGAGAATTCATTAATTATGATGGAACACCTTACCCATGGTGAATCACTTTATTGGGGTATGAGATCAGACAAGTCTGTGCCATTTACCATGATACTATTAGAGTTTATTTCGATAGTATAAGAATCCGATGAGTTCCGTGAATTTTCTTGAGGATCAGAATTTGAGAGACCACGTAGCATCAATAAAATGGGTAAAGCAGGCATCATCTCAGGACTAGGGTTTGATTGGAACTCAGAAATTACACCATTTAGACCATCAATATTTATTTCTAGGTTTCCTATTATTCCAGTACTACTAGAAGGTTCAGGTTTTAGATTTCCCTTTATATCAATTGAAAACTTCTCACTTGAGACAAGAAACTTCGCAATTTTAAAACTTATTAAGTCTTGTAATGGTCCTGAATCTATAAATATATCCTCAAATGTCAGTTCGCCTGAATAATCTATATTTTTTGCTTGAGCTGTAATGTCAAATCTCAAAAGATTTGGAATATATGGTAATGCAGTTTCAGGAATATCTTCGAATCCAGCTAGAATGAACTTCTCAATTTTTCCCGACATATCTATGCGATTAATTTTATTGCGCTGTGGAACTGACCTACCAGAAATTAAAAGCCGTTCAAACTGGATATCACCTTCGGATGTCTCTATGTTTACATTTTTTAAAGATAATTCTTCATCAAGTTGAGAGGCCATTGAAACTAATGAGAAGTATGCAGTGTAGTCAAAGTTTGGAATAAAAGGTGGCCAGTTTTCCATATTTAAACTTATATCTGTATTTTCAAAATTCATTTCAGACTGTAATGAAAAATCTTCTATGAATATCTCTACCTCTGGAGACTCAAGGCTAAAGTCCTCTAGATTAGCGCTGTGGAAATAAGATTGTCTTGAGACCCTATGATCAAATTCTTGTTCAACTTCTAGTTTTTTAAATGCTAAAAATCCTTCTTTAGCCTGTATATCTAATTCTCTAGCTAGGATTTCTAGTTTGATTGGTTTAAGACCTTCCTCAAGAAAAATACCATTTACACTTATATCATCTATTGAGCTGCTAGTAATTTCAGTTGTTTCATTTCCCACTACCTGTATTTCATCAGGAAAAACTATTTTATACTCCCAAGTTTCTCTATCCTTTACAAAATCAACTTCCATTGTATTGAATAAGGTCTCAAAAAATTTGACGTTTTTAGTTTTTGCAACGATCTCCCTATCGGGAGAACCATCAAGATAAATTGGATTTTGAAAATCTATAGTTGTTCCGTGTTCTCTTATTATATTTAGGGCTTTTCTAATTGCTTGTTGAGGTTTGTCAGTTGTCACCTCAGAAGCAGTTATAAAGGATGGATTAGTTATCTCTGTATCAACATTTATTTCGGATGAGTGATCTTTATTATCTATTTCAGAATTATGAGGTTCTAAAGGCTTAACTGCATTCTTTTGTTCTTGAAACTTACCCTCACTCCATAAACCTGTCTTAGTTTCACCAGTGGGTGAAAAGAGTGATCCATTTCCATTAAATTTGCCATCTTTCCAACTGCCAATATATCTTGATCTATCAGGCCATGTAGCAGTGCCTAAACCATTAAAGTTTCCATTAGAAAATTCGCCTACATAAATAAAGCCATTTGGTTTTTTATATGTGCCTTGTCCATTGGGGACATTATTCTCCCACTCTCCGGCATATTCTGAATTATCATCATAGGTGTAATAACCAAAACATGCATGCCAACGTGTATTTGTCTCATTTGGACAAGGTTCTACTGTGGCGGCCATTAGATTGGCAGGAATGAAAAAAAACAATCCCAAAGCTAGAAAATAATAAAAACTTTTATACATCAATCGCACATAAAAATTCCTTATAAGACTTTAATTCTTAATTATTTTAATAAGAATAGGTTTCGTTTATTAAGTATTGAGTGGTGTTCCTGACGCTATTACATTAAGCATATCTTCCATTTCTTGAATATCTGAAACAAAAGATGGAAAGTCTAAAATTAACCGGGTCACCCCAAGTTCCTCGTATCTTGGTATGTCTCTAATAACACCTTCAGGAGTCCCGGCTATTACAACAACAGTTATTTCTATTGTTTTTGGATCTCTACCGTTTTCTTCAGACATCTTGTGTAGGACTGCTAGGGAACTTTCTAGATTACCTCCCTTGCTATATGTAAAGTCTGGACCCTCTGAAACAACTTGCCAACCGTCAGCTAAGTTGACTACACGCCTGAAACATGAGTTTCCATTACCACCTATAGTAATGGGAGGGTGAGGTTTTTGTAGTGGTTGGGGGCGACATTGGACGTTGGAAAAGCTAAAATAATCTCCTTCAAAATGTGGTTCTTCAGCTGTCCAAAGTTCTTTCCATATTCTTATATACTCGTCTGTACGAGGCCATTTTTGTTTAGGAGAAAGGTTTAAAGCTTCAAACTCTTCATTTAACCAACCTGCTCCCGTACCTACAATTAATCGACCATTTGATAAGACGTCAAGAGAGGCCATCTGTTTAGCTGTTTCTATCGGGTTACGGTAGGGTGCAATAAGCACCGTAAACCCAAGTCGTACATTTTTAGTATGTCCAGCTATAAATGCTAAACTTGTGAAGGGTTCCAGGTGTGCACCTTTAGGATCTGCAATATAATCAGCAGATTTTGTATAAGGGTAGGGGGTTTCAATTTTTGTTGGCATTACAATATGGTCGGGTGACCATACTGATTCAAATCCTTTGTCTTCAGCAAAGTGTGCCATGCGGATCATGTTTTCATGAGTTGCCATAACACCGAACATAGGTAGCATAAATCCAATTTTCATCAGTTTAATCTCCCAATGTTAATTAAAAGATATTTAATCGAAATTATTTGGTAGTTAATTTTATAAGTCTGCCACTACATTATAATAAAAGATAACATAAAATTATAAACATACGGAAACTTTAAGTGGGATAGTTTTTTTATGAAGGTTTAGTGTTCTGGAAATTTTCTAAATTTATTCCATAAGTATCAATAGCTTCTTCTTTTGAGATATAACCTAATACCAAGTCTCTTTTAATATCATAATCATTACGTTCTTCTGGTTTCCCGTATCCACCACCACCAGCTGTACATTGGCTAACAATATCTCCTTTTTTCAATGAAATTTGGGTGCCTTTGGATACAAATTTTGGAGAAGCGAGCTCTGAACCTTTACCGCGATTAACAAAGTAAGCACCAACCCCACCCTCTTTTCCACCATCAAGACCATTTGCCCCGTATATGCAACGATCAGCTACAAAAGAAAGTGATGCAGAATCTGCTAGTATTTCATAGTCTCGGTGTGTTCCTAATCCTCCTCGATGGCGTCCAGCACCCCCGGTATCCTGCCTTAGCTCGTATTTTAGTAATCTTATAGGTAATGAAAGTTCTAGGGCTTCAGCTGGCATATTCTTGCAATTCCCAACA
>Ga0114933_10001598_pt1 | contig 25027 bp, 29 predicted proteins | sample 4SBtaG_FD_89691 | JGI IMG/M metagenome (GOLD analysis project Ga0114933, IMG submission 89691) | Deep subsurface microbial communities from Kolumbo volcano to uncover new lineages of life (NeLLi) - 4SBTROV12_W25 metaG | ecosystem: Environmental > Aquatic > Marine > Volcanic | place: Kolumbo... | reverse complement strand
TTGATCAGAAAAATCATCTGATAAGTTATTAAAAATAATTAAATCTAATTTTTTACTATTATAGCTATATGTTCTGTTATCAAAAAATAAAGAAAGGCTTGAATCGGTCTCATTTATTTTGATTCTTTTAAGGTTATGGTAAGCCATCACCATAACTTCTTCCTCTAATTTATTATTCGAACCAAAATCAATATTTTTGTAGATTTGGTCACAAATTTTTTTTGGAAATAATTCGTTAAATTTTAGTCTTCTTTCTGCTTCTAAGGAAGAAACCTCTATAGAATGAAGTTTAGGTATAAATAAAATAATAATTAGTAATAAAAAAGTTATTCTCATAAAAAAAAATTATATTATTTTTAACTTCAGCGACTATGATATTTACGCATTACAGGTTCTTTATAATTTCAACCCTGGACCTTTCATATATGGAGCTTCTTTATCGAGAGGCCATCTTGATCTAGCTAATATATTTGATTCATTAAATAATTTTTTCTTAAATCTATTTAAACCCACCCACGCAATCATAGCAGCATTGTCTCCACAAAATTTTAAATCAGGAAAAATTGGATTAAAATTTAGACTTCTAGAAACTTCTTCTAAGTTTTTTCTTATTGTCCTGTTAGCAGCTACACCTCCGGCAACTACAAAACTAGAATTATTTTTTTTGGTTATTTTTTTAAATTGATTGATTGCAACAATAGTTTTTTTTTTTAAGATTTTATTTATCGTGAACTGAAAAGATGCAGCTAAATTATATTTAAGTTGTTTGTCTTCATCTTTTATTTTTTTAACCTCTCTCAACACTGCAGTCTTAAGACCCGCAAAGGAAAGATTACAGCCAGCTCTATTAATTATTGGTTCAGGTAATTTAAAAAATTTACTTTCCCCCTTTTGAGCATAGCGTTCAACATTTGGACCGCCCGGATACCCTAGATTCAACATTTTAGCAGTTTTATCAAACGCTTCACCTAAAGCATCATCTATTGTAGTACCCAATTGAATATATTCATTGATATTTTTTACAATTAAATATTGTGAGTGACCACCAGAGATTAATAACAATAGGTAAGGAAATTTTAATTTTTTTTCTAAACCCGGACTTAAAGCATGGCCTTCCAAATGATTAACTCCTATAAACGGTTTATTTGCAAAACCTGCAATTGATTTGCCTATACTTAAACCTACGGATAAACAAACTACTAGGCCGGGTCCCGCAGTAGCAGCTACTCCATCGAGTTTTTCAATACTAAATTTACTTTCTTCAAGTGCTTTCTTTATAACAAAATCTATATTTTCAACATGGGCTCTAGCAGCAATTTCAGGAACTACTCCTCCAAATTTTTTATGTTCTTCAATTTGACTAAACACAATGTTAGACAAAACATTAGCAGAACCATCACTATTCTGCTGTACAACTGCTGCGGCTGTTTCGTCACAACTAGTCTCTATCCCTAAAAAAGTAAGTTTTTTTTTCATAATTTTAGATATTATAAATTATATACTTTAATAGATAAATGAATAAAAAAATTATAATAGGAGCCAGAAGTAGTAAACTTTCATTAGCTTACGTAAACAAAGTAAAACAATTAATTTTACAGCTTAAGGTAACAAACAAAACAGAAATAATAATTAAAACAATAAAAACAACAGGAGATTTGTTTAAGGAAAAAAAGATGTCAGATGTAGGAGGAAAAAATTTTTTCTGCAAAGAAATTGAAGAAGAATTAATTAGTAAGAAAATTGACATAGCAGTTCATTCTTTAAAGGATATGGAAACAATTGAAAATTCAGAATTAATTGTTGGGGCCTACTTAAAAAGAAATGACCCAAGAGATGTATTAATTTTAAATAAAAAAAAGAAATTTAAAGATTTAAAAAATATTAGCATTGGATCGAGCTCTAAACGTAGAGAGCTTCAGCTTAAAATTCTTAATAAAAAAATATTAATTAAAAATATAAGAGGAAATATTGACACGCGTATCGAAAAAGTCAAAAAGGGAGAATACGAGGGGATAATAATAGCCTTTGCAGGGGTAAAATTTTTAAATTTAGAGAAACATGTAAATGAAATTTTTGACGAAGACAAAATAATTCCTGCTGCTGGGCAGGGTATTATTGCTGTTCAGTGTAGGGCAAATGATAAATTTATTATTGATATTCTTAAAAATATAAATCATATGGAAACAAAAATATGTGCAACTGCGGAAAAAAACTTATTAAAATCAATAGGTGGAGATTGTCATACCGCAGTAGGAGCTTTAGCAAAAGTTATTGATAATAAAATTTTTCTCAGTGCTCAGTTGTTTTCTGACGACGGAAAAAAGTTTCATAAAATTAAAATAATAGGAAGCACAACTGCACCAGCTAAAGTAGGCAAGACAGGGGGTGAAGAGTTATTAAAACTTTTAGGAAATGATTACAAAAAAAAGATATGAATATAATTTTAACACGTCCATTAATAGACACTGAAGATTTAATGTCTAAACTATTTTTATCGGGTCATAAAATTATTCATATACCTACGCTAAAAATATCTTCAGCTGAAATGAAGCCAATTGATACTGAAAAATACGATACTTTTATCTTCACAAGTTCGAATGCTGTAAGAAATTTAAAGTTTTTAAATAAAAATTATAACATTAATTGTTTTTGCGTAGGGCTAATAACTGAGAAAATTGTACGTACCCTTGGATTTACGAACACCTTTTCAGCAGGAGGTACAGTCAATGCTTTAAAAAATTTAATAATTAGCTCGGACAAAATTAATAGAAATTCTAAAATTGCCTATATTTGTGGAGATAATATTACTTTAAACTTAGACCAAGAACTAAGTTTGGAGGGCTTCAATATTAAAAAAATCATCAATTATCGTTCAAAAAAAATAACCGAATTAAATGCCGAAAATAATAAGCTTATTAAAGAATTCCCTCCAAATCTGATTTTTGTATATTCTAAAAGAAGTGCAGAAAGTTTTAATGAAATAGTGAAAAATTATTCTTTAGCTCCAATGATGACACAGTCAATAGTAAAGTGTATAAGTAAAAATATTGCGGATATATTTAAAAAATTTAAATGGCAAAAAATAGAGGTTTTTAACCCTGGAGAAGAAATACAAGAGATAGAAAAATATAAATGAACTTATTAGAAAATTTTAAAAACTTGTTTATAGAAATTTGGCAAGATGGAATCGCAGGAGTAAACTTTTCACAAATCGGTCTCGCGATAATAATATTTTTACTCTTTCTTGTACTTAGAGGATTAATTGCAAAATTTATATTGAAGAGATTAAAAAATTATGTAGCTAAAACATCAAATAAATTTGATGATGCTTTAGTTGATGCTTCAGCTGGACCAGTAAAATTTTTTCCAGTAGTTTTAGGTATTTTTATTGCCTCTTCCTATATGGACTTTGATGGAAAAATGTCATTATTCGTTGATAATATAAATCGATCTCTAATTACAATTTTGATATTTTGGCTTATCCATCAAGTAGTAGAACCAATCACATATTTAATAAGAAGAATAGAAGAGCTCCTTTCAAAAGATTTATTAAATTGGGTTATTAAGGCAAATAAAATTTTAATAATTTTTTTTGGTATTGCGGCTACTCTAGATATTTGGGGCATTAAAATAGCTCCTATTATTGCCGGCTTAGGTTTATTTGGTGTCGCAGTTGCTTTAGGTGCTCAAGATCTATTTAAAAATTTAATCTCTGGTGTTTTAGTTTTAGTAGAAAAAAGGTTTAAAATAGGAGATTGGATTTATGTTGAAAACATAATTGAGGGTATAGTTGAACGTATTGGATTTAGATCTACAGTTATCAGAAAGTTTGATAAATCAATCGCTACAATCCCAAACTCGTCTTTTGCAGAAAATGCAGTGGTAAACATAAGTGAAACAACAAACTGGAGGATTAGTTGGATAATTACATTGCAATACAACACTACCGTAGATCAACTTAAAAATATAAGAGATAGTATTGAAAAATATATTACATCTTCAAAGGATTATAAAATAAGTGAAAGTACTGAGCATGCTGTAAGAGTAGATAAATTTTCAGATAGTTCTATAGATATGTATATTAGATGTTTTACGGTTACAGATGACTGGAGCGAGTGGTTAAAAGTGAAAGAAAGATTAGCAATTGAAATTAAAGAAATAGTAGAAAAAAATGGAGCTTCTTTCGCATTTCCAAGCACCTCAATATACGTGGAAAAAAAATGAAAGCACTTTATCTTTTAATATTACAAATATTACATATTTACACCTGGGTAGTAATTATTCATGTAGTTTTAAGTTGGTTAATAAGTTTTAATATTATAAATTCGCAAAATAGACTAGTTTACCTAGTTTTAGATTTTTCTTATAGAGCCACGAATCCTTTTTTAAATAAAATAAGAAATTATACTCCTAATTTTGGTGCAATAGATATTTCACCAATAATTTTACTTCTACTTCTATGGTTTATAGAAATTTGTATGGGTATATATTTGAGGCCAATTATATTTTAAAATGATTATAGATGGAAAATTTCAGGCCAAGATTATTCGAGAAAAAATAAAAAAGGAAATATTAAAGTTAAAAAAAAATTTTAATAAATCCCCAGTTTTGTCAGTAATTTTAATTGGAGATTATGCCCCCAGTAAGATTTACGTGAAGAGCAAGGAAAAACAAGCTTCAGAAGTCGGTATAAAATCAGAAGTTATAAAATATGATTCTAACGTATCAGAGGAAAAAGTTCTGGAGAAAATCAATCAACTTAACAGCGATGAAAAAATTTCAGGAATTTTAGTTCAATTGCCTCTTCCAGATCAAATTAGTAAACAAAAAATAATCAATACAATTAATCCTACTAAAGATGTAGATGGTTTCAATCCCATAAATGTTGGAAATTTAGCTTCGGGTTATGAAGCAATTATTCCCTGCACACCTTTAGGCTGTCTTCATTTAATAAAAAGTGTAGAAAAAAATTTAAGCGGTAAACACGCTGTAATTCTAGGAAGGTCAAATTTGAACGGAAAACCGATGGCTCAACTTTTATTAAAAGAAAATTGTACTGTTACGATACTTCATTCCAAAACAAAAGATCTACAAGGAGAATGCAAAAAGGCAGACATTTTAGTAGCAGCGGTAGGTGTTAATGAAATAGTAAAAGATGATTGGGTGAAAGAAGGTGCTATTGTGATTGATGTAGGTATTAATAAAGTTAATGGAAAAATAGTTGGAGATGTAAGCTTTGAGTCTGTAAAATCAAAAGCCAAAGCCATTACACCTGTTCCCGGCGGCGTGGGACCCATGACTGTTGCATGTTTACTTGAAAATACCGTTAAGTGCTTCAAAAAATCTAATACTTAAAATTGATAAGTTTTATAATCTGATAAAATGAATTTATTTTTAATTTTGGGCAATCAATTATTTAATCCTTCATATTTAAAGGAGTATAGTAATTGCACCTTCTACATGGCAGAGGATAACGGACTATGTACTTTTCAAAAACACCATAAACTAAAGATTTTACTATTTCTATCTTCTATGCGTTCTTACAGAGATGAATTAAAAGCAAAAAAATTCAAAATAATTTATAAAGATTGTAAGAATAGTTTCAAAGAAAATTATGAAAAAAAATTAGAAAAAACAATTAAAGAAATGAAAGTAAAAAATGTTACTTTTTTTGAAATTGAAGATAAATTCTTTGAAAAAAAATTAATTTCATTTTTTAAGAAAAATAATATTAATTTTAAACAGGTTAAATCTCCAATGTTTCTTACATCAAGAGACGAGTTTCAAAAATTTTTAGAAAGTTCAAAAAAAAAGCCATTAATGGCGAATTTTTACAAAGCTAATAGAGCCAGATTAAATATACTCATGAATAAAAATGGAAGCCCTAAAGATGGAAAATGGAGTTTCGATGAAGATAACAGGAAAAAACTTCCAATCAATATTTCAATTCCCGAACAGTTAAATTTTAAAATCACTAATCATACTAAAAAATTAAAGGCCTTCATTGAAAAAAATTTTAAGGGTCATCCCGGATCAACTGAAAACTTTTGGTTTCCGACTGACAGGGATCAAACAATTAAACTTTTGGATGATTTTATAAAAAATAAACTCAATCTATTTGGAGATTATGAAGATGCTGTAAGTAATCGATCAAATACTTTGTTTCATAGCGCCTTAAGTCCTTTAATGAATATTGGACTTATAACACCCCATGAAATATTGGAAAAAATAAAAAAAGTTGAAAATAAAATCAAAATTAATTCTCTAGAAGGATATATTAGACAGATCATCGGGTGGAGAGAGTTTATGAGGGGCATTTATCAAAACTATGACAAGCAAATGGAAGAAAAGAATTTTTTCAATCATAAAAAGAAAATGCGATCATCTTGGTACAACGGCACTACTGGTTTGGAACCGTTAGATTATGCAATCAATAACGCAAGTAAATATGGATGGTCACATCATATCGAGAGACTAATGATATTATCTAACATTATGAATTTGTGTCAAATAAATCCTAAACATGTTTACAAATGGTTTATGGAAATGTTCGTAGACTCTTCTGACTGGGTAATGGTTCCAAATGTTTACGGAATGGGACTTTTTAGCGATGGCGGAATTTTTGCAACAAAGCCTTACATATGTGGTTCAAGCTACTTTTTAAAGATGATGCATTTTAAAAAAGGTGAATGGTGTATAACTATGGATGGTCTTTACTGGAATTTTATTAATAAGAACAGAAAATTCTTTTTAAAAAATCCAAGACTGTCAATGATGGTTAGAATATTTGACAAAATGAAAAATGACAGAAAAAAAATTATTTTAACAGCTGCAGATAAATTTATAAAACAGAATACAATATAATATTTAACAAAATTAAGTTCTTGTTTGTCACATAGACTTTATCACCTATAATAAGTATTATTAATTATGTGCCCAGCATGTTGGATTACAGGATTTATATCTGCATTATTTGGAGGTTCCTTGATAGCGGTTATTAATCACCCTATTTCTTGGATTTTAAGTATTGTACTAATAATTTATGCCATTTTTAAATTTTTTGAGGCGAAAAATCGCGGAAAAAAAATGACAAAAAAAATTAAAGAAAAAAATAAAATAACAATCTTTAGGTTTTTGCAGGGTTTGGTAGTTGGATCAATTTCAACAATAATAATTTTTTATAGTTTGACCTATAAAGAACACCAAAGAATGCACGACTTACTTGAAAAACATGGAATTGAAAAACATGATCATTAACTCATTTTTAATCTTCATCATCTCTCCAGTTATCTATATATAATTTCCAACATGCGAATGTTACACATATTATACCCACACAAAATCCTAATAATACTCCATTTTCCCGTCCTAAATATATCGAGCCAAAATGTGAGCTTAATATAGGTGGAAAAATTAAAATTCCTGCAACAATTAAGTATCTGTATATGAAAGGGGGTCTTCTCAAACAAAACTCCTTTTAATTAAAGAATTTAACCTACGTTGGATCTTCCACCATCAACACCAATAATTTGACCTGTTATCCAAGAACTATTGGTACCTAATAAAAAATTTGCAAGTGCTGCTGAGTCAGATCCTTCACCTAATCTTTTTAAAGGGTGTTGTTTTGCAATAGCTTCGGATATTTTTGGATTTTTAAGTAATTTATCAGCCATTTTTGAATGACTCAAACTCGGTGCAATGCAATTAATCCTAATATTTGGAGAAAGTTCGGAAGCTAAAGATACTGTCAGCCCTTCTAAAGCTGCTTTTACAGGAGAGATTATGCTATGATTTGGAAAGCCTTGTTTTACAGCTACAGTAGAAAATAAAACGATGGAAGCTTTGTTTTTTTTTAACGTATCTTGAAATTTTCTTATTAGGTCAACAATAGGAAAAAAATTTATTTCAAAACTTTTTAAATAGTCTTTTTTTGTAATTAAATTTAGAGGTTTTAAATCGATTGAACCTACACAATAAACTATTCCTTGAATTTCAACAGAGCTTAAATCTTTTTCTAAAATTTCTATAAAATTTGGATCTTGAACATCGGCAACTGTAAATTTAAAACCTGTTTCTTGACTTAATTTTGAAACCTCTTCTTTGTTTTTGGCAACTAAATGAGCATCATTTCTATCATTTTTAATCATTTCAGCTAAAGACTTACCCACTGAACCAGTAGCACCTATTATTAAAATTTTTTTACTCATAAATTTTTATGATTTTAAAGTTCGTTTTTCTTCTTATCGTCAATTTTAAGATATTTGCTATTTCTTAATCTTATAATAACTGTTGCAATTGCAACTATAAGAATTGCTAGCGAAATATATACTAGAGTGGATGGGTCATCATTTTTATCTTGTAAAATTATATACCTAGCCAAAGCAGTTATAGCTATTACTAGAGGGTAAGAAATTCTTACAGATCTGGTTTCCCAATATGATCTAACAAGACCTAAAACTTCAATGTAAATAAACATTAATAATAGATCAGCTAATTTTATAGATTTATTTAGGTACATTTCTCTTACTTCTATAAAAAAGGCCAAGACTGTAGCTATTAAAACAAAAAATACTGCAGTTAACTGTATATTTCTAATTGTACTATTCATCATAATTTCTTCGAGTGATATTTAATAAAGCGCTCAATCTTAGTTTTATCAAATGTTTTGTTCTCTTCAAATGACACCTTTTTGAGCGAGTAAGCTTTATTATTTGATCTTCTCGATAAAATAATTATGTTTCCTTTTACAATTTTTAATACAACTTGTCCTGCGACCAGATTTCTTTTTTTATCTATTATTTTCTGTAGTTTTAACCTTTTTTTAGAAAACCAATAACCGTTATAAATAGTTTCTGCGTATATAGGCATTACTCTTTCCTTATTATGCATGGTCTCCTTATCCAAGGAAACAGACTCTATCGCTCTGTGAGCTGCGTGCAAAATAGCACCACCTGGCGTCTCATATACGCCTCTTGATTTTATTCCAATAAATCTATTTTCTACTAAATCCACTCTACCGACACCATTTTTTCCTCCAATAAAATTCAATTTTTCTAAAAGTTTTTCAGGACTTAACTTTTTTCCATTTATAGAAATTGGATCTCCATTCTTAAAATTAATTTTAATTATTGTTGATTTGTTTGGAGCTTTTTCAACTGGTTTAGTTCTTTGAAAAATAAATTCTGGAGCAGAATTCTTTGGATCTTCCAAAACTTTGCCTTCCGTTGATGTATGAAAAATATTGTCGTCTACCGAAAAAGGAGGGGCCCCTCTTTTATCTTTAGGAATAGGAATCTTATTTTTTTTTGCGTATTTAATTAAATCAGAGCGTGATTGTAATTTCCATTCTCTCCAGGGTGCTATAACTTTAATTTTTTTACCAAAATAAGCATAACCCAATTCAAATCTTACTTGATCATTCCCCTTTCCCGTTGATCCATGCGAGACAGCGTGTGCTTTAAACTTTTTTGCTATGGCAATTTGTCTTTTTGCAATCAATGGTCTAGCGATAGAAGTCCCAAGCAAATAACAGCCTTCATAAACTGCGTGACCTCTTATCATTGGAAACACATAATCTCTTACAAAAGTATTTTTAAGATTTTCAATTATAACTTTTTTTACTCCTAGTCTTTTAGCATTTTTTATGACCTCTTTTTTTTTCATTTGCTGTCCAATGTCTGCAGTGTAAGCTATAACTTCTGCATTATAGTTTTCTTGTAGCCATCTTAAAATTATTGAAGTATCTAGGCCTCCTGAATAGGCTAAAACAATTTTTTTCATTAGCTGCAGGTTTTTTTAGCTGTATTATAAGCTTTGGTAAATCCCATCATTGAGTAATGATCAGTTGTCTCTGCTCCATCTTTTGTTCTACCGACAATCATTAAATTAGTAGCTCTTTTCATAATTTTAATAAAGTTTTTTTCTTCTCTTTCATCAAGCAACCAAGCAAAATTATTTTGGGAAAAAAAAGAAAAATTATTTTTTCCGGATTTTGCACTTACAGTTGAGGTTTTATAAGAATGTCCACTAGTTACACTTATTTCGTCCTTAATACTTTCATTGGGTCTAAAAGTTACAAATATTCTAGACTCATCTCGTTTAATCGAAGATGGAACTCTTTTTACCGGCTTAGTCTGTGCAAAACAAATTTTACCTTTATCAGTCATAAGACTAAAGCTTTCCCAATTTTTATATTTACCAGTTGATTTTGGTGTAGCAGCAATTGCTTCACTTACAAATAATAATAAATAAATTAAAATAAAATATTTTTTAAGTCTCATCATTTTCTTTTTAATACTAAACATAGTCTTTATCAATGGTTTGAATTATGGTGATGGATTTGGATTATTCTTATGTATAAAATTTATTTTATCAAGTATTTCATTATTTAGTTCAATTTCTATACTAGTTATATTTTCTTTTAATTGTTCCATATTTGTTGCTCCTATAATATTAGAAGTAACGAATGGTCTTGAATTAATAAAGGCTAATGACATTTTGGTGAAAGATAACCCATACTCTTGTGAAAGTTTATAATAATCATTATAGGCCTGGAATGCTCTGGTATTTTGATATCTTTTCCAAAAATCTCCAAACAAGTCTATCCTAGAATTTTTAGGTACTTTATTGTTTAGATATTTGCCCGATAAATACCCTGCGGCTAATGGAGAATATGCAAGTAGCCCACTTTTTTCTCTTATTGAAATTTCTGCTAACCCAACTTCATAGACCCTGTTCACTAAATTATATGCATTTTGCACAGACATTACTCTTGGAAGTTTTTTGTTTATAGATAACTCTAAACATTTCGATAAACCGTAAGGAGTTTCATTAGATAATCCTATATGTCTAATTTTTCCTTTTTTTATTAATTTCTCAAAAGAATTTAAAATAGACTCAAAGTTGTTCCACTTTTTTTCATTTTTATTATGAGAATAATCAAGTCTACCAAAAAAATTAGTTTGTCTCTCTGGCCAATGCAATTGATATAAATCTATATAATCAGTTTTTAATCTTTTAAGACTATCATCAACTGCTTTTTCAATTTTATCTTCACTATAATTATTTTCTCCATTCCTGATCCATGACAAACCCGGACCAGCTACTTTAGTAGCCAGAACTATTTTTTTCCTATTTTTTTTTTCTAAAAACCAGTCTCCAATAATTTCTTCTGTTTTACCATAAGTCTCTGATTTGGGTGGAATAGCGTATAATTCAGCTGTATCAAAAAAATTTACACCTTTTTCGTAAGCATAATTCATTTGTTCAAAAGCTTCACCCTTAGTATTTTGTTCGCCCCAGGTCATTGTTCCTAAACAAATTAAACTTACGTCTAAATCTGTGTTTCCTAATTTTTTAAATTTCATAAAATCCTTATTTTAAGGGTTTTTTTTAAAGCAATTATTGACTATTGAAAAGTTAATAAAAATTCATATATTGGTTTCATGGAATTTAATAAACAAACTACAACTACAAGATCTTCGGCATCTGAAGCAATTATAGATCAAGGTCTTAGAAGTTATATGCTAAAAGTATATAACTATATGGGATCCGCTCTTTTATTAACTGGTTTTATTGCACTGTTCACTTTTAAGTTTGCCGCTGTAACAGGACCTAATGGTGAATTATTGGGTTTAACTTCTTTAGGAAATTCACTTTATAATTCCGGCTTAGTATGGATAGTAATGTTAGCACCTTTGGGGGTTGTTTTTTATATGAGTTTTGGAATAGCAAAAATGAGCGCCTCAAAAGCCCAAACTGTGTTTTGGATCTTTGCGGGCTTAATGGGTCTATCTTTATCTTCAATTTTTCTAACTTATACAGGTACATCAATAACTAGGGTGTTTTTTATTACAGCCGGAACATTTGGAGCGATGAGTATATATGGGTACACAACTAAAAGAGATCTTACCAAATTAGGTTCTTTTTTGATGATGGGTTTAATAGGTATTATAATTGCATCTCTAGTAAACATATTTATGAAATCACCAATGATGTATTTTGTTATTTCTATTCTTGGAGTGCTGATTTTCGTAGGATTAACAGCGTACGATACACAGAAAATTAAAAATATGTATCTTGCAAGTGATAGTGGTGAGCTAATGGGAAAAAAAGCAATAATGGGCGCTTTAACTTTATATCTAGATTTTATTAACCTATTTATTATGCTTTTAAGACTTTTTGGACAAAGAAGATAATCACTTTACTAACTTTAAATTATTCCAACTAGTTTTATCTATCAATTGAATTAAATTTTCTGATTTTTTTAGTATTTTTCCATTTTTATCTTTTATTAAAAACTTTTCATTACTATAATTAGGGCTTAGGTTTTTTAAAATTCTTAAAACTGGTTGATCGGATGCTCTTTGGTAAACATCGAAAGAAATCTCTCTTGCGTCTGCTGATAAAGAATAATCTTTCCAAGTTCCGTTTGAAACCATTTTCGCATATAAATTTAAAATACATTGAAGTTCCCTTTTTATAAAAAATTTCTCTTTCTCTTTTTTGTGATCGTTGTTTATAATTAATCTTATTTTTTTCATATTTTATGCTTATTAATCAATGGCAATTGTAGAGCAGTAAAAATAAAAGTTAAAGGTAGGATTCCCCAAACTTTAAAATTAACCCAAATATATTCTGTTTGTGTGCGCCAAACACATTCATTAATTAATGCTAAAAATATAAAAAAATACGCCCATCTATAATTTAATTTTTTCCATCCCTCATCTGTCAACTGAAAAGCACCTCTAAAAAAAATTTGGAGAAAATTTTTGTTAAAAAACTTTTTAGCTATTATTAATGTAGCTGCAAACATCAAATTAATTATTGTGGGTTTTAGATATATGAATATTGGATTATTAAAATACAAAGTTAATCCCCCAAAGAATGAAACTAAAAAGGCACCTAGCAAAGGTATATAGGGTATTTTTCGATCAACAAAGTATACTATAACTACTGCTATAATTGTTGAAATTATTAATGGGGGTATTGCCACACCCAGGTCTCTACCACTCTTTGAATAGACGACAAAAAAAATTAAAAGAGGACCGAAGTCAGTTAAAAACTTTAATAAAGACTTATTCACAATATTGTCTTAACATAATTTATATTTAATATAAATTTATATATTGATTTTAATCTAAAAATTCTTATCTTAAAAGCATGTCTATAAACAAAGCAAAATTTTCAATCGGAGATGTAGTAAAACACAGACACTTTGATTTTAGGGGGGTTATATACGATGTCGATTTTGAATTTAATAATTCTGAAGAATGGTATCAGTCTATCCCTAAAGACGTTAGACCCAGAAAAGATCAACCGTTTTACCATTTGCTGGCTGAAAGTAACGAAGTAACTTATGAAGCGTATGTATCAGAACAAAACCTGCTAACAGACAATTCTAAAGAACCAGTAAAACACCCTTTAATCGAAGAAATTTTTGTAGGCAAAAAAGGATCTAGCTACCTAAAACCATCAAATTAAGTAAAATATTAATTTGCCACAAATTTAACATTTTTAGCTCAAATCTATGCCCAAGATATAAGCTAATTTTATAATGTTTAAGTCCTAGCTAGAGATTATCTCATACTTCCTTACTCCCTCATAGTCTCAAGCTAGGCAAAATTGAAACTTCCCTTGAAAACCATACTGTAGTAGTAAATTATAATGCTTAATTATTTTTCAACATCAAATATTTTTAATTTTATAGATATTTTGATGAAATTTTTAAACTCAATATTTTTTGTTGTTTTAATTATAGGACTTTCATTCGCTCTAGTCTTATCTCCACCCGACTATCTTCAAGGAGAAAACGTAAGAATAATGTATATTCACGTTCCAGCAGCATGGATAAGTTTAGCAGCATTTAGCTCAATTGCTTTTTTATCAATTATTAATTTCGTTTTTAAAATTAAACACACATTACTCATAAGCAAAAGTATTGGTCCCATAGGATTCCTTTTTACTTGTTTGGCAATTGTTTCAGGTGCATTATGGGGTCAACCTACTTGGGGCACATGGTGGGCATGGGATGCAAGATTAACCTCGATGTTAGTGTTATCTTTTTTTTATTTAGCATTTATTTTTAGCTTTAAGATTATAAAAAATGATAATCTAGCAATTAAAGTTTCATCATATATTTCAATATTAGGAGCCATAAATATTCCTATAATTAAATATTCAGTAGATTGGTGGACAACTCTTCATCAACCAGCAAGCATTAAGCTAAGTGGGACGACCTCAATACATTCAAGCATGTTAACCCCTTTATTGTTGATGTTATTGGTTTTATTGATGTACTCTGCGTTAATTTTTCTAATGAAATATAAAACAGAAATCATTAAAATGAAGAAAAAAAACTTAAAAAAATTATGATGGATTACTTAATATCTTTACAAAGTCTCGGCTCTTTTGTTCTAATTTCTTTTGCTATAACATTTTTAGCTTGTTTTACAATGCATTATAAAACAAAAAAAAAACTAAAAAAATATGAGAAAGAATTTATGAAGGAGTTCCAAAAATTAACGGCTATTGAGAAAAAAGAGATATTAGACAACTCAAGAATAGTCAGAAAAATATTCTCTTCATATAAACAAACAATCTAAAGCATTTTAAATGCTTACAAAAAAAGCTAAAAAAAGAATAATTATTCTAGGAACATTTTTTTTGTTTTCTTTAGTAAGCATATTTTTTATCTTCAAATCATTAGACAAAAATTTATTATATTTCAAAACACCAACTGATCTTCTTAAATCTGAGTCTTTTGTTAATGGGAAAGAGATGAGAATTGGTGGATTAGTAAAAAAAGATTCTATTTTTATAAAAGGGGATGAAATTAATTTTGTAATTACCGATCTCAAAAATGAAATATTAATTAGTTATAAAGGCACTGTTCCTAGTTTATTTCTTGAAGAAAAAGGAGTTATTGTTGATGGAATATTAAAAGATAAAAAATATTTTATAGCTAATCGCATTTTAGCTAAACATGATGAGAACTATATGCCTCCTAAAATAAAAGAAAAAAATTAATGTTAAGTATCACTGGAAATGTTTTAATTTTAACAATCTTAGTAATTACCTGCTTAATTATTTACAAGTCTCTTGCTAGTTTAAAAAATAAAAAAGATGTATCTATTTTACCAATTATTTATCAATTAAATCTTCTACAAACAACTTTAACGATAACAACTTTTTTTGTTCTAGTAGCTGCATTTATTGTTTCAGATTTTTCTTTAATTACTGTATTTCAAAATTCTCATACTTCCAAACCACTTATCTATAAAATAACCGGAACCTGGGGAAATCATGAGGGAAGCCTTTTATTATGGATTAATATCATGGTTATTTTTTCTTTTTTATTTTTTGTAATTAATAGAAAAAACAAGAATTACCAATTATACACTTTAATAATTCAAAATATTTTAATAATAGGCTTTTTTTTATTTTTATTTTTAAATTCAAATCCTTTTAATAAAATATTTCCTATTCCAAAAAATGGTTTAGGATTAAATCCAATTTTGCAAGACCCGGCATTAGCAATACACCCGCCTTTGCTTTACATTGGATTTGTTGGGTCATCAATTTTTTTTTCTGCAGCAGTTGCAGCTTTAATAACAGACATAAACAGCAATTATTTTGCCAGATCAATAAAGCCTTGGATATTTATTTCTTGGATTTTTCAAACTCTAGGTATTGTTGTTGGATCAATTTGGGCGTATTACGAACTTGGTTGGGGTGGATTTTGGTTTTGGGATCCAGTAGAAAATGCATCGCTACTCCCTTGGTTTGCAATGACAGCATTGATTCACTCAATATTGGTTCTTGAAAAAAAGGGAAATTTAATAAACTGGGTTATACTACTTTGTCTTTTGACATTTATATTGAGTGTTACTGGAACATTTTTAGTAAGATCCGGAGTTTTAAATTCAGTTCATACTTTTGCAAATGATCCATCAAGAGGCATTTATATACTTTCTTTTCTAAGTTTAATGATACTATTTTCTATAATTATTTTTTTCAAAAAATCAAAAAAAGAAAAATACTTTTTTAATATCAACAGCAAAGAGACTTTCATTTTAGGCAATAATTGGTTTATGTTATTTTATTTAATTACAGTTTTTGTAGGAATTGTATATCCAATTTTTACTGAAGTAGTAGCTGACACCAAAATTTCTGTGGGCCCACCTTTTTATAATTCAGTTATTATTCCCGTAGTCATACCATTTCTTTTAGCGATGGCAGTAGGACCAAATTTAAAATGGAATAAAAATGAATTTTTTAATATTAAAAAATTTTTGACTCTTTTTTTATTAGCTATTTTAGTAAATATATTTTTAGTAATGCTATTCAAAAGTTCAAGTTTTATAATTAATCTTATTTTAATAACATCGCTATTTTTAATTTTTTATTCTCTTACAGATTTTTATAATTCAATTTATAAAAAGATAAAATTTGATTTAGGAAGAATAATTTCACATTTAGGTTTTGGTTTAATGATTTTTTTTATAGCTTTAAATAGCAACTTTTCTTACGAAAAAAATTTCAATGCTAAAGTAGGTGAAATAAAAGAATTTAATATTTATAAAATTAAGTTTAACGGATTAGGAGTGAAAGAGAAAAAAAATTACCATTCTATTGCAGGTAGCTTTAGTATTATTAATATTAAAAAAAATACTTTATTGAACTTGGACCCTGAAATCAGAATTTACAAAAATCCCGAAACTATAACATATGAAGCCTCAATTAAATCCTCTGCATTTCAAGATTATTATTTAACAATGAGCAACATAAGTGGATCCGATGTATATAATATAAAGTTTCAAAATAAACCATTTATGCTCTGGATTTGGATTTCAGCTATTATGATATCTCTAGGAGGATTTTATAATCTATTAAAAAAAAAAAATAAAAAAATTATTTATGAAAATTAACTTTTTAAGAATATTTTTTGTTAGCATTGTTTTTTTTATTATAGTAGTCTTTTTTTTTAGTCTTACTCAATCTAGCAAGTACGATACAAGTAAGATGGTTGGAAAAAAAATTAGCAATTTTGAAATTGAAGAATTTTACAACAATAAATTAATTTCTGAAATGGAATTAAAAAAAAGTAATTATAATTTAATAAATTTTTGGTCTTCTTGGTGTGGACCTTGTAGAGATGAACACGAAGTTCTTTTAAAGTTAAAAGAAATCAATAAATTAAAAATAATAGGTGTTAATTTTAAAGATAAAAAACCGAATGCAATTAATTTTTTAGAAGAGCTAGGTAATCCTTACAATCTTATTTTAGTGGATGCGAATGGAAAAAAATCAATAGACTTTGGAATATATGGTGTACCCGAGAGTATTCTTATTGATAAAAATTTAACTATCGTTAAAAAATTTGTAGGACCACTAAAACCAAGAGATTATGTAGAAATTTTGGAGATCTTAAATAAATGAAATTTTTTTACATCTTAATCATTTTTATAACCTCAACCTTAGCTCACGGGAGTCAAAATGAAAATCTTGAAAATAATATTTATAAAAATCTAAGATGTTTAGTCTGTCAAGGGCAGTCAATTTCAGAGTCAAATTCAGATTTTGCCCTGACAATAAAAAGTGTTGTTAAAGATCAAATTCAATCTGGAAAATCTGAAAATGAAATTTATAATTTTTTAAGTGATAAATACGGAGATTGGATATTATATAGGCCGAAAATTAATAAAATTAACTTTTTGTTATGGATTGTACCCTACGCCGCATTAATATTTGGTGCAATTTTGATATACTCAATAGTAAAAAAAAGAAACAATTAATTTATAATAATAAAAAGTGTACTTTTTTTATATTAGATAGTAACTTAACCATATGAAAATTTTTTATAATACAATCATTTTTATGTCTTTACTTTTATTTTCAGTAAATGCTGAAAATAAAGATTTAACCGTTTACACTGGTCAGTTTGATATTACCGATCAAGTCGGCGATGACGAGACTACTTTGTTTGGCATAGAACATAAAAACCCTGAACTATTTAGAAATACTTTTTTAGGAAAATTTTCTCCAGTAACCGGAGCTTTCATAACAGGAAAAAATTCAACATATTTCTATACTGGTGTTGAGGCTCAATATGGCATAGGGCCACTTAAAATTTTACCAAGTTTTACCCCAGGATATTATGACAAAGGAAATGGAAAAGATCTTGGTGACGAGTTGGAATTTAAAAGTGAAATTAAAGTCGGATTAGATATATTTGAAAATACCAAAATAGGTTATAGTTATAGTCATATTTCTAACAATGATTGGGGTGAAGTTAATCCGGGAACAGACAATCAATCAATTACTTTTTCTAAAAAATTTTAATTAAAATGAATTTAAAAGACTGTCATAATTTTTATGATTTTAGAAAACTAGCAAAAAAGAAGCTACCTTCTCCTATATTTCATTATATAGATGGTGCTGCAGATGATGAAGTTACTTACCAAAGAAATACGAGTGCTTTTGATGATGTTGATTTAGTTCCAAATGTTTTAAGAGGAGTTGAGAACGTTGATTTATCAACTACAATATTTGGGAAAAAACTAGACTTACCTTTTTATCTTGCACCCACAGCATTACAAAGACTATTCCACTATGATGGTGAAAGAGCTGTTGGAAAGGCAGCGCAAAAATTTAATACTATGTTCGGAGTTTCAGCTTTAGCAACAGTGAGTGTTGAGGAAATATCCTCAATGATTGATACTCCAAAGATGTTTCAATTTTATTTTCATAAGGATAGAGGTTTAAACGACTCTTGCTTGGAACGGGCAAAAGCAGCTAAATTTGACGTTATGGCTTTAACAGTTGATACAATTACTGGAGGAAATCGAGAAAGAGATTTAAGAACAGGTTTTACTTCTCCCCCTAAATTAACATTATCGAGTTTATTTAGCTTTGCTACGAAACCCATGTGGGGAATAAACTATTTAACTAAAGGTAAGTTTGAATTACCCCATCTTCAAGATTTTGTGAAAGAGGGCACTAGTACTAACTCTTCGATTGGAAAATATTTTTCAACTATGTTGGATCAGTCGATGGATTGGAAAGATGCCGAAAAGCTTTGTTCTAAATGGGGTGGTCATTTTGCACTTAAAGGAGTGATGAGCGTTGAAGACGCCAAAAGGGCTGTCGATATTGGATGTACTGGTATAATGGTTTCAAATCACGGAGGAAGACAACTTGATGGCTCAAGATCTCCTTTTGATCAACTTGCAGAAATTGTTGACGCTGTGGGTGATAAAATTGATGTAATTTGTGAAGGAGGAATTCATAGAGGAACTCACATGCTTAAGGCATTATCACTTGGAGCAAAAGCTTGTTCAGGTGGAAGACTATATTTATATGCTTTAGCAGCGGCAGGGCAAGCAGGCGTAGAAAGAGCTCTGGGTCAATATAAATCAGAATTAGAAAGAGATATGAAATTAATGGGCTGCAAAACAATTAAAGATTTAAGTAGAAAAAATTTAAGATTCAGACGCTAATGAATTTAAATAATTGTTACAACTTTAATGATTTTAGAAAATTAGCAAAAAAAAACCTTCCCGCGCCTATTTTTCATTATATTGATGGCGGCTCAGATGATGAAACTACACTTAAAAGAAACACTGAGTCTTTTTCAAAATGTGATTTAGTGCCTAATATTCTCGCAAGTGTAGGAGAACCAGATTTATCTACCAGTGTTTTTGGAAAAAAAATAGAAATGCCGTTATTTTTATCACCAGTTGCAATGCAAAAACTTTTTCATCATGAAGGAGACAAAGCAAGTGCTGTAGCTGCAGAAAAATTCGGAACTTTTTATAGTATGTCCACTATGGCTACTTCCTCAATAGAAGAAATATCCAATATATCTGGTGGACCAAAAATGTTTCAAATATACATACACAAGATTAAAGGTTTAACAGACAACTTAATTGATAGATGTAAAAGCTCAGGTTTTAATGCGATGTGTCTAACCGTTGATACAGTAACTGCAGGGAATCGCGAAAGAGATCACAGATGGGGATTTACAACACCTCCAAAACTGACTCTTAAAAGTATTTTAAGTTTTATAAAGCGTCCTAAATGGACGTTCAATTATTTAAGTCATGAAAAATTTCAATTGGCCAATGTGGTGCATTTTACAAAAAAAGGATCAAGTATTGCTAAGGGAGTTATGGAATATATTAATGAACAATATGATCCTGCTATGAGTTGGAAAGATGCAGAGTATTGTATAAAAAGATGGGGAGGTCCTTTCGCAATCAAAGGAGTTATGTCAGTGGAGGATGCAAAACGTGCTGTTGATGTAGGAGCTTCCGCTATACTACTTTCAAACCATGGAGGAAGACAACTTGATGGCTCAAGATCTCCTTTTGACCAACTTCCTGCGATAGCCGAAGCCGTTGGAGGTAAATTAGAAATTATAGTTGACGGCGGTATTAGAAGAGGAACTCATGTTTTGAAAGCTTTGTCTTTAGGCGCTACAGCTTGTAGCTTCGGCAAAGGATTTCTTTTTGCATTGGGTGCCGGAGGACAAAAAGGTGTAGAAATGATGTTCCAAAGAATGAAAGATGAGCTCAGAAGAGACATGATTCTTCTAGGAAAAAAGAACATTTCTGAGTTGAGTAAAGATAATATTGCATTTAGAGATTAAGGAATTTATAAAAGTTATATGAAACTAGCAAAAAGTTTAGATAGATTAGGAACCGAAACTGCCTTTAGTGTTCTTGCAGAGGCAAAAAAATTAGAAGCTGCTGGTAAGCCTATGATACATCTTGGATTAGGTCAGCCAGACTTTAAAACTCCAAAACATATTGTGGACGCAGCAAAAAAAGCACTAGATGATGGCCACCATGGATATGTTTTATCAAATGGAATTCTTGAGTGTAGACAAGCGGTAACTAGAAAGATTAAAAAATTATATAACCAAAATATTGATCCAGAAAGAATAATTATAATGCCCGGGGGAAAACCCACGATGAGTTATGCAATCCAATGTTTTGGTGAACCAGGCGTTGAAATTATTCATCCAACACCAGCATTCCCAATTTATGAGTCTATGATAAATTTTACAGGCTCAAAATCTGTTCCATATGATTTAACAGAAGATAAAGATTTAAAATTTAACCCAGAAAAAATTTTATCATTGATAACAGATAAGACAAGATTACTTATTTTAATCAATCCAAATAATCCAACTGGTAGTTTTGTTGATAAATCAGACATCGACGTTTTAGCTGAAGGACTTAAAAAACATCCACATGTCACTATTTTAAGTGATGAGATTTATAGTAGACAAATATTTGATGGAAAACAAATGCCATCATTTTTTAATTATCCAGAATTGAGAGAGAGATTAATTGTTCTTGAAGGATGGAGTAAAGCGTATTCAATGACAGGTTGGAGACTAGGTTGGAGCTTCTGGCCAGAAAAATTAGTAGAACATGTAAATAAATTATTGATAAATAGTGTTTCCTGTGTGAATGCTGCAGCTCAGTTTGCAGGGATCGCTGCTTTAGATGGATCTGACGACTCAATAGATGAGATGATGAAAAAATTTACAATTAGAAGAAAACTTATTCATGAAGGCTTAAATAATTTGCCTGGTGTAGAATGTAGTTTACCAGGAGGAGCATTTTATGCCTTTCCAAAGGTTATTGGAACTGGAATGAATGGTGCAGAGTTTGCAAAAAAGTGTATGCATGAAGCGGGCGTAGCTATAGTGCCAGGAACAGCATTTGGAAAAACTGCAAAAGATTATGTTAGATTTAGCTTTGCAGCGTCACAGGCTAACATCTCACAGGCTCTTGAAAATATTAAAAAAATGTTAGCTAAATAAGCTGTATTTTCTCTAAATTTCAATTAATATTGTCAATATGAATGAGCAAGTTCAGTCAGAACTAAAAAAAATTTTTAATGGCAGATTTTCTACCTCTGTTTCTACGAGAGCAAATTATGCTAGAGGTGAAGATACCTTTGATCCTGTTTTATCTCAGGCTGTAGTCTTTCCAGAAACCAACGAAGAAGTTTCAAAAATTTTAAAACTTTGTAATGATCATAAGGTTCCCGTCGTTCCATTTGGAACTGGAACCTCATTAGAGGGAAATGTTGTAGGAAATGAAAAAGGTATTACAATTTCTCTAGAAAAAATGAATAAAATATTGAGCGTGAACGTTGAAGACTTTGATTGTAGAGTTCAAGCTTGCGTAACTAAAGAACAGCTGAATGATTATTTAAGAGAAGATGGTGTTTTCTTTCCAATTGATCCCGGGGCTAATGCAGCAATTGGAGGTATGGCCTCGACATCAGCATCAGGAACGATGGCTGTTAAATATGGAACTATGAAAACAGTAATTACGGGCTTGACAGTTGTTCTCTCTAACGGAGATATTATAAATACTGGGAGTAGAACAAAAAAAACTTCTGCCGGATATAACTTAACAAATTTATTTATTGGTTCGGAAGGAACACTTGGAGTAATCACTGAAATACAACTAAGATTATCTCCAATTCCAGAAAGCATTATGAGTGCAGTTTGTCATTTTCAAACTTTAGAGAATGCAGTTCAAACAGCGCAACAGATTATTCAGTATGGAGTACCAATAGCTCGAATTGAAATGTTAAATAAAGATCAAATGGATATTAGTATTAACTATTCAAAGTTAAAAGATCTCAAAGTTTTGCCAACTTTATTTTTTGAATTTCATGGATCTGAGTCTTCTAATAAAGAGAATATTAAGGTTGTAGAAGAAATTTCAAACGATAATAAAGGAAGCTCTTTTAAATGGGCTAAAGATTTAGAAGAAAGAAACAAACTATGGCGGGCTCGTTGGGATGTTTATTATTCTGTAAAAGCATTAATCAAAAATGGAAGAGTTTATTCTACAGATGTGTGTCTTCCAATTTCAAAAATAACCGAATGTGTAAGTTTTGCAGAAGAAGAGACAAAAAAATTTGGTCTTAGGGCTCCAATGGTTGGACATTTAGGCGATGGAAATTTTCACGTAATTTTACCATATGATCCTCAAAAAAAAGAAACATATGAAAAAATAAGGAAGTTTAGCGATTTATTAATAAAAAAAACATTAGAATTAAAAGGAACAATTACAGGAGAACATGGCATAGGACTTCACAAAAAAGAATATCTTTTAAAAGAACACGGGGACAATATTCCTGTAATGAAATCTATTAAAAGGACTCTTGATCCTAATAATATCATGAATCCAGGTAAGATTTTTGATTTAAATTAATATTTCAGATGAAAAAAATTCTTATTACTAGAAAATTACTAAGATCAAGTGAAGACAAAGCTTCAAAAATATTTAACTCAAAATTTAATTCTAATGATGAATTATATTCTCAAGAAAAATTAATAGAACTTAGTGCCGGATGCGATGGAATTTTATCTGCCCTTACAGATAAATTAGACTCTGAAACAATAAATAAGTTACCCAATAGCGTTAAAATATTATCAAACTTTGCAGTAGGATTTGGAAACATTGATTTAGAAGCAGCAAAAAAAAGAAACATTATAGTAACCAATACCCCAGAAGTTTTGACAGATGCTACTGCAGAAATTGGAATTTTATTAATTTTAGGAGCTTGCAGAAGAGCACCTGAGGGCATTGAGGACGCGAAAGCTTCAAATTGGAGATGGTCTGCTGACTACTTGATAGGAAAACAATTAACAGGAACTAAATTAGGAATTTTAGGAATGGGAAGAATTGGAAGAAAAATTGCAAGTATTGCTAAATCTTTAGGAATGATAATACATTACCATAATCGATCTAAACTTAGTGAAGAGAAAGAGAATGGAGCTACTTTCCATAAAGAACTTAAAAGCTTATTAAGCGTTTCAGATGTATTATCTATATGCTGTCCAGCTACGAAAGAAACAAATAATTTAATTAATAAAAAAACTTTGGAATATTTACCCCAAGGGGCGGTAGTAACTAATGTTGCTAGAGGAGATATCGTCAATGATGAAGCTTTAATAGAAGCTCTAAATACTCGGAAAGTTTATGCGGTTGGACTCGATGTTTATAAAGGAGAACCAAATTTAAATCCTGGTTATTTAAAACATAAAAGCGCATTTATTTTACCTCACTTAGGAAGTGCTTCAAAACATACACGTACGGCAATGGCTGATTTGGCAATAGATAATATCGATGAATTTTTTAAAACCGGAAGCTGTAAAAACAAAGTAAATTAAACATTAATAACCTAATTCTAGTGAAAGTTGTAAGCGTCAAAAAATTACAATTTGTGTGGGACTCTCAAAAATTTATATGTTTAAATATTTCAATTATTAATAATCTAAGGGGGACATAATGTCTAAAAAAACAATCAAAGGAGTTAAAGCTCCTTCAAGACGTAAGTTCTTTAAAGCAGCTGCAGTTACTGGTGCAGCAGCGGCAGCTACTGTTGCAATGCCTAACATTGCATTCGGTGCTCCGAAAACTTTAAAGATGCAAGCTGCTTGGCCTTCAGGAGCAAATATATTCTTCGAAATGGCTGGCGACTATGCAAAAATGGTAAGCGACATGTCAGGTGGTGAATTGAAGATTGATCTTCAACCTGTTGGCTCAGTTGTTAAGACTGGGGAAATAGGTCAAGCGGTAAGTTCTGGAGTTCTAGATATGGGACACTGGGTAACTGCTTACTGGTATGGTAAAAATGCTGCTGCTTCATTGTTTGGTACAGGTCCATCATACGGAATGTCATCTCAAGAAGTTATGGGATGGATGGAGTACGGTGGAGGTAGAAAACTTTATAACGAAACACTTGCAAAAGTTGGTTTCGACTATATTGGTTTCTTCCATATGCCAATGCCTGCTCAGCCTTTTGGTTGGTTCAAAAAGAATGTAACTAAAGTGTCTGACGTTAAAGGAATGAAGTATAGAACAGTTGGTCTAGCGACTAACGTATTAACAGCAATGGGAATGGTTGTAAGACAATTACCAGGCGGTGAAATTCAACCTGCAATGAAAACAGGATTGATCGAAGCTGCTGAGTTTAACAACCCAACTTC